>Ga0315273_10011322_pt1 | contig 11407 bp, 6 predicted proteins | sample YL17G02_0_MG_FD_205753 | JGI IMG/M metagenome (GOLD analysis project Ga0315273, IMG submission 205753) | Sediment microbial communities from Yellowstone Lake, YNP, Wyoming, USA - YL17G02_0 | ecosystem: Environmental > Aquatic > Freshwater > Lake > Sediment | place: USA: Wyoming | collected...
CAAGCACATGAGATATGCCCGATTTAGTCATAGTTATCCTCCTTATACGCCAGCAAAAGGATCAAAAAGTTTTTTGTATTCGTCAAGAGCATACCGGTCAGTCATCCCGGCAATATAGTCACAAATAATTCTCTCTTGAGATTCCTCCTCAAGTTTTTTCTGATACTTCTTTGGAAGGAGCATGGCATTTTCAACGTAAGCCCGGAAAAGCCCATCCACCACCATTTTCGCCTTACTGCTCATCCGCTTAACTCTATAATGGTTATACAGATTATTTCCCAGAAAATCCTTCAACTGTTGATTTTTTCTTGCGGTATCCAAACTAAAAGCGACTAATCTCGCATTGGCATTGCGAGCATCTTCAAGCGTTTCGATCTTAAATCGGGAGATATTTTTTTCTGTCTCATTGACCAAATCCAAAATAAGGTATCCAATGAGCTGACTAATGGCATAATACTTTTTCTGGGGGTTATTTATCCCGGGGTAATTTTTTTCGGTTATTTTTATCATTTCTTGCCAAAGTTCAACCTCTTCTCGCAACGCTTCTTCCTCAAGCAGGCCCGATTCGAGACCATCATCAATATCATGATTATTATAAGCAATTTCATCCGCCAAATCTATTATCTGAGCTTCTACCGTGGGAAATCTCTCTGGTTCATATTCCTTTAACTTTTCAGGATTAGTATTATCATGAGACGTGGTGTGTTTAACCAATCCTTCACGGGTTTCCCAGGTTAAGTTCAAGCCATTAAAATTAGGATACCGCTCTTCCAGCTTTTCCACTACCCTGAGGCCTTGAAGGTTGTGCTCAAATCCCCCATGGTCTTTCATAAGCTCATTTAAAATTGATTCTCCCGAATGACCAAAAGGAGTATGACCCAAGTCATGAGCAAGGGCAATCGCTTCGGTCAATTCCTCGTTGAGCTTAAGCCTGCGGGCAATCGCGCGGGCAATCTGAGAAACTTCTAAAGAATGCGTAAGCCGGGTACGATAGTAATCCCCCTCATGATTAACAAAGACCTGAGTTTTATATTCCAGTCTCCTGAATGCACTGCAATGAATAATCCGGTCCCGATCCCGCTCAAAGGCGGGTCGGTTATCCTTAAAAACTTCCACATACCTTCGGCCCCGGCTTATATCATCTCGCATAGCATAGGGAGCGAGCGCTATGTCAGATCTCTCTAAAGAAGTCATATTACCATCCTCATTGTTTTTTATTTCTCACGTAAGATCGAACGATAGTCTGTTTTATTTTCCCCATATCCACCAATCACTTTTATCCTTAAACCACCATTCTGCGCTATCCGTAGAAAGAATTGTTTGCGCTAATTCTCTTGCCTGGGTAGTAAAAAGACGCTTGAGAGCAAATCCAATCCAATCCTTAGTATATTTATTCCCCAGGTCACCATATTCTTTGAGCATAATGATAAGTTCCAACTGGTCAGCGTCATTGGCAATGAGTGACTCTGCTGTTTTTTTCTCATGAAATTCCTTGAGCAGAGCCTTGAGTTCTTCTCCAAAAGGAAGGGTTGCTGCCAGTTCGTTCACGGCTTTCTCCTCATCCACTTTCAGGTATTTTTTATTTACATAATTAAGGTCTCCGGTCCGGGACTCAAGGATATCATGTAAGAGCGTCATTTTAAGTACCTTGTTTTCATCAACCTGAGTATTAAGTTTTGCTAAGGTGTAGCCGATTATAATCACCCGAAAGCAGTGTTCCGCTACCGACTCTTTCCCTGATCCTAAAAATTGAAGTCCGGTTCGCGGGGTTCGTTTCAACATACCGATTTCAAAAAGGAAATTACATATATCCTTCATGAATTGCCTGCCTCTATTATTAAAATATTATTAAGATATTATCTGGAATTTATATAGCATAAAAAAAAAAGTTTTCCTACCTTTATATCCCTGCTCTTTTCCGGCTCGTAAGAATTATAAATTAACCATTTATTTGTTGAAGACAAACCCCATCCCGGGTATACTATAGATTATTGCAACCCCCTGATCGCTATCTAACGGAACAGTTATATGTGGAGATACCGGGAAAGGCTCAGCTATTACGAAAAAATCAGACGGTCAATTTATGAAATTCTGAGGGATAACCTTGAAAAACGGTTAATGAAAATCTCTCTGGTTGATTCCCTTTACAAGCATCTGGAGCAGGGCGTAGAATATAGTTTTCCGGAAAAAAGCGAGCTCAAACCCAAATCAAAAAAAATTGAAAAGGAATCCGAATTATTCAACACCTTCCTGGTCATCTTTTGTGAAGGAGTAATCAGCCCGGATTTAAAAAACCATCTCCGCTTTTTCCCGGAAAATAAGCTGATCAAAAAAAATGTGGAATACCTGGCAAGCTTTCCCCTCTATAAAACCTTTCATCACAACCTCCGTTACTTTGATAACCCCCGTTTTCTTGAGCTCATAGAAGATCTCATCCCTATCGATTATGCCCTTCTGATTCAACAAGACCCAACCGTAAAAAAAAAGAATCGGTACGCACTCACTCACTTCCACGTAAAAATTGACTGGCCCATAGCTGATGCTGCCGAGAATCTTGCCAAATTGCTCAAGTATATTCAGAACAGCCTCCATGAAAATGGAGACAAGGAGGCACGACTTCTTCAAAATAAGCTTTTTGAATATTATGGATGCCACCATGGTGCCGGAGGAAGAAGGACAGCGGGCCTTATTGCTGCCCAGTTATTAAAAAAAATGAATTATATCTCCACCGTTTTTGTTTCCAGCGCTGAATTGCGTTCCCTGATTAAATATTCCGAACGGGGAGTATCAAAATTTTTCCTCATTCAGTTGACCAACAAACAAATTACAGCTCTGGCACAGAAAGAAAAAATTGATGTGGAAACGTTTAAATCTTTTTACCTTTACCCAGCCAATGATGCTTACGTGGGGATTGCGGAGGCAATCTACGAACATACCCCCTCCTCGCTTCCTCCTGAGGAAAGAAAACTAAGAAAATTCAAACCCGGTTACAACTGGCTCAGGCTCAAAAATGAATTACTCCACACCACGATCAATTCTTTAAATGCCAGCCCGATTAATTATGATTGGGTTTATACGGCTGAGTAATGGCGGAATTTTTTTACCTCGGTTTTATAGACTGCTCCGGTTGTAGGCTGTCAAGGATTACGCAAATTCTTAACGGGATAATAGTGGAGGATAAAACATGGGAATTGTTTCTGGCAAAATATTACGGGTTAATTTAACCACAAAGAAAATATCAGAAGAATGCGCAGAGCATTATGAGGAGAGGTTTATCGGCGGTCGCGGAGTAGGTGCTTGGATTCTCTTGAATGAAATGAAATGTGAAATCAAACCACTTGATCCGGAAAGCGTCCTCGTTTTTTGTGCAGGCCCTTTGACCGGTACTCAATTCCCTGGTGCAGCTCGTCTCAGTATTGAATCAAAAAACTGTTCCACGAACGGTGTCAACTGGTCTAATGTGGGAGGATACTTCGGTTCAGAACTGAAACAAGCCGGGTGGAGTTATATCGTGGTCGAGGGAAAGGCCGAAAAACCCGTTTATCTGTTCGTCACTAACGAAAATGTTGAGGTTAGAACCGCCGCGCACATCTGGGGTACAGACGTGTGGGAAAGCGAAGATATCATCCGCTCTGAATTAGGCGACCCGCATATAAAAGTTGCGGCCATAGGTAGTGCTGGAGAAAACCTGGTGCCCCTGTCGATCATGGTAACCAATCGAACCAGAGCAGCTGGTTCCGGCGGTCTCGGGGCGATCATGGGCTCAAAAAACCTTAAAGCGATTGCCGTGAAGGGTTCTGGGAATGTTCCGCTTGCTGATCCTGACCGATTTAAAGCGGTTGTACAAAAAGTACTTTCAAAGCTGGAAAATTCTGATTTAACGAAAGCATTAAGAGAATATGGTACCTTCGGAAGCTTAATAACGCCGGTAAATAATTTATGCGCCTACCCCTATAGAAACACCCAGGATGATCATTTTGAAAATGTAGAAAATTCAAGTGTGGGTCTTTCGCGGTGGAAAAAAACGGGCGAACACCGGAGCACCTGTTATGGATGCCCCATACAATGTGCGCGAGATATAATGGAAGCGGATGAAGGACCGTATAAAGGGCTCAAGGTTGGTATCCCGGAAAATAACACCTTCTACGCTTTTGCCACACGATTAAATATGCGCAGCCCTTCAAATATTTTAAAGGCCTACGAAATGATCAGTCGTCAGGGTTTAGATAATGACCAGACAGCGGTTGTGCTTTCATGGGCTTTTGAGTGCTTTGAAAAAGGAATCCTTACTCAAGCGGATACGGATGGCTTGGATTTGACCTGGGGAAATGATGCTGCAGTGATTGCCCTTATCCGAAAAATCGTCACTCGGGAAGGTTTTGGAAGGTTGCTTGGCGAAGGCTCCAAAAAAGCTTCCGAAGTGATAGGAAAAGGCTCTGAGTATTATTGCACCGCCCTGAAGGGACAAGATAACCTCGATGCCTTGAGGGCGTGCAAAGGATGGGGCTTTGGCAATGTGGTATCGCTTCGCGGGGGTAGGCATCTTGATGGAGCGCCCTGTACCGAGTTTTTTCCCCAAATCCCCGCCGACGTTGGTGAGAAACTTTTTGGGGTTGCAACCGCATATTCGCCGACAGTTTATGATGGCAAGGGGAAGCTTGTGTCCTGGTTCAGCCATTTCAAAGCAGCGGTTGATGCGCTGGGAATTTGTTACTTCACGAGCTGGTGGTTGTCCCCTGAATTTTGCGGCCCGGAAGAATATGCGGAGGCCCTTTCCGCAGCTACCGGCCGGGAGATATCTGGGCACCAATTAATGGAGATGGGGCGCAGAATCTACAACGTAGAAAAAGCGTTTAATACGCTCCACGCTGGTTTTACCCGAGCGGATGATTACCCCCCTGCTATCTATATGAATGAACCGATTAAGACCGGCATGTATAAAGGCGAATTGATAACCCACGAAGGACACGAAAAGATGCTGGATGAATTTTATGATACTAATGGCTGGGATACAAAAACAAGCTGGCCAACATACGAAACCCTGGAAACATTAGGCTTACCTGAAGTAGCAAAAAAGTTGCGGGAAAAATCACTATAAGAAAATAGCTTTTACGATTCCCTTTCTTTCAGAACGGCAAATACCTTTTGGTTAATCTCCGGCCTTTACCTGAATATTCAGCTCTTTGTTATTGGTATCTGACTACCCTGGTTTGGCGGGAGCATCGATTGATCATCCTCATTGATGCGTCCGGTAAAAATATAAAGTGATATTGTTATTTGAAGTAAATCCATTCTTGAATATAATAATTACGTAGTTTTTATTCCGGCTCTCTTTTTTTTTCTACCCTATATCCGTTAAATACTGGAAGACTTTCCTCAAAGAGGTGCTTTGGTGCCTGGTTTAAAACTTTTTGTGAGCAATCGATTAGAAATCTTAGTTAAAAAATTAGCCGAGGAATTTCAAACTCCCCTCTCCGCGCCCCTAAAAAAAGAAGTGATCGTAGTACAAAGTAAAGGGATGGAGCGATGGGTTTCCATGGAGCTTGCCCGTTATCACGGAATCTGCGCTAATTGCCGGTTCCCCTTCCCTAACACCATGATCGATGAAATCTTCCGGGTTTTTTTCCCTGATCTTGTCGAGTATTCTCCCTTTCAACCAAAAATTATGACCTGGAAAATCATGAATCATCTTCTTGATTGTCTTAAGCAACCGGGCTTTGAAACCCTCCAGGCCTATGTGGGGAAAGAGCGTGATAGCCTAAAATGTTATCAGATTTCGGAACGCATTGCCCATACGCTTGACCAGTACCTGGTATTTCGCCCGGAGATGATTCTCGATTGGGAAAAAGGCAAAGAAAATCATTGGCAGGCACTTCTCTGGAGAATGCTTATCCGTGATGAAAGAAAACCGCATCGTACCGCCCTGAGAGAAGATTTCTTTAAGAGAATTCGGACCCACACGCCAGAATTAAATAACCTCCCCGAGAGAATCTCAGTTTTTGGAATATCTTCTTTACCTCCTTTTCATATTGAAGTATTTGCAGCCCTATCAAAAATAATCCCGATTACTCTTTTTCTTATGAACCCATGCCAGGAAGATTGGGGAGACATTGTTTCGGACCGGGAAGCAAGAAAGCTGGAAAGGAAATTAGCGAGAAAGACGATTTCCGCGGAAACTCTTTACCTCGAAAAAGGAAATAGCCTCCTTGCTTCCTGGGGAACCCTCGGTAAACAGTTTTTCGACTTAGTGTATAACTTTGATCTTGAAGAACATGAATGTTTCGAAGAACCAACCAGGAATGACCTTCTTTCCTTCATTCAATCTGACATCCTCACCCTCCGCGAAAGAGATCCGGAGAAAAAGCAAAGCATAGCCCAAACTGATACCTCCATTGAAATCCACTCCTGTCACAGCCTTATGAGAGAAGTTGAGGTCCTCCATGATAGTATGTTGGCCATGTTTGAAGACATGCCCGAATTACTCCCCAGGGATATTTTAGTAATGGCCCCGGATATTGAGCCTTACACCCCATTTATCCAGGCAGTTTTCGATACCCCGGAAAATGAGGCTCAGAAGATTCCTCACACTATTGCTGATCAAAGCATAAAAAGTGAAAGCAGTGTTATCAAGACCTTTCTTTCTATCCTTGATCTTGAAGAGAGCCGTTTTGGGGCATCCCAGGTAATGACCATTCTCGAATCACCTTCCGTCTACCGCAAGTTCGCTTTAGAAGAACCTGATTTAGATGTCATTAAGCACTGGGTAGAGCAAACCGGGATCAGATGGGGGATTGATGAAACGACCCGGGAAAAGATGGGACTGCCTTCGTTTTCTGAAAATACCTGGAGGTTTGGTCTTAATCGCCTCATTTTAGGCTATGCCCTGCCAGCTAAAGGGGAAAAAACTTTTCACACTATTCTTCCCTATGACCATGTTGAAGATAGTTCCGCTCGTGTACTCGGAAATTTTTTATCATTCATTGAAAAGCTTTTATCTTCAATCACCTCTCTTGACCAGGCCCGCACGTTGAATGACTGGGGCAAAGTTCTTCTCCAGATACTGGATGCATTTATCCTTGGCGATGAAAAAACTGAGCGGGAAATTTTATTCATTCGGACAATCATAAACAGTCTCGCTTCGATTCAGAAACAATCAGGCTTTGATGAAAAAATTGAGCTTCCTATAATCCGATCGTACCTTCAGAAGTATTGTGAAAAAGAAGGTTTCGGGTTTGGTTTTATGTCGGGAGGAGTAACCTTCTGCACTATGCTGCCGATGCGGAGTATCCCTTTTAAAATCATTTGCCTTTTGGGAATGAATAACGATGCTTATCCCCGCGAGTCACGGCATGTAGGTTTTGATCTCATTGCCCAGCATCCAATGCCGGGGGACCGATCCCGTCGGAACGATGACCGTTACCTTTTCTTGGAAGCCATCCTTTCTGCTCGCGAAAAGCTTTATATAAGCTACGCCGGTCAAAGCATTCAGGATAACAGCATTCTTCCGCCTTCAGTAGTCGTAAGCGAACTTCTGGACTATATGGAACAAGGTTTTACTATTTCCGAAAAAAATATCGTGGATCACCTTTTAATCACACACCGGCTCCAGGCATTTAGTCCGGCATATTTCAAAAAGGGTGGAAGACTCATGAGTTTCTCGAAAGATAATTATGATGCTGCCCTTACTGAACGGGGAGCATCGAAAAACGCCCAACCCTTTATATCGGAGGGACTTGCTCAGCCTGATGAGGAATTTAAAAAGATTGAGCTTGCTTCGCTGATTAAATTTTTTGCCAATCCTGCTAAATTTTTTCTCAACCAGCGGTTAGGAATATTTCTTGAGGAGAAAACCCCGGTCTTAAGCGAGCGCGAACCCTTTGATCTCAAAGGACTTGAAAAGTACACGTTTGAACAGACGCTCTTACAAAAAAGCCTTGCGAACGATGACTTCACTGAGTATCTATCTGCAGTGAAAGCATCCGGAAAAATACCTCCGGGAAATGTAGGTGAATACCTTTACCAAAAGTCACGGGAGGAGGTGGAAAGGTTTGTTCATACGGTAAAACCCTATATCACTGGAACGCCTCTTGACCCGGTTGAGTTTAATCTGAAAATTGCCGACTATACGCTTTCCGGGAAAATAGAAACCATCTTTGAGTCGGGATTAATCCAATACCGTTATACGAAGGTAAAAGTAAAAGATCGCCTTAAGGTTTGGATCTATCACCTCGTGCTAAACAGTATGGAGCGCGCTTCTTATCCGAAAAAAAGTACCCTTATCGGAGAAGACACAATGGTAGTTTTGTTGCCGGTGCAAGAAAGCAACAAAACCCTTTTAGACCTTATCAAAAAGTACTGGGAAGGCCTCGCAAAACCCCTGCTCTTTTTCCCGGAAGCTTCGTGGGAATATGCCCATGCGATCCTTGAAAAAAAGATGCCAGATGAAGAAGCAATGAGAAAAGCCCGGGATGAATGGGAAGGAGACGATTATTATCGGGGTGAAAGTCTCGAGCCGTCTTTCCAGCTCTGTTTTGGGACGGGTGATCCCCTTGATGCGGAATTCAGGAGGATTGCCAGAGAAATTTTTGAGCCGATGATTAAAAGCCAGGAAGGTTAGTTGTTAGTGTTAGTTATTAGTGTTAGTGACAATTAATAGTTTTCTCGCGGCATAAACAAGACGTTTACTAACACTAAGACTGACAACTAACACTACTTTGGTAATACTATGGATGAAATAAAAACTTTCGATCTTTTAGCAGACCCTCTGGAGGGAATAAATCTCATTGAAGCCAGTGCCGGCACCGGCAAGACTTTTACTATCGCCGGGCTTTTTTTAAGGCTGATACTGGAAGAAAATCTTTTGGTAAACGAAATCCTGGTCGTTACTTTTACGGTAGCTGCAACCGCAGAGCTTAACGATAGAATTCGCAATCTGCTCAAGGAAGCAATCGAGGGATTTTCACGAGGTCAAAGTGACGATGAATTCCTGAATGGCCTCATAAAACAATATCCTGATCCCCTGCCAAGTTTAAAACGCCTCAAAGAGGCACTGCGGGATTTTGATGAAGCCGCGATATTTACTATTCATGGTTTCTGCCAACGAGTGCTTAAGGAACACGCTTTTGAAAGCAGTCTTCTTTTTGATACTGAGCTTATCACCGATGAGGAAGCCCTGAAGCAAGAGATTATCGATGACTTCTGGCGCATCAACTTTTATAATGCTTCACCCCTTTTTATTCATTACGCTTTGAACAACCGCTGCACGCCGGAAAATCTCCTCAAACTGGTGCGGACATATTCGGATAAACCCCTGCTTAAGGTTATACCCCAGGTAACGATTCCTGACACCACGCAGGAAGAAAAAGAATTTAACGAAGCCTTTAATAAAGCCCGCGATAGCTGGCAGTCCTCGAAAGCAGACGTAGAAAAAATTCTTGCCAATCAGATCGGCTTTAAACAATCGGTTGTTTCTAAGGTTCCCGAATTAATTATCGGTTTAGATTATTTTTTTAATGCTGGCAATAAAAACTTTACCTTATTCCATCAGTTTGAGCTGTTCACTTTGAGTGGAGTTAAAGAAGCAACGAAAAAAAACTATAAACCGCCTCAGCACCCATTTTTTGAACGTTGTGAGATCTTAAAAGAAAAGCTGGAGGCCCTTTCCTGCGTCTATGAGCAACGCCTCCTCGGGTTAAAAACCTCTCTCTTTACTTTTCTCCACCAGTCGCTTTTCAAGCAAAAACAAAGAAGGAACGTGCAGTCTTTCTACGATCTCTTGGTTAAAGTTCGAAACGCCTTGGCAGATAAATCAGGTGCAGAACTGACCAAAATAATTCGTGCTAAATACCATGCCGCCTTAATTGATGAATTTCAGGACACCGATCCCCTCCAGTATGAAATTTTTCATAGCATTTTTAAAAACCAGGGGGGAATTCTTTTCCTTATTGGTGATCCCAAACAAGCAATTTATAGTTTCCGCGGGGCAGACATCTTCGCGTACCTGCAGGCGATCTCCCAGGTTGAAACAAAATATACCCTCAAGGAAAACTGGCGGTCAGATCCCCAATTGATTAACGCGGTTAATACTATTTTTTCTCACGTTAAAGATCCGTTTGTCTTTGAGGCGATTAAATTCCAAGAGGCATCCGCGGCAAAAAATAAAGAAGCTGATCCACTTATCATTGGCGGCATTCCTGAGCCTCCCTTGCAACTCTGGTTTCTTGATGCGGACAAGCTGGCAAGCAGTCGTTTAACCAAAAAGGGGAAATTTATTAAAAAACCAGAGTCGCGCGAGCTTATTTTAAAAGCCGTAGGCGCAAAAATAGTATACCTTCTCCATCAGGGAAAAGAAAAGCACGCTTTTATTAGACAACGTCCGATTAAAGAGCAGGATATCGCTGTTCTTGTGCGCACTAATCGCGAGGCCGCATTGATGCAACACGTTCTCAGCGAACTTAAAGTCCCCAGTGTTCTTTATACCACCGGCAATCTCTTTGATTCCCGTGAAGCGTACGAGCTTTTGCGAATATTAGAAGGAATCGCCGAGCCGCATAATGAAAAACTCATTAAAGCTGCCTTGACAACCGATATCCTCGGCATCCAGGGAGAAGAACTTGAAAAGTTACTTGCTCAAGACGCTGAATGGACAGCGTGTCTCAATAAATTCATTGAGTACCAAGCTGGATGGCGGATGCACAACTTTTTCAGCATGTTTCGTTACCTGCTATTTCAGGAAAAGGTACGAGTCCGTCTTTTATCATTCTCCGACGGGGAACGCCGCTTAACTAATCTGCTTCACCTTGCTGAGGTCCTCAATCAAGAGGAACACCAAAAACAGCTCACTATGGGTAGTCTTACAAAATGGCTTTCGGAACAGATCAATCCTGAGCTTCCCCGTCTCGAAGAGCATCAGCTTCGCCTGGAGACCGATGAGTATGCCGTTAAAATAGTAACCATCCATAAAAGCAAAGGGCTGGAGTACCCGGTGGTTTTCTGCCCTTTTCTCTGGGATAAGTCAAAAATCAGGAATGCGAACGAACCGTTTGTTTTTCACGACGGCGCGGAATTAACCTTAGACCTGGGCTCGGAGCACAAAAATGAAAACCGCGCTTTAGCTGAAAAAGAAATTCTGTCAGAAAATTTAAGACTCCTCTATGTGGCGTTAACCAGAGCAAGAAACTGCTGTTATACGGTCTGGGGACGTTTTAATGAAGCAGGTTCATCCGCCATGTCCTATCTTTTCCACTCGGGTGCAAAAAATGATGAAAAAAATATTGTTGATGCTATTGAAACTTCGTTTAACGACTTAACGAATAACCAGATGAAAGAGGTGTTGAAGAACCTGGAAACAGAAGCAAAGGAAGCCATAGGCATGCACGAAATACCCGAACCAGTTTCTATCGGATAC
>Ga0315273_10011323_pt1 | contig 11406 bp, 12 predicted proteins | sample YL17G02_0_MG_FD_205753 | JGI IMG/M metagenome (GOLD analysis project Ga0315273, IMG submission 205753) | Sediment microbial communities from Yellowstone Lake, YNP, Wyoming, USA - YL17G02_0 | ecosystem: Environmental > Aquatic > Freshwater > Lake > Sediment | place: USA: Wyoming | collected...
GAACTTTCGACCGTGTCGGCGACGCATTTGAAGCCGACCCAGCAACCCGAGTAGCGGGACATGGCCCAGCCGTGCAGGCCGAGGTCGAGGATTTCCTGCACCGACGACGGATAGAGCACCGGCATCAACGCGGCCGAGAACTGATGGTCGGATTGGTGCGGCAGCGTCGACGACTTCGCGCCGTGATCGTCGCCCGCGAGCACCAGCACGCCGCCGTGCTTCGACGTGCCCGCGTGGTTCGCGTGCTTGAACACGTCGCCGCAGCGGTCGACGCCCGGCCCCTTGCCGTACCACATGGCGAACACGCCGTCGTACTTTGCGCGCGGGTAGAGATTGACCTGCTGCGATCCCCACAGCGCAGTCGCCGCGAGGTCCTCGTTCAATCCTGGCTGAAACTTGATGTGGGCGCGTTCGAGGAACTTCTGCGCCTTCCACAGCGACTGGTCGAGCGCGCCCAGCGGCGAGCCGCGATAGCCGGAGACGAAGCCGGCGGTATTGAGACCGGCCAGCGCGTCCCGCTGGCGTTGCAGGATCAGCAGGCGGACGAACGCCTGGACGCCGGTGAGATAGACACGGCCGGACTCGAGCGCGTACTTGTCGTCCAGCGAAACTTGGCGCAGGGCGGTGGCGGCAGGCGACATGATGGGTTACTCCGCAAAAATCGTGTTTTTGGGACGCGCGGCCACCGGTAGGTTCCGCGACGCTCGCATCCGGGATTGTGTCCCTTGGCGAATGGCCGCGGAGTTTACGCCATTCGACGAGCACCCGCCACGTCTGCGCTGCGCGCGCCGACGTTGACCACGGAGCGAGAAGGGGAAAGGGAGATGTAATCGCATTGCCTTCCTTCGCTTCGGCGCGCAGCGCCGACGCGCGGGGAAATCCAGCGGCACCCATTTGCCGGTCTGCCGATGCGGATCAGCCAAAGTCGACGCAGGTAGAATGCGCGACCTGTCACCGCTTTGACGGCCACGCCGGAAACCCATGACCGAAGATCTCCTCGAATGCATCGAACTCGAAGTCGGGCCGCGCCCGGACGCCGCGGTCATCTGGCTGCATGGCCTGGGCGCCGACGGCAACGACTTCGTTCCGATCGTCCAGGAAATGCGCCTGCCGGCGGCGCTGTCGATCCGTTTCGTGTTTCCGCACGCGCCGGTGCGTCCGGTGACGCTCAACAACGGCTTTCGGATGCGCGCGTGGTACGACATTTCGACCGGCGACCTCACCAATCGCGCCGACATCGCGGGAGTACGGGCGTCGCAAGCGCAGCTCGAAGCGCTCATCGCGCGTGAAGTCGCGCGCGGAATCGCCGCGCGAAGGGTCGTGGTCGCCGGGTTCTCGCAGGGCGGCGTCGTTGCCCTCCATACCGGTGTGCGTCATGCCGAGCGGCTCGCGGGCATCGTGGCGTTGTCGACCTACGTCGTGCTGCCGGACAAGCTTGCAGCGGAAGGCAATCCCGCTAATCGCGACGTCCCGATCTTCATGGCGCACGGAACGGCGGACCCGATGATTCGCCTCGAATGGGCCGAGGCGTCTCGGCGCGCGCTCGATGCCGCGGGCTACCGGGTGGAGTGGCACACGTATCCGATGCCGCACTCCGTCGTGTGGGAGGAAATCGTGGCGTTCAGCGCGTTCCTCGCCCGCGTGCTGGCCTGACGCTCACGCATCGGACGGAGGCAACGTCTGACTCGGCACCCCGGCGGCCGCGTCAGTCGCGAGCCGTCCGCGGACGTGCGTTGCGCGACCGCGGCGAGCGCTTGGGCGCGGCGCCCCGTCGTGCCAGCGCATCGCGGAGCACGAACTCGATCTGCGCATTCACGCTGCGCAGTTCCTCCCGGGCGAGGCGGTCCAGTGCCGCCCAGACCGCGGGGTCCAGCCGCAGCAGGAACGCTTTTTTGTCTGACATCGCGAACGCCGTTGCGGCGTCATGGATCGCCGGTCATCGCGGCGGGGCGCGAAAACGCAGCCGGAAAGCGCCAATCCAGAGAGTGATCGAGGCGACGAAGCCGTCGCGCGACATCCAGCCGTCGGGAAGATTGCGTCGGCCGAAATGGGTCGCCACCGGGTCGGTAAGCCGTCCCGTCGTCGTCGCGATGTAGGACGCAACGACCGTCGGCAGCAGTACGAACAGAAGCGGTGCAACGCTGTGCATGGGGATTCCGCCAGGCGACAACGGCGCCGGGCGCGGTGTCAGGTTTACGGGATGCCGCTAACGTCGCGCCACGCAACCCGCGACGATGCCCAGCACAAGTCCGATCGCGAGCCCCACGGAACCGATGCCGAGCGCGACACCGACGGCGGTGCCAAGACCGGTACCCACCGCGATCCAGAGTCCTCCGTTGCGTGCGAGGGTATTCATTCTTTGCCTCCTTTCACGTGCGTCGGGCCCCGGATGCAGGTGCGGCCCCGGCGGTTTTCGGTCGGCGTCAACCGATATCAAAATGATATCATAAAGAAATCACTTGATGTCAAGTTGCCATTTGGTTTTTCCGGCCGGCAATGGTGCGGGGGCGTCTGCGGCTGGTCTCGGAGGCTCCGGGGCGCGAGGGTCGCGACAGGGTCTCGGCGGAGCGGGAGGGTTGGCCACGGGCTTCGGTACCGCGAAGCGCGGGAGTCACGACAGGGTCTCGGCGGACCGCCCCCACGCTGATCGGGGGGTCGATCTCGCCGCGGTCCCACGACAGTTGAACGCTGCACCGTCACGGAATCTGGCGACGTACCAAAAAAGGCGGGCCCGAAGGCCCGCCAACAGGGGAGACACCCGCTACTGCTTCTACCCGATCGTCACCGGAATGAAGATCCGCGCATCGTCGCGTTGAACAAGGAGCGCCACGGACTTGCCCGACTTGCCTATCAATTCCTTCAGATGCTCCGGGCTCTTCACCGGCGTCCGGTTGACGGCGATGATCACATCGCCTGCCCGCACACCGGCCTTGGCCGCAGCGCCCGCAACGTCCTCGACGACGACGCCGCCGGCGACCATGCCGGATTGCTTTTCCTCGGGCGACAGGGGCCGCACCGCCACGCCGAGCTTGCCTTGCGCAGCCGATCCCTTGCCCGAGGCCATCGTGGCTTTGTCCTCGAGTTCACCGACCGTGACCTTGATCTCGTTGGTCTTTCCGTCGTGCCAGATCTCGAGCGCGACTGTTGCGCCCGGCTTCACCTGTGCGACCATCGGCGGCAGGTCGGATGATCGCGTGATCGCCTTGCCGTCGAACTTCAGGATCACATCACCGGGCTCGACACCCGCTTTCGCTGCCGCACCGTTTTTCGCGACCGCGCTGACCAGCGCGCCGCCCGGCTGCTTCATGCCGAAGTTCTCGGCGAGCGCCTGGTTGACTTCCTGGACCGTCACACCCAGAAGACCGTGCTGAACCTTGCCGAACTGCTGGATCTGATCTTTCACGTTCATCGCGACGTCGATCGGAATCGCGAACGCGACGCCCTGGAAGCCGCCGGTACGGCTGAAGATCTGCGAATTGATGCCGATCACTTCACCCTTGAGGTTGAACAGCGGCCCGCCGGAGTTGCCGGGATTGACCGCGGCATCCGTCTGGATGAACGGAACCGCGGCGTCGCCCGGCAGCGCGCGCGACTTGGCGCTGACGATGCCCGAGGTCACCGTGTTGTCGAGCCCGTACGGCGTGCCGATCGCAACGACCCATTCGCCGACGCGCGTCGCGTCGGGGTTGCCGATCCTGACCGTAGGCAGATCCTTCGCGTCGATCTTCAGCACCGCGACGTCGGTCGTGCGGTCGCTGCCGAGCACCTTCGCCTTGAACTCGCGCCGGTCCGTGAGCCGGACCGTCACCTCGTCGGCGTCCGCGACGACATGCGCGTTGGTGAGCACCACGCCGTCGGCGCCGACGATGAAGCCCGAGCCCATCCCGCGCGATGGGGCGTCGGAAGGCGCCTTCGGCATCGGGAAATTGCGGAACCAGGGCGGCAGCTCGTCGTCGTCTTCGCCGGGCATGCCACGCGGACCCCTGGCCGCGACCTTGCGGGCATCGTGGGTGACGCTGATCTGGACGACTGCCGGGCCGTGTTTCACGACGAGATCAGCGAAATCCGGCAGGACCGCTGCGGGCTGGCCGACGGGGACCATGGCGACCGCCGCCGCTTGAACGGCCGCGCCAGCCGATTTGATCGTGACGGCCCGTTCCGCGGTGACGGCGCCGACGGCGAATGCGCTGACGACGGCCACGGCGATCAGGCTGCGTTTGAACGTGCTCGATTGCATCGCTTTCTCCTTGTTGTAGGGCTCCGAGGCCAACGATGCGGCCTCGCAGGTGCCCACAGTAGGAGCGAAGACTTAAGCAGGACTTAAGGGCGAAGCGGGACTCGAGGGCGCTTCCGCGGCTGGATCAGGAGATGTTCCTGTCGTTTTTCTCCGCGCCGCGCACGCCAGCCGAAGCGGAAATTCGCACGGTGACCCCAAGGCCTTCGCCGCTCCGGCCGGGCAGTCCCGACCCAAGCGTGATCACCGCATCGTGGCGCTCGGCGACGCGCTTGACGATCGCAAGCCCGAGCCCGCTGCCGGGCGCGCCGGCCGTGTCGGCATCCGGCATCCGATAGAAGCGGTCGAATACGCGCTCGCGCTCGCTCGGCGGCACGCCTCGTCCGGTATCCCGGACGGCGAGCAGCACGTCGTCGCCGTCACGCTGAACGGAGACATCCACCCGCCCGCCGGCCGGCGTGTAGCGCACCGCGTTGTCGATGAGATTCGACACCATCGCGCGCAGTCCGGCCCCGTCACCGTTCACGATCGCGTCATCGGCCGGCAGGTCGCGTTCGGGCATCCCGAGGTCGACGTGACGCGCGCTGGCGATCGCCGCGTATTCGGCCACCACATGGCGCGCGAGATCCGTGACGTTGACCGGCGCGAAGGGTCGCTCGTTGACGCCCGGCTCCTCGCGCGCAAGCGTCAACAGCTGCTCGACGAGATGCGTTGCGCGTTCCAGGCCCGCGCGTAGTTCGGCCAGAGCGTGCGCGCGTTCGACGTCGGTCGTCGCGCGTTCGGCGAGTTGTGCCTGCAGATGCACGGCGGTAAGCGGGGTGCGCAACTCGTGCGCTGCGTCGGCAATGAATGCCCGCTGCGCGCCGAGCGCCCGGCCGAGCCGGCCGAGAAGTCCGTTCAGCGCATGTACCAGCGGCGCCACTTCGACCGGCAACCCGGCTTCGGTCAGGGGCAGCAGCGCGGCCGGCGAACGTTCGCCGACGGCGATGGCGACGCGGTCCAGCGGTCGCAAACCACGCGCGATGCCGAACCAGACCAGTGCCGCAAGGAAAGGAACGAGCGCGAGCAACGGGACGATCGTCCGCAATGCCATGCTCGCGGCGAGCTCGCGCCGTGCGCTAAGCGGCTGCGCGACCTGCACGATCTGGCCTCCGGCGAGCGCACTGAAGACACGCCAATCGCCGCCGCCTGTTCCGATCGTGCTGAAGCCGGGCTCTCCGTGCCGCGGCAACGGCTGCTGCGGCTGCGATAGATAGACCTGCACGCCATTGCGGTCCCAGACCTGGACGACGAGCGCGTCGTCGCCGGACGCCGATCCGGGCGGCGCGCCGGCGAGCGGCACTCCCGTGAGCGACGCTGCCATCTGCTTCAGCTGATAGTCGAAGATATCGTTGGCTTCGTCGCGCGCACGCAGGTAGGTCGCGACGGCCGCGACCGCGATTGCCGCGATGAGCCCGGCCGAAAGCCGGACAACGAGATCGCGGCGAATCGATCTGGCCGGCCTCAATCCACGCCTCCGCGGGCCTTGGTGATCATCCAGCCGACACCGCGGACATTGCGGATCGCATCGGCACCCAGTTTCTTGCGCAGCGCATGGATATGGACCTCCACGGCGTTGCTCTCGACCTCCTCGTTCCAGCCATAGAGCTTTTCTTCGAGCTGCGCGCGCGACAGGACCGCGCCGGGTCGCGCGAGCAGCGCCTCGAGCAGCGCGAACTCGCGCGCCGAAAGCGCGACGGGTTCGCCGCGCACGCGGATTTCGCGCGTGTCGGGATGGAGTTCGATGTCACCGTAGGCGACGACCGGTTCGGCCCGACCGGCGCTGCGGCGAAGCAACGCGCGGATGCGCGCGGCGAGCTCGGTCAGCTCGAACGGCTTGACGAGGTAGTCGTCGGCACCGGCGTCGAGTCCCGCAACGCGGTCGGACACGGCATCGCGCGCGGTGACGATCAATACCGGTCGGTCGTCGCCGCGCCGGCGCATCGCGCGCAGCACGTCGAGGCCCTCCTTGCGGGGCAACCCGAGATCGAGAACGAGCAGGTCGTGCACGTTCTCGGCCAGCGCAAGCTCGACCGCGCGGCCATCCTGCACCCAGTCCACCGCAAAGCCGTCCTGCTTCAGGCCGCGCTCTATGCTGGCGCCGATCATCCGGTCGTCTTCGGCGAGCAAGAGGCGCATGAGCGTTGCGTGGCCGCGAACCCGTTCGAGCCTGCCGCGAGCGGCCCACCGGGGCCCCGCGGCGGCCGGTACGGGCTCAGCTCTTCGGCTCGAACTTGAGCGCCGCCGAGTTCATGCAATAGCGGAGCCCGGTGGGGTCCGGCCCGTCTTCGAACACGTGCCCGAGATGCGCATCGCAGGCGGCGCACACGACCTCGGTGCGGCGCATGAACCAGCTCACGTCGTCCACGCTGCGGACGTTTTCCGGTGCAACCGGCGCATAGAAACTGGGCCAGCCGGTGCCGGAGTCGAACTTGGTCTTTGCGGCGAACAGCGGCGTGCCGCAGCCCACGCAGCGGTAGGTGCCATCGGCGTGGTTGTCCCAATATTCGCCGCGGAAGGCGGGTTCCGTTCCCTTCTTGCGCGTCACCTTGTACTGCTCCGCGGTCAGCTGCGACCGCCATTCGGCGTCCGATTTCGTGACCTTGTCGACCATGCGGGCCTTCTCCTCGATGCGATGACGATCAACGCGGTCGCGCCATGCCGCCGCGACGTTACGCCGCCAGCGCGGGCCCGGCTGCGCCGTGCGGATACAGTATAGTTGAGACTTTCGGCGCCTGCCCACCGCCTTGGATACCGCTCGTCCCAACTCGTTCCGTCGCGATGCCCGAGTCATCGGTGTCGTTGGCCTCGCGCATTCGCTGTCGCACTTCTTCCAGCTCGCGCTGCCGCCGCTTTTTCCTTTGCTCAGGGCCGAGTTCGGCGTCAGCTACGCGGTACTCGGCACGTTGGTCGGTGTCTTCTACGCGGCGAGCGGCGTCACGCAGTTCGCCGCCGGGTTCGTGGTCGACCGCCTTGGCGCGCGTCCCGTGCTGCTCGGGGGGCTCGCGCTGGCCGCGGGCGGCACGATGATCGCGAGCCTCGTGCCCGGGATCGGCTGGATGTTCCCTGTCGTCGGGCTGATGGGGGTCGGCAACGGCGTGTTCCATCCCGCGAATTTCGCGATCCTCAATGCCAACGTCGCGCCGCGGCGGCTGGGTCACGCCTACAGTGCGCACGGGATCGGCGGCAACATCGGTTACATCCTTGCGCCCGTGGTCAGTTTCACGCTCGGCGCCGCCTTCGGATGGCGTTTCGCGCTCGCCGCCATGGGTGCGCTGGGCTTCATCGGCCTGGCCGTCGTGGCGACGCAACGCGCGCTGCTCGTTTCGCATCGCGCAGTCGATGCGCACCTGCACACGCTGAAAGGCAGCATCGCGCTCTTCATGCAAGCGCCGATACTCCTGTGTTTCGCATATTTCGTCGTCCAGACGATGGCGGGAATCGGGCTGCAGACGTTTCTGCCGACGGCGCTTCACGCCGGGCTCGACGTTCCGTTGCTGCTCGCGACCTCGGCGCTCACTGCGTATCTGTTCGGCGGCATGGCCGGTATTCTGGCCGGCGGCTTCCTCGCCGCGAAAACGGCGCGGCATGACCGCGTCGCCGCCTCCGGGCTCCTCACGGCCGCGGTATTGCTGATCGCCGTTGCCACCGCTCCCCTCGCGTTGGCCATGTTCCTGCCGATGTTGGCGACGGTCGGCTTCGCACTCGGCGTCACCGGACCTTCGCGCGATCTGATCGTGCGCAACGCGACACCGAAGGGCGCGGCGGGGCGGGTGTACGGATTCGTCTATTCGGGTCTCGACATCGGCGGGACGATCGGTCCCGTGGTGCTCGGCTTCATGCTCGACCACGAACTCGCGCGCGAAATGTTCTTTGCGGTTGCCGCGTGCCTTGTTGCCGCAATGGGCACGGTCGTCCGGATGCGTCGCGCGAGCGTGGAGCGGGGCACGCCGGCCCGGCAGACGACCTGACGATGGATCTCGGCATCGCCGGAAAGCGCGCGCTGGTCTGCGCGTCGAGCAAAGGGCTCGGCCGCGGCTGTGCGCAGGCGCTCGCCGACGCGGGTTGCGACGTGACGATCCTCGCGCGCACCGAGGATGTGCTGCGACGCGCGGCGGCGGAGATCGGCGCCCGCGCGGGCCGGCCCGTGCGCTACATCGTGTGCGACATCACGACGCCCGAGGGCCGGGGCGCGGCGCTTTCGGCCTGCGGCGAACCGGACATCCTGATCAACAATGCGGGTGGCCCGCCTCCCGGCGATTTCCGCGACTGGGACCGCGCGGCGTGGATTCGCGCGCTCGACGCCAACATGCTAGCGCCGATCGAGCTCATCAAGGCGACAGTCGATGGCATGATCGGACGCAAGTTCGGCCGCATCGTCAACATCACTTCGTCCGCGGTGAAAGCGCCGATCGATGTCCTCGGCCTGTCGAACGGCGCGCGCTCCGGACTCACCGGATTCGTCGCCGGTGTCGCGCGAAAGGTTGCCGGACACAACGTGACGATCAACAACCTCCTGCCCGGTCCGTTCGAGACCGACCGCTTGCGGACAACGTTCGAGGCGCGGGCAAAGGCGACGGGCAAGCCTTTCGCCGAGGTCTTGCAGGCGGGCCGCGATGCCAATCCGGCGGGGCGCTTTGGCACGATAGAGGAGTTCGGCGCGGCGTGCGCGTTCCTCTGCAGCGTGCACGCCGGTTTCATCGTCGGTCAGAATCTCCTGATCGACGGCGGCGGTTATCCGGGCACCTTCTGATCGCCGACAACGGCAAAGGCGACGATGATCGACCTCTACTACTGGCCGACCCCCAACGGGCACAAGATCACGATCCTGCTCGAGGAGACCGGGCTGCCGTACACGGTGAAGCCGGTCAACATCAGCAAGGGCGATCAATTCGATCCCGCGTTTCTCGCGATTGCGCCGAACAACCGGATTCCGGCGATCGTCGATCACGCGCCGGCCGATGGCGGCGCGCCGCTGTCGCTGTTCGAGTCCGGTGCCATTCTCGAGTACCTGGCCGAGAAGGCGCGCCGTTTCCTGCCGGACGATTTCCGACGCCGTTGGGAGTGTCTGCAGTGGCTGTACTGGCAGATGGGCGGGCTGGGGCCGATGGCCGGACAAAACCACCACTTTCGCCTCTACGCGCCCGAAAAAATTTCCTACGCGACCGACCGCTACGTCCGGGAAACGGGCCGGCTCTACGCCGTGCTCAACAAGCGACTTGCCGACCGCGCGTTCGTCGCCGGCGAGTACTCGATTGCCGACATCGCCTGCTATCCGTGGGTGCAGCCCGAGCGCCAGGGGCAGGACATCACCGCGTTTCCGCATCTCGCGCGGTGGATGGCGGAGATCGCCGCGCGGCCGGCGGTGAAGCGCGCTTACGCGCTCGCGTCGAAAGTCAACGTGAAGCCCACGGTCACCGACGAGCGGTCGCGCGCGATCCTGTACGGGCAGAGCAAAGACACCGTGAAATGAGCGCGGACGGCGGCGGCTTCGCGGCGCGACGCGGCCGTCAGTCGTCGGCCGCCGCGGCACCCACGGTGCCGATTGCAAAGGCGCCCGACCCAAGACCGGCGGCAGCGAGCTCCGTCGCTCGCTCGAGCACCGGATCGACGTCGAACACGAGATCACCATCCGCCTCTTCGCGGCCGGTCGCGCGCACGGCGCCGAAATCGAACAGCGCGCGATCCATCAGGTGCGACGGCACGACCTTCCCAAGCGCGTTGCAGATGGATTCGATCCGGCCCGGATGCCTTTTCTCCCACTCGCGCAGCATCAGGGTGACCTGTCTGCGCTGCAGGTGCTCCTGCGACCCGCAGAGATTGCACGGAATGATCGGGAAATGGTTCTGCTCGGCGTAGCGGGCCAGGTCGCGCTCCCGCACAAACGCGAGCGGCCGGATCACGACGTGCCGGCCGTCGTCCGAAACGAGCTTGGGCGGCATCGTCTTCAGCTTTCCCCCGAAGAAAAGATTCAGGAAAAACGTCGCGAGGATGTCGTCTCGATGATGTCCGAGCGCGATCTTGGTTGCGCCGATTTCGGTCGCGACGCGGTACAGCACGCCGCGCCGCAGCCGCGAACACAGCGAGCACATCGTCGCGCCTTCGGGGATCACGCGCTTGACGACGCTGTAGGTGTCCTGCTCCACGATACGGAAGGGAGTGCCGCGCGCCTCGAGGTAGCGCGGGAGCACGTCGGCGGGGAATCCCGGCTGCTTCTGGTCGAGGTTGACCGCGATGACTTCGAACGCGAACGGCGCGCGGCCTTTCAACGTCAGCAGGATGTCGAGGAGGCCGTAGCTGTCCTTGCCGCCCGACACGCAGACCATGACCCGGTCGTCGGGCGCTATGAGCCCGTAGGCGCCGATCGCCTCGCCGACCTGCCGACGCAGGCGTTTCCGGAGCTTGTTGGCCTCGAATTCGGCTTTTCGCGGGTCGGTGGGCGACGACGACGGGCGAACCGGGGCGGCGGCCGCCGAATCAAGGCCGGTGCGGGTGCGGGCGTTGTCATCCATCAGCCTTCCATTCTACCGGCGGTGAGGCGAATTGGCGCTACCATTGCGCCTTTCCGGGAATTCACGGCCAAGGGAGGCTCCGATGCAGACGATTCTCGTCGCCAATCCGAAGGGCGGCAGCGGCAAGACGACGCTTGCCACCAACATCGCAGGTTGGCTCGCGGGCAAGCGCCAGCGTGTTGCGCTACAGGACCTCGATCCGCAGCGCTCGGCTACGGAATGGCTCGCGCGGCGTCCCGCGCTGTTTCCAGGCATCGTCGTGGCCACGCGGGATGCGAAACGGCGCGACGTGAAGGAGAGCGGCGCACAATGGCTCGTCGTCGATACGCCTGCCGGCATGCACGGTGACGACTTGCGCGACGCGGTGCGGCGCGCCGACGTGATGCTGGTGCCGCTGACGCCGTCGGCATTCGACATGGCGGCCACCCATCACTTTCTCACCGCGATCGAGCAATACAAGGCGGTGAAGGAGCGCGCGCTGTCGATCGGGATCGTGGCAATGCGCGTCGACGCCCGCACGCTGAGCGCGGCGGAGCTCGACCAGTTTCTCAAGGCGTTCGATTTCCCGCTCGTCGCACACCTCCGGGCCACCCAGGTGTATGTGCACTGTGCACGCGACGG
>Ga0315273_10011324_pt1 | contig 11406 bp, 7 predicted proteins | sample YL17G02_0_MG_FD_205753 | JGI IMG/M metagenome (GOLD analysis project Ga0315273, IMG submission 205753) | Sediment microbial communities from Yellowstone Lake, YNP, Wyoming, USA - YL17G02_0 | ecosystem: Environmental > Aquatic > Freshwater > Lake > Sediment | place: USA: Wyoming | collected...
CGTCGGTGACGCGCTCGCCGCCGCGGCGGCGCTCGGCGTTGGGGACCTCGGTCCCGCCGCGGACGCGGTTGCGGCGCTTCTCGCGCTTGCCGTCGGTCTTGATGCCGAGGTCGTCCTCGAGCCGCGAAATGATGCGGTCGACCTTCTCGTCGTCCTCGTTTTCGGGCTCGCCGTCGTCCTCCTCCTCGTCCTCCTCGTGGCAGGGGCAGTCGCACTCCTCGGGGCAGTCGTCGTCGCAGTCGCACTCCTCGACGGAGCCGTCCTCGTCGTCGCCGTCCTCCTCCTCGTCCTCCTCGTGGCAGGCGCACTCGCAGTCGTCGTCGCAGTCGTCGTCGCAGTCGCACTCCTCGTCGTCGTCGCCGGCGTCGCCGCCGAGGTCGAGGTCGTCGATGAGGTCGGTGACGCGGGCGCCGCTCTGGCCCATGAGCCGGGAAGGCGCGGCGCGCAGCTGGGAGCGCTCGGGCGCGGCGGGGCGGGCGGCGGCGGGCGCGAGCGCGCGGGCCTGGGGGGCCGCGGCCTTGTCGCTGCGCAGCCCGGTGTCGCCGTCGTCGAGGAGGTCGATGCCGAGCTCCTCGGCGAGCTGGTTGAGCTCGGCGGTGTAGATGCGGACGGGGTCGCCGTCGGCCTTTTTCGACCCCGCCGTCGTCTTCCCCATGACCGACTTCTCGGCCTCCTCGAGGTTGACCCCCGTTTTCACGTGCTGGGGGTTCATGAGCGTCGTGATGCCGGCGAGGTTAGCCGCGTCGAGCCGCGGCGCCGCGGTGCGGCCCCCGCGGCGTCCCGCGCTTTGCTTCTTTGCTGGAAGGCCGTTTCTGGCGGACTGGCTCATCGTGTCGCGCGTTGATGGTGACCCTTGCCGTGCGGCGTATAGACCCTCGCCCTCCCTTTCAATACGCGGGGGTCGGCTCGCGGCCGCCCGCCCCCCGCAGTAACGCGACTGGCCGCGCCGCCGAGTTGAACAGGCCGCCGCTCCGAGGATCGAACGATGGCCTCCCGGACGCCCGCCGCAAACACCCGCCGCCCAGCGGCCAAACCCCCGGCAAAGGCCAAGAAGCCCGCCGCCACCCCCCCAGCGCCCGCCCCGCCCGACGCCGCCCCGGCACCCGCCCTCCCCGAGTCGCCGCCCGACGCCGCCCGCCCGAGGTGGCACCTCGGCTTCGACTGCGCGACGAAGACCTTCGCCTTCAGCCTGAGCCGCGTCGACCTGGACGCCTTCGCCGCGGGGCGGGAGCGCATCCGCGCGCGCGCCCGCGCGATCCTCGAGGTCGCCCGCCGCGCCGAGGCCCTCGCCGCCGCCGACCCGGCCGCCGCCGCGCGGCTCGTGGCCGAGGTCGCGCCCGCCGCCGCCGCGCTCGACGCCGAGACGCGCGACTTCGTGCGCATCGTCGACGGCGAGACGGTCGACCTCTTCCCGGGCCGGGCCGACGACGACATCCCGACCGTCGAGCGGCTGCGCGCCGTCGCGCGCTACGTCGCCGCCCGCGTCCGCCCGGCGGTCGCCGCCGCGGTGCCGCCGGGGGAGCGCCTCCGGGTCGTGGTCGAGTTCCAGATGGGGCCGAACGCGAAGGCGCGCGCCGTCGCGGCGGCGCTCATCGCCCTCTTCGCGGAGGAGGACGTCATCATCGTGGGGCCGACGCTGAAGAACAAGGTCGCCACGTGCGAGGAGGGGCGCTACTGCTACTTCGCCGAGCGCTACAAGACCTCCTACGGCGCGAACAAGGCGCACGCGAAATACAACTTCGCCCGGCTGGAGGAGGCCTTCGGCACGGGCATCCCGCCGACGGCGCCCGCGGCCCTGCGCGGCCACATCGCCGACAGCTTCATGCAGGTGATCGGGTACCTCGTCCACGGGCCCGACGAAAAAACGGCAGCCCTCTGCTTCTAGCTTTGGCCCGAAGGGCTCGGCGCTCAGAGCGCCCCCAGCTCGGCGAGGAGCGCGTCCATGTCGTCGTTCGAGATCGACGGCGCCGGCTCAGCGGCGGCCACGGCCGGCGGCTCGGCGTCCGCGCCCAGGATGTCGTCCAGGTTGACCGGCCCCTCGATGCGCGGGAGGGGCGGGCCCCCGCCGGTCGGGAAGTCCCGGGGGTCGCCCAGCGCGTCGTCGTCGAGGTCGGCGCGGCCGGCGAGCAGCGCCTCGAGGTCGTCGGCGGCGTCCGCGTGGCCGGCGACGTTGTCGGCTTTGAGCGAGCGCCCCGGGACCGCGGCCGGGACCGCGACCGCGATCGAGTCGGCCAAAGGGGCGTCCCCGAGCCCCTCGGCGCCGGGGTCTTCCCGGCGGGCCTCGTGGGGGAGGCCGCAGACACCCCAGACGCTTTTCTGCCCGACGGCGAGCGGCTCGCCCGGCGCGGGCCGGCGGCTGCCGAGGGTGTCGCCGCCGGCGGCGACGGCGCGCAGCGCGGGGGCGCCGCCGAGGCCGCCGTTGACGCGCAGGGTGGCGAGGGCGGTCTTGACGCGGTCGCGCTCGGGGACGGCCGGCGCGCGGTCGCGCTCGGGCACGACGCTGCCGGGCGTGTGGTCGCGCAGCCCCGCGAGGGTGTCGAGGTCGCGCATCTTCTTCCAGAAGGCGTCCTCGTCGAGCTCGCCGCCGTACTGCCGGAGCTCCGTCTTGTGGGGGGCGGGGCGGATGCGGGCGACGCGGCGGCCGGTGAAGAGGAAGTAGACGAGGCAGAGGTTGTCCTGCGCGCGCCACCGCTGGTCCTCCTTCCCGGCGTAGTGGACGCTGATCCAGAGCTCGGCGCAGTTGAAGGTGCACATGTTGCCGAGGACCCCGAACTCGATCCCGCCGTTCTCGGCCTCGCGCACGTGCGTGGGCACGAACTTGGGGCGGTCGTCGAAGGTGAAGTCGCACTGCCAGCAGCGGAGGTTCGTGCCGTGGGGCCAGTCCTCGAGGCCGGTGAAGACGCGGGGGATCTTGTCGGGGGGGTGGATGGACTCGGGGGCGGGCTCTTCCGGGTCCGCCACCCGGCCGTCCACCCCGGCGGCGAGCAGCCGCTCGTCGGCGAAGTCCTCGACAGGGACGTAGTCCCTCAGGGTGATCCCGAAGAGCCGGAGAATGTTAGGGGGTTGGTAAGGGGTTTCCATGGCTTACGTTCGGGCGTCGCGACTCGCAGGTTTCCTAAGGTTGCTAGCGAGTTCCGATCGCTGGCGCCTCTGTGCTCTCGCACGAAGGCCTGTTCAAATCGTCCCACCCGGGGTGCGAGTCTAAAGGGGCTTTTAGAGAACGGGCGCGGATCGTATATAAGCGCCGGAGTACCCACTGCACCGGCGGCGCCCCTAGCAGAAAACTGAACGGCGCGCCGGAAACATACCCCCAACCCCGACGCCTCGCCAAGATGGCCCGGCCCGACAACAGCAAGGAGGTCTTCCTCCCCGAACACAAGTGGCTGGAGGACGGCGTCCTCCTCGCCCCGCCGGCGCGGGGCCCCCTCACGCCGCTGACGCTCTTCGTCTGCACCTACGTGGCGAAGCTCGGCAACCTCCACGTTAACTTCGTCGAGCTCACGGCGCTCATGTGCGCCGACCCCCACGGGGTCCTCATCGCGCTGAACAGCAACTTCGGCCACGCGTGCCAGCCCGGCTTCGAGCACCTGCTCAAGGCCCCGAAGCCGCCGCCCGAGCGGCGCGTGCCCGCGCGGGGGCGCGCCCGCAAGGTCCAGGGCGACGGGACGTGCTTCAACAGCGCCGTCGAGCCGATCCTCGCCGTCGACCACCCCGGGATCAGCGACGACAAGATCTACAAGGTCAAGTGCTTCCCGACGACGGGCGAGACGCAGGTCCCCGGCGTCATCTGCCCCGACCTCAGCGACGGGCGCGCGGTCCTCGACGCCTTCGTCGCCTACCTCAACGAGCTCGGCGTCGGCGACGAGGAGCCCGCCGCCGCGGCCGAAGAGGAGCATATCGGCGCCGGCGCCCCCGAGCCGCGGCGGCGCCTCGAGATCACGATCATCAGCGAGCAGCCCAAGATGCTGAACTACAAGTTCCGCGTCAACCGCAACGCCCCCCGCATCCTCGTCAACCTGCGCGCGCTGGCGACGTACATGCACAGCCTCGAGCTGACGAAGGCCGTCGAGGGGACGCCCCTGACGGAGGCGCAGGCCGCCCGCTTCGTCGGCTGGCCGGCCGTCCTCCTGCCGCCGTACCCCGTGCGCGAGACGAAGCCGCCGACCGACGACGTCAAGGTCTCCTTCCGCTTCCGCGGCGCCGACCGCGCGCCGCGCATCAACATCTTCCAGGAGGGGAAGATCAACATCCTCGGCGCCGACTCGGTCGAGTCGGCGCGGAAGATCTACGACTTCTTCGTCCAGCTCTTCACGGACAACTGGGCGATGCTCGTCTGCCTCCAGCCCCGCCGCGACCTCGAGCGCCGCCAGGCCGCCCGCGCGCCCCGCCCCGTGGCCGCGCCCGTGCCGCCCCCCGTCCGCCTGACCGACACCGAGGTCGACGCCCTCCTCGCCGACGTCCTCGGCACCGCCGACGAGCTGCGCGCGGGGCAGGCCCGCGTCGAGGAGAAGCGCGCCGAGCTCTCCGAGGCCCAGGCCGCCACCGCCGCGACCGCCAGCGAGCTGGCGTTCAAGCTCGGCAACGTCCGCCTGCTCGGCAGCCTCGCCGAGCCGCCCGTCGCCGAGGTCCTCGGCGCCGCCGTCCGCAACATCGTCGCCGACCTCGACGAGTGGGGCTTCGACGAGGACGAGGAGGACGGCGAGCCCGAGGAGGAGGACGAGCCCGAGGAGGACGGCGAGCCCGAGCCCTCGGGCGCTGTCCCGGCCGGCCTCGACATGCAGCGCACGCTCGAGTCGATGGTCCTCGTCCGCGGGCGCGACGCCCTCGCCCGCGGCGAGCCCGCGGTCAACGCGGCCTTCGCCGCGCTCCTCGCCGAAAACGAGGACTCGTCCTCCGACGCGGCAGCAGCTGAGCTCCAGGGCGCTCTACAGGATGTGGTGCTCGGTGAGGTAGACCGCGAGGATGTAGAAGATTACGAGGAAGATCCCCTGTAGGACGACCCCCCACGAGGTCGGCGTCCGGCAGCGGACCGCTTTTTCCCCGAAGCCGGCGATGATGCTGTTCGTGAAGACGTCGCTGACGACGACGACGAACATGATGAAGAGGGCGACGAGCAGCTTGAGGTTCGCGACCCGGAGGCGGGGCTCCTTGCGGCCGCTGTGGTGGCCGTCGTCGGAGTCGCCGCCCCCGCTGAAGGCGTCGAGAGGGACCGAGTCGTCGGCGCGTGCGTGTGCGTGGCTCATTTTCTGGCGAGGTGGTGCGGGCTCGCGGCGTATACGGGGGGCGGAAAGCTTGGCGCCGCAAAAGGATGCGGGCCCAGCCGCGCAGACACCGCTAGCGCCCGCCGAGCGCGATGTCCAGGCGCTCGCCCGGGCGGCGGATGAAGTCGAGCGGGTCGAGCACGCCGGCCGAGATCGCCGCGAGGAGGCCCGTTTTGCCCGGGTTGCGCACGTCGGCGGCGAGGATGTCGTAGAAGTCGTCGAGCCGCTCGGCCGGGACGACGAGGTGGCGCCCGGCGCACATCCCCGAGGCCACGCCGTGCACCGCCGACTCCTCGGCGCAGGAGACGTACATGTTCGCGAGGGTGCGGCCCGCCGCGTCGGCGCTGGCCGTGACCCGCGGCGCCATGAGGCCCCGCAGGGCGCTCACGACCTCGCCGTGGGAGCCCAGCGCGCGCAGGCGCGCCATCGTCCGCCGGTCGAAGGCGAAGCTCGTCGCGCCGACGGCGGCGAGCGCCGCGCGGCCGGGGTCCTGCGGCGCCGTGACGTACGCCCGCGCGACGGCGTCGCGGACGGTCTGGAGGTCGTCGGGGTAGTCGCGCAGGAGCTCGACGAGCCGGCGCCGGAGCGCCGCCACGGACTTCGCCGACTCGTACCGGGTCGCCTTGAGCGCGGCCACGAGCTGGCCGCGCAGCGCCTCGTCGCGCTCGGCGCGCAGGACCGCCGAGAACTCGGCGAGGAACAGGCGGTAGAGCCGGTTCCGCACGTCGGCCTCGGCCGCCCGCGCGGCGACCGCCGTGTCCTGGGCCTCGCGCGCCCCGCGCAGCGAGGCCACGATCGCGAGGTCGACCTCGCGGCTGTCGTAGGGGAACCGGACGACGGCCGACACCGGGCCCAAAGGCTCGGCGTCGTGGAAGAAGTGCAGCGGCGAGGCGCCGGGGGTCACGAACCCGACCGCCCGCCCCTCGGCGTCGACGATCGTCGCCGCGCGCTCGACCGGGGCGTAGGGCTCGCCGGCCGCCGCGATGTACCGGTTGAGGTCGGCCACCGCCGCGTCGAGGGCCGCCGCCGGCAGCGCCCCCGCGGGCCGCGGGCCGAACGCCGCGGGCGTCCCGTCGACGGGGTAGGCCGACTGGCGGACCGGGATGTAGGCCAGGCCCGCGTCCTGGGCGCGTCCGCGGAGGAGGACGCCGTAGCACAGGTTATGGAGGTTGACGAGGCGCGCCTCGACGGTGAACGCGGGGGCTGACGATTGGCTGGGCGCGGCCCAGCACCCCCAGCGCGTGATGAGCCCCAGGTCGAGCGCGGTGGCGCCCTGGGCCGTGGAGACTCGGGCGAGCACGCCGCGGACGACGTCGGCGACGCGGTCGACGACGAACTCGGAGTCGGCCGTGTCGACGCGGTCCTCGCCGAAGGTGCGGCGCGCCGCCATCCAGCGGTTGGCGGGCGCGACCCGCAGGTAGAACTTGGGGTTCAGCGCGGCCACGGGGTAGGTGCCGGCGGGCCCCGCGGCGAGGAGGGCGATCCGGGGGCGCGCGACCGTGCTCCCGCAGCCCTCCGCCGCCGTGATCGCGGCCGCGGCCTCCGGCGTCGCCTCGACCGACACGGTGCCGGTCCCGCCGGGGTCGGCGAGCACGACGACCTCGACGCCGTACGCGTGGCGCGCCAGGTCGGCGAGGATGTCGGGCCAGGAGTCGGCGGCGACGCCGCCAGGCCCGAGGGGCGACAGGTCCGCGTCGCGGCGGACGAAGGCGCCGAGGATCGCGGCGGCGAGGTCGCGCGCGCTCGCGAAGGCCGCGCCGCCGCCCCCGCCGAGCGCGTAGTAGGTGTCCCCCATCTCGGCGGCGAGCCCGGCGAGCTCGCCGAGGACCTCGTCGACCGTGTCGTCGCCGAGCCCGACGGCGAAGGCCAGCGCGTAGGCGAACCCCGCGTCGGGGACGGCGGGCGCCGACTGCTCGACGCCGATCAGCTGGAGGCGGTAGGGGGGCGGGAGGGCGTCGAGGAACAGCCCCTCGCCCACCTCACGGGGCGGGTCCGAGATGCGCCCGGCGGGGATCGTCTTCCCGTAGGTGAGGACGTGCCGCGACATCGCCGTCTCCTCCTTGTCCTCGGGCGCGCCCGTGTAGGCGCGCCGCGCGAGGCAGCCCTCGTTGACGAGCGCCGCCCGCGAGCCGGCGGCGGGCCGCGTCTTCTTGCAGCAGGGCAGGCAGTAGCCGAGGGGGTGCTGCCCCGCGCGGAAGCTGAGGTGGGGGTACTTCGGGTCGGGGCACTCGTAGAAGGCGGGCACGTCCTCGGTGAAGTTCCAGTAGCGCACGAGCGCCGCCCGCCGCTTCGCCCCGAGCGCGGCGAGCTCGGCCTCGCTGTAGACGTGCGGCTGGCGGCCCGACTGGCACAGCACGCTGTAGACGGTCGCGCCCTGGTCGTACTTCTTCAGGTCGAAGAGGTTGGGGTCGCGCTCCTGGAGGCGGCGCAGGCGGCGCGACGCGGCCGGCGCCTTGTCGGCCGAGTCCAGGCCGCGGCCCGGGGCCTTCCCCGCGGGCTGGGCCGCGACCCGCCGCGGCGGCGGCGTCTCGCCCGTGCGGACGCGGTCGGGCCCCGCGAGGAGGCCGTCGAGGAAGGAGAAGACGTACCGGCGGATGACCTCGAACTCGGCGAGGCTGTCGGCCCCGACGATCTCGACGCGGAGGTCGGTCGCGCGGTGGTAGATCCGCACCGTCCGGCCCTGGAAGGTCGCGGCCCAGCGCGCCGCGACGCCGCTGTCCGTCAGCCAGGCATACTGGTTCTGGGCCGCCGGCCCCCGCGGGCGGGGGGCCTCGCCCAGTCGTGTAGGCCCTGCGCCAGCCGAAGCCCGCGCGCCGGCCTCGGCGCGGTCGGCGAGGCGCGGGTCGTAGGCGACGACCCCCTTGCGGAAGGTGAAGGTGTAGGCGCCGGCCTGCTGGAGGCCGCGGATGCCGACGATGCCGGCCTTCTCGTAGACGCGGAAGCGGTTCTTCACCTCGCGGAAGGCCGCCGCCGTGAGCGCGTGCGGCCAGAAGGCCGACACCGTGATCGCGCCCAGCGTCGTCAGCGCCGGGCCGGCCCCGGAGGCCCGCCCGGGGGGGGAGAGCGTGCCGCCGATCGGGAAGGCGGCGGCGCCCATCGCGTTGATGGCGCCGATCGTCGGCCCCACGACGGCGGCGATCTCGGCGGTGACGGCCCCGAAGCCGACGCGGTCGTCCTCGCGCCAGTCGGCCGTCGCCTCGGTGCGGCCGTCGGCGAAGACCGTCAGGTAGGCGTAGGGGATCTGCCGGCCGGACCCGGCCCAGGGGAACTCCTCGTCGGAGGGGCCCCCGCGCGCGAGGGCGTAGGTGACCGAGTCGCGGCGGGGGAGCCGGCCGACGAACCAGTCGACGGCGGGGGCCGCCCGCGGGCCGAAGCTGCTCGCGTGCCGCTTCGTCGCGACGACGGGGACGAGGCCGCCCTGCCGCGCCTCGGGGCCCGCGGCGGCGACGCCGGCGTCCGTGAGGAGGCTCGCGTCGATGTCGAACCGCGCGCGCGCCGCCGCCACGGCGAGCCCCGTCGGGATCCAGTCGAAGACGTTGCGCACGGCGACGCGCATCCGCGCCGCGTCGGGCGCGACGCGCACCGTCGCCGCCGTCACCGCCGTCGTCTGGCGCGCGCCCTTCGCCGCCGACGGCCGCCAGCTGAGCGCGCGGTTCGCGGCGGCGCGCTCGGCCTCGAAGCGCGCCCGCAGCGCGGCGGGGTCGGGGTCGAGCGCGGGGTAGGCCGCGGCGAGCCGCGCCGGCTCCGACAGCGCGACGCTGCACGCGTCGGGGCTCAGCTGCGGCCAGTAGCGCAGGAGGCCGCCGTAGTAGAGGAGGTCGAACTGGTACCGGTCGCGGAGGACGGCGGCCAGCCCGTCGTTAGGCCGCTCGGGCGCCCCCAGCGGCGGCAGCACCGCGAAGAGGTCGACGTAGTAGGCCCGCGTCACCCGCACGCCGGGCGCCGGGCCCAGCAGCGTGAAGGTGTCGAGCGCCTCGACGCGGACGCCCTCGCGCCGCTCCTCGTACCGCGGGTCGACCGCGACGCCGGCGACGACCGTCGCCAGCTGGGCGGGCACCGGCTCGGCCGCGGCGGCGCGGGCCGTCGCGCTCGCGACGGGGGCGAGCGCCCGCCAGTCGGCGAGGACCGGCGCGCCGTCGAGCGTGAAGCGGTAGGGCACCGCCGGCCCCTCCTCGTTGACGTAGTAGAAGAGGTGCTGCCGGTAGAGGGGGATCCCCGCCGCGACGCGGAGCTTCAGGCGCAGGTCGTAGATCGTGTCCTCGGCGTAGACGGCGAGGTCGGTGTAGACGGGCGGGCCCGCCGCGTGGTCGATGGCGCCGTCGTCGCCCCAGTCGGGCGCCCGGCCGGCCGGGCCCTCGCCCGCCGGCTCGTCGTCGATGTTGTCGATGGCGTCGAGGTCGCCGAAGTCGAGGTCCTCCTCGGCGCCGCCCGTGAAGAACGACGGCGCCTGGGCCATGCGGGGGCCGGCCGGGGCGCCCTGGGCGAGGCCGAGCGGGTCGGGGGCCGGCGGGTCCTCGGGCGTGAGGAGGTCGCGCCAGTGCCCGCCGTAGAAGCCGCGCAGGGTCGCCCCGTCGGCGGCCGCCCACTCTGGCCGCCGCGGGTCGCCGCGGCTCGGGCGGGCCCGCCGCGCCGCGTCGAGGACGGCTTTCGGGACCGCCCCGAGGAAGTAGAACGCGCGCACGTGGCGCCCCGTCGAGGGGTCGGCCTGCGCGATGTACAGGGGAGTGGCTGCGTAGGGGTTGGTCGCCATTTCGGGCTTGTATCCGGGAGGCGGCGCTTATCTAAGCCCGCAAAAGGTCGCCACCGGGCGGCCGGGCGCGTCACACGTACGGGCGGTAGGCCCACTGCAGCAGCGCCTGGCGCTGTCGGGGCCGGTGCTTCCGCTTCTGCGCCGCCGTGCGGGGGCGGCGCCGGCCGAGCTTCTTGTAGCTCGCGAGGATCTGGGCGCGGTGGCGCGCGAAGACCCCCATCCGCAGCATCTGCGCCGGGCTCAGCTGGGGGCGGAAGCCCGGCGCGAAGTCGCGCCCGGGCCGCGCCGACAGCGTATAGCTGTACCTTGTCTGCATCCGGTCGGACACGGCGATCCGCCTCCCTGGCCGGTACCAGCTCAGCGGGCGCGCGTACGGGAGGAGGGCCTTGAGGTCCTCCGGGCCCGCGAGCCGTTTCGCCTGCCGCCGCTCTCTTGCGCCTGGAGTCTTTCCCGACATACTATACAGAGCCGCGACACTCCCCGCGACAATGGACACACAATCCCCCCCCTCCACCGGCTTTGGCCCCGAAGGGCTCGCCGCCGCGCCCGCGCCCGCTACCGCGGCGGTCTGGGGCCGCCGCCTCCTCATCGCCGTCGTCATCGTCCTCGTGCTCGTCGTCGCCTACTTCGTCGGCCGCCGGCTCGTCCTCGGGCCCGACCGCTTCACGATCGAGCAGACGAGCGAGGTCGTCTCGCACGTCGACGGGATGCGCTACCGCGTCCACGGGGGCCACGCCGGGCCGCAGAAGGCCGCCGACACGCTCGCCGCCCTCAACGGCCGCGTCATCGACCTCATGCGCTTCCTCCGCGGCCGCTACCTCCGCGGCGCCGGCGGCGAGCTCAGCCCCGAGCGGCGCGAGGCCGTGCGGCGGCTGCTCGCCCGCTACAACCCCGACAACCTCGCCGAGAACTCGCCGAAGGACCCCAGCGGCGACACGAGCTACACCCTCGACAAGGGTGCCGTCGTCGCGATCTGCCTGCGCGAGCGCGACCCCGCCGCGAGCGGCGACCCCCGCGTCCACGACATCCACGACCTCGACACGCTGACGTTCGTCACCCTCCACGAGATGGCCCACATCGCCATCGAGGACGTCGACCACCCGCCGCGCTTCTGGTCGGCCTTCCGCTTCATCCTCGAGGAGGCCGAGGACGCCGGCCTCTACACGAGCCCCCGCTACGCCCAGGCCCCGCGCCAGTACTGCGGCGTGCGGATCGACTACAACCCACGGTACGATCCCTCGAACCCCACCCTCTGAGAAGCCCGCGCGGCCCCCCCTGCCGCGGCGGCGGCCGCCGCCCCGTTCCCGCCGTTTTCCCGAGAATTGAACGGAAGGCGCCCTCTAAATACAGCTACTGCAGCGCCATGGCCGAACACGACGACTACCCCCGCGAGCG
>Ga0315273_10011325_pt1 | contig 11405 bp, 16 predicted proteins | sample YL17G02_0_MG_FD_205753 | JGI IMG/M metagenome (GOLD analysis project Ga0315273, IMG submission 205753) | Sediment microbial communities from Yellowstone Lake, YNP, Wyoming, USA - YL17G02_0 | ecosystem: Environmental > Aquatic > Freshwater > Lake > Sediment | place: USA: Wyoming | collected...
AAAAATCAAGATTGTCCACATATACGGAGGTAGACAAAATGGTTGAAAAGAAGTTGGATACAATAAAATTGTTTGATGAGCTTGCGGATCTATTGGGTTACAGGCTAGAGAAAAAAGATCGAGAATCAATACCACCCGAACTGCCGCAGACTACAAAGAATTTTGAGGAAATGTCAATCAGAGAACTCACTACAGAGATAAGGGATCTTGATGTGGAAATCCAGAAAATTGGGACAGTTAATCAAAGAATAAAACAAACAGTGATAAATTTTATGAACAACCAGCAAGCAAACGAGATAACTCAGCCAATCTTTGAAGGCTCACGATTTGAAGATAGGCGACTACAGATATATGATCGGGAGATGGTTCTCAAGAAGAATCTGGAAGCATATTTAAGATCACTGTTCAAAAGAGCTATTGAAAAGGAAATGACAGAGAAATTTGTGACACTCAACCCAGATTTTAGGGGCATAATTAAGGATATGTCAGTCAAACAAACTTCCCAAGGAATGTGCTTAATTGTTGAGACTGGCAAGATTGCAGAGACAAAGCTGGACAATTTTATGATCCAAGAGGAAAGAGAGCAAAGCCAGGTTAAAAGCAAAGGAGCAACTACCAGCAAGTCAATAGGTGATTTAGGAGGCAGAATTTGAGCAAATACAGGATAATTGCAGGATATGATGTTGATTCTGCAATTTTTCAATTCCTAAAGGAAAGCGAAGATCCAAAGAATAGGATTATGATAAGCAAGGAAATTGAGAGGTCCAAAGATTTGGTTGTGAACCATGTACGAAAACTTGTTGCAGGCAACAAAATCAAGGAAGAGCGCTTAGGCAAAGTGAAGGTTTACTCCGTTGATTAACCTCCGTAACTACACAGATATGGAATTAGCCGAGGTAATACTAGGCATACTTAAGAGCTATCCAAAAGGATTGACCATGCCAAGAATTGCGCATATCATAGGCAGAGAAAATGTCAGTAAGAGGTTTTATATATTAAAAAGAGTTATGACAAAACTTATAACTGAGAAGAAAGTTAGAGCGATAGATTATGGGGGAGTTAGCCTGTATAAGGTGAACGCTGAATGACAATTGATATTAAGATAGGGAGATTGATAGTAAGGCCATTTGATAAGGTAATGAAAGAAAAGCTTGACCAATTGACTTTTACTTATAAAGATACTTTGGATATGATGGACTTTTTAGAGATTGAAGAGTGTCCAAAACAGAAAGATGGTTGTTCAGGGGAGGATACTATTTTTCCTAATCAAGCTTATCGTAGCGGGAGCATAAGTGGGATGCATGAGTTTTTTGAATTGGTTATGCCTAAATTGGTTAAAGAGATAAGACCAATATCGTCAAATGATGCTCAGATTTCAAAACTCAAACCTTTCTTACCAGCTATCAATAAGTTGAAATATGGGGGGAAGGTTGTACTACATAAGAAGCGATTACAATGGTTAAAGTTTTGGAGCAATAAAGCAGTTGAATTATATGATGAAGATGCCGCTATCCAATTTAGTTGAGCATACATCTTAGGGGTGATACCAGAATGACAAGAGATGAACTAAGAAATCCACAGGTAATGGCAAAAATTGGAGAGTTGAGATCAGCAGAAATGACCTGGGGGGGCATTAAGGATGCAATACTAGCTGAGTTCAATATTGATGTAAACACAGAGGCATTGAAAGGTGCATACGACATATTTGCTGCAAGAACAGCTGAGATCATAGCAGGTGACGAAGAACTTAAAGGAGTTCTGAAAAAGTCTGTAGTAAAAGCTTCTGACACTCTTGGAATGATCCACAATAGAGTGAGCGATATGCTGCTCAGATCAGAACATGAAGAAAATGTTTTAGGTGCTGCCAGAGAGTTAATGAGACTGATAGAATTGCAGTACAAACTCCTAAATAATTTCAAAGAAGGATTCAGCATTGATAAGATCAATAGAATTGAGTATATCAAAGTAAGTCGAGACAATCTGGACGAACTAGCCAAGGCAGGCTATATCAAAATTCTCAGAAGACCTGGTCAACCATATGATCCAAACCTGAAGGAAGTAATAGAGCTTCGACATAGCCACATGTCAGAACTAAAACGATTGGGAGAAGCACACACTGATTGCTACAAACTCGTACTGAAAGATAAGGACATTAAAGATGCTGAGGTTGTCTCAGAAACAATCAAAGGAGGTAATGAAGAAAATGGAAGGACAAGTTAAGTTTTTTGACACGAAGAAAGGCTATGGATTCATAGCAGGCGACGATGGGCAAGACTATTTTATGCATATTAGTCAGTTGCCAGCAGGTGCTGAACTAAAGCAAGGGGATATAGTAGAATTCACGCCAACGCAGTCGAAAAGAGGCAAGCAGGCTCAAGGAATCACATTAAAAAAATGAAGATTCTGATTGGAGCTCCCATTGATGAGCAGAAGTTGTATTGTTGGGAAGAGTTCAAGAATGGTCTAATTCAATTTGGAAGAGACCTGGGCCACGATGTTCTTCTTGTTGACACTTCTATCAATAGAGCTATGCAGCATCGCATCAAGAATGAAGGGTTCTTCTATAGGAATGTCTGGAAAAAGAAGCCAATGGATCGAGTTGTGGCAGCAAGAAATATCATTAGGTGTCGTGCTTTGAGAGGCTATGCAGATTATAAGTACAGTCATGTTCTGATGCTGGATGCAGATGCTATTTTGCACTGTGATGTAGCGGACATATTGAAAGAGCATAATAAGTCAATAATATCAGCCCTGATGAACACAATAAAGAAGAATGGTATGCCTGGTCCTGTGCCACTTGTCTTGAACACTTTTGGCTTTTTTGACCATTTGGATTTGGATGCTATAGGCACTGGACTGAGAAAAGTTGATCGGATCGGGTTTGGTTGCGCTCTGATAAAGGTGAACGTCTTAGCAAATACTCAAATAAGGTGTGAAAGAGACTCGGCAGGTAAACTTGTATTTGGCGAAGATTATTGCTTCTCTGATGACTGTAAAGACAAAGATTATAAGTTGTGGGTTGATACAGACTTGCAAGTGAAGCATTTGATTATAGGACAATGGCAATGGGATACAGCATGAGGTGGAAATATGGATATGGGTAAAAAGAGTGAAAAGGTTGAAAAGAATGGCATGATGTTCGGATTCATTACAGATACTATGCTGCCGGCTAAGTGGATGATACGATTACATGAGTTACAGGCCGGTGTACCATCAGGAATGTTCTGGCGATATTGTTGGTATGAAGGCAAAGGTTACAAGGAAAAAGGAGGATATGCCAATGCCAGGAGAAAAGTAGTCGAACATGCAAGAGCTCATAATGCAGAATTTCTGTTTTTCATTGACACTGATGTGTTCCCACCTCTAGACACATTAGCCAAGTTGTTTGCTGCAAATAAACCAATAGTGACAGGGATATACTACATGAAAACATTTCCACCTCAACCTGTGATATACAAGAAAATGGGTTCTGGCCCATACTATGATTTTCCTGTTGAAGAACTTGTTGAGATTGAAGGTGCTGGACTAGGCTGCTGCTTAATAAAGATGGAAGTCTTTGACAAGTTTGAAGAAGCAGGAATTCCTTTCTTTCAAGAGAACTGGCTGCATAAAAAGTCTGATGGTGGAATAGTCAATATTCCTGTTGGTGAAGACCATTATTTCTTCATTAAAGCCAAAGAGTTAGGCTACAAGATATATTGTGATACTTCAGTACTATGTGACCATCTTGATATTAGTACAGGCGCATTATTTCCAGGAGAAGAGGAAGTTAAGAAGATCAGAACGAGAATACTAGAAAAGAAAGGTAGGAGAGACATACTGGACAAAGAAGCCGAGCTCTACACGCTAGATCCAACCAGAAAAACTATTGTGTTCTACAATGCAACACCATCACCATTTGCAGGTGATGAACTTGAACGAAGGGGTGTTGGCGGCGCAGAAGGCTGTGTTATTAGTCTAGCAAAGATTTTTGCCAGAATGTATAATGTCATTGTATTCTGTGACTGCCCAAGGCCAGGAGTGTATGATGGTGTGAAATATCTTCATGTGAGCGATACAGAATTCATGCAGAAATTCAAGACAGATTTATTCATCTCTTCGAGAAATACCAAACTTCTTGCAGATGTGAACTTCAAAGAGTACTTCAAAGTGGATAAAGTCTGCCTTTGGACACATGATCTCCCCGAAAGTTATGTGTATGACAAGCTCATGCAAGCTCTACCAAACATTGACAGAGTTTTTGCACTGACAGAATGGCATAAACAGATTATAAAGCAGAAATTTCCTAATGTGCCTGAAAAATATTGGTTCTTTGCAAGGAATGGAGTGAACACAGAATACTACGATGTGGAAGTCAAAAGGAATCCCTATAAGTTAATCTACAGCAGCACTCCATTCAGGGGCCTTGATGTATTGCTAGAAGTGTTCCCTAACATAAGGGAATATGTCCCGCAGGCAGAATTGCATGTCTATAGTTCAATGCAAGTCTACGGAGCCAGGACTGAAGAAAGAGAGGAATACAAGGCTCTTTATGCGCTAGCAAGCAATATGCCTGGTGTGTATTATCATGGTGTAGTAACACGAAAAGAGTTGGCAAAAGCAATGAAATCATCAAGTTTACTTGCATACCCAAACCATTACCCAGAAACATTTTGCATAACAGCGATTGAAGCCATTACTGCAGGAACTCCGATAGTGACAACGCACCTAGCTGCATTGCCCGAGACAATCCCTAAAGGATGCGCTGTCTTAATTGATGGCGACTCTAAGTCTTACGAGTACAAGCAAAAGTTTATTGATGCTGTAGTAGGCATACTGAAAAATCCAGCGCTTTGGGAAGAAATGCATAAAGCATGTCAGGGCCATGATTTCACTTGGGAAACAGTAAGCAAGGAATGGGTCAAAGAATTCTTCCCAGATGATATTGGAAAATTCTCAGAATTGCTTGGCAGCAACCAGAAGAAGAATATTAACACACCAGAGTATTGGGACAGGCAATACAAATATGAGGTAGAACAAGGCATTGACCAGAGAAGAGATCCGGCAAGATGGGACATAATTCTAGAAAAGATTAAGGATGATGCAATAGTGCTTGATTTTGGTTGTGCTAGAGGAGAATTTCTGGATTACTTAAGCAAGAAGAAGCCTAACTGCAAATTGTATGGTATAGACTTTAGCAAGTTTGCCTGTGAGCAAATCCAGAAAAACATGCCTCTTATCAGGGTGTCAAATGATATAAGGGGTTTTCCAGTAGATGCGCAATCTGATTACTACGATGTGGTAACTTCACAGCATGTCATAGAACATTTCGATGATCCCAAGCAGTACATAGCAAACATGCAGAAATTGCTAGCAGGCACAGGCATGCTCATTCTTGTAGTGCCAATAAACGACGATGTGTGGATAGAACATCAAAGGATTTATCAAGTTCAAGATGTGATTGATCTTCTTAATGAGTTGGATTGCACATACAAAGTGGTGCATAGGAAGCAGACCATAAGAAGCAAAAAGGATGGCAGGGCTTTGGAAGAAGCAATATTTTTCATAAAATTTGATAGCAGGTGAGACAAATGATTTATGTGACAGATGAAATTGAGTTCGATCCGAAAGTGGCAGAAATGGCTGTCCAGCAGTATTTTGATGGAACCAAGGTAACAAGTTTCCTTCAGACAGTCTACTATTACATGATAGACAGCAAGTTTAGAACCAAGAAAAGACTTGATTCTTTTCTAGCGGAGCAGCTTGTAAAGCCTGATAAGAAGTTACTTGAGGCAGCAAAGAAATGTACAGCTAAAACTCCAGATGAGACAATCCTGAATGTCTTGAAGTTTGTTCTAGAGAAAGTCAAGTATAAATATGACAGCGATAACTATAGCAAAGACGAGTATTGGGCTACAGCAATAGAAAGCTACGAAAAAGGATTCGACGATTGTTTGATCTGGAATACTAAGTTGCTGACTGAAGATATGGAACTTGTGAACATAGAAAATATAGAAATAGGTCAAAAAATAGTGGGAGCTGGTGGAGATTTTCACACAATCACCAATAAATGGAACAAAGGCACTTTACCAACATTAAAGATTACTTTGAATAATGGTTCAGTTGTTTATGCCACTAGAGATCATAAATTTTTATTGGAGAATGGTTCTGAAATAAGAAGCAATGATCTAAAAGTAGGTGATTGCTTAAAACAAATTGAAGACATTAACACAGATGTGAATGCTCTTACTGAAGCTATTGCACTAGACTATTGGTACTTGAAAGGTCTTTTTATTGCAGATGGTTGGACAGATAAAGAACACAACTCTTTTTTTATTTCAGGGAAAGACGGATTTCCCAAAGAAGCTCAAAAGAAGTGGGTGGAGGAGTACTGTATAAAGCACAATATAAAATATACTTGGCAAGAGAGATATATTTCTGTTTTTGATATTAAACTTCTGGACAATTTTAAAAAATGTGGCAGACATGCAATAGAAAAGCATGTTGATATAATGCCTAAAAATAAACAGAATGTTGAAGCTTTATTACAGGGTCTCATGGCAGATGCGAATGTCAGAACTATAGGCAGTTTCCAAGAAATATGCTTTGGTACTATCAGCGAGCAATTAAAAAATCAAATTAGAGTACTGTATCGGATGCTAGGAAAATCAGTAAAAACCTCATTGGTTCAACCTTGTAAAACACAGTTTGGAAACAATCCCATATGGAGAATTTATGTAAGAAAAAGACCAATTGAATTGAAAGTAATAGGGATAGAAGAAGGTTCAGATGAACAGGTTTATGACATAGAAGTAACAGACCACGAAATATATCTCCCTGAAACAGACTGTGTAGTTCACAACTGTGATGGGATAAATGGTCTAGTCTTTATCCTGGCCAGGTTAGCAGGTATTCCAAGTTGGCTTTTATACTCCGTTATAGGTGAAGTTGCAGGTGGAGGGCACTATTGGTGCCTCTATTGGAGCCCCAGGTACGACAAATTAGTAGCCATAGATGGAACCTACTTCCCTACTAGGATCGAGGTTAAAAGCCGCCCCAGATTCAATCTGGAGGGCAACTACAAGACAATCTGGTATCTATTCAATGATAAATTCATCTTCAGGCCAGAATAAGCCTGCTTTCCTATGGCATTGCTCAAGGTTAATATGGCTGGATAATATACTAAAAAGCGGACTGAAAGCAAAGACCCCTGAGCAAAGAGACACAAAGCCTAAAGGAGTATACTTATCTGAATACCAGTTTAATTGGATGTGGAACACCACTAGGGAAGGCAGGTATCGTGGCGTGGTCCTGAAGATTGATGCAAGCGGTTTAGAACTCACAGAAGACTTCCATGAAGATCCAAGCGATACCGAATATAATAGCAAGAGAATTGGCAAAGATTTCATATGCCTCAGCGATATTAATCCTGAAAGAATAAAGGAAGTTTGGGTTGAAACAGAGCCGAATACATTCCAGCAATTAGCAATGAATCGGAGGTTTTAAGCATGATTAATGAAGAAAGAGCATGGTGGAGAACAATGTGGGTATTGTCGCTAGTGTACGCATTGATTGTCATATTGGCAATGTTGTGGATAGCCTATGTAGTAATCCACTTTATCAGGAAATGGTGGTAAGAAGGAGGTTTGAAGAGAATGAAAACAATGGATTTAATAAGAGAACCAGAGTACAGGTCAGACAAAATAACCATCAAAAGCAAAGTGACAGAAGAACTTTCGCATGATGAGTTTATAAACAACTATAACCAAAAGATGCTCGAAACCCAGGGCTTAGTTGGCCAACTTGAAAGCATGAAAGCTCAGTTAAGAGAATTGAGCACAATCAAGGAAACAGAAGAGCTTGTCAAGCTCAAGGAGATGTTGGTCACAGCAGAGAAACTCAAGGAGCGCGATGACTTGAAAGACAAGATCAAGAAGGGTGAACTCAAGTTAATGCTGCTCAAAAGTGAGATGGAACCATTTCATCCCATTGCATTGAAGATTAAGCAACAGAAAGCTTAACTCTTGGTGTTGACTCCAAATAAGTTGATATTGCCAGCCAGGGCTAACTCTTGCTCTCTCTTCCTGTAATTCTTCCCTTTCGGCACTGGGTTATTTTATATCAACTCCATTAGATGGACTCCAAATTACCTTATGACCCTTAATTCCTTTAAGAGTTTCAACATAATGTTGCGCATTGCATACCCTGCATAAAACATCATATTCTTTTAAATTAATTCTTTCATAAATAATATCTCTATAAAATTTCAGCATTTTTGATTTGTATACTGTTTTTGCTTGATGAGTTCCTCCTCCATTCCTATGATTTATTTCTAAAATATCTATAACATCACAGCCGCAATATTGACACTTAAACATATTTAATTTCTGCAATGCTCTCAGTCGAACACTCTTACAATATCCTTTTCGATTACAAGGCAAAGGATTCCCACTTTCAATCCGTTTTTGACGATATTTTTTCATATATTCTTTCTGATATTGCCTTTGATATTCCATTCTTTTTTCAACATTCTTATACTGTAAATGAAGTTTGTTTGCCATTTGAAAGAAGAAGAAAATAGTTTAACTATATTAATGTTTTGTTAGATTAAAGCTGGTGGAGAATTTTGCAATCTCATTTCTTCTTTACAGGAGAAGCTTCCTACTTTTGAAAGACACCAGCGCAGCAACTAGAACAATGAGAAATTCATTTTGTGGTTGTCGTGTAAAGTTGCATACATTGACTAATCCTTGCTAATATAAAAGCTTTTCTATGTTAACATGGATTTTGTATTATAATACGATTGTAACATGCTTCAGTATTATGAACCTAGCCCAGGATTTGAGAAAACGTATTATTGGGCTAGGGGTTTGGGGGTATTTCAATAAATGAAGATTATGACAATAAAAAAGAAAAAAAAGATGTGGCTTATTTGCCACATACCTTTATTGCTCCCTGAAGCTGCTCATCCTTTGGAACGTCTACATCTATTGACTCATCATCAATAGAATTTTCTGGATTATAAAGCACTGAACCATACTGTGTTCTGTAGTCTTCGTCTCTTCCAGAAATGTCGTCTCCATCTGCTGTTATTGTTGTCACGCCATGTGCTACAACAACATCTTCAAAGCTAAGATTTCCATCGGCATATGCTGTCAGTTCGATTTCAGAGTCTCCAAGGGTGATTGTGTCTGTCGCAATCTGGAACTCATCTTCATCATAGAATTTGTTTCCTATGATTATCAGAGTATCCCAGTCCTTAATTCCCTTAAAGAAACTACCTTCTGCATCCCAGGAGTTGTCGTCAGAGCTCCAGTCAAAAGAATAACTCTCGTAGTTATCCTCTGTCAGGCCCTTAAACTCCATGCATGCATACTCATCAGGAGTACAAAGGGTATCCCCGATGCCTAATGGTCTGTAGTCTTTATCGAGTTGTGTATAGCCTTTGTTGAGAACGATTCCGAGTACATGGTCATCTACAATCCATTTCCATTCTTTACCATCATTGTACTTGTCTCCGTCGTCAACATCAACTTCAATCTCTGTGCCAATCTTCAAGGTGGCCAAGTCGTTTCTTCCTTCAAGCGCTTCATTGTCCAGAACAGTCTCTGCATAAACTTCCATGTCAAGAACATCTTTTGTGTCTCCTTCTGTGATCTTCTTGCTTTCAGTCTTGCCATCCTTCTCAACAGTCACATAAATACTGTCATCATTAATCATTGTTGCAGTGACTTTTGAGCCATCAACTTCAATGGACTGACCTTCCCAAAGAGTGTACTCGTTACCTCGGGTGAAAGTTATGTGATGCCCGTCCCATTCGCTGACTTCAACATTCTCTCCTAAAAACTTGAAAGCCAGGGTGTCATCAACACTAATCTCGTCAAGTGGCAAGTCTGAGTCAAACTCAATCTCATATGTCAAACCACTCTTAGGCACTTGCAGGTAGACATCTGAATTAAAATCTTCCTTATCAATGCCAATCTTGATGTCAGTGAATCTTATAGATTCCTCTGCATTGTACTTGTCTTTCTTGAATTTCACTTCGCCATCAAACAGGTTTGTGACATCTCTGTTAGAAAGATCAAAGTTGTATCCTGTGTCAAGATTCATTTCTGTTTCTGTATAACAAGTTGCTTCTCTCGCTGCAGCAGCGGCTGCTTCTTCAGCTGCTTGAGCTGCTTCAGTCTGCACTTCTTGTGCCGACTTGTTCATGTCCTCAACAACCATGTTGAGCCTATCTATCTCTGCCTGCATAGCATCTTTGTTTTCTGCCACAGCTTTGTCCACTGCGATTTTGATTACTTCTCCATTGTCCGCTGTAATGTCAATGCTTGCAGCTCCTTGCTGATAAGCTTGCGCCATTGCTGTCTGCACAGTCTTATTAACTTCGTCTGGTGTATAGGTCTTAGTGCATCCGGCAAGCAAACCTAGGCCGAACACAGCTATGATGCCTATTGCTACTATCTTTTTGATATGTTTCATCACTTTCATTTGAAACTACCTCCATTTAGACTCCTGATTGTGCAGGAGTTTATTAATTTTTCTACCTTTTCTTGCCTGTGCTTTTGTTAAAGCTTTTCACCCATTCAGTAAGAACAGGGATGATTTTTATGTTGAACTTGTTCAAGTAGGTGTCAACTCCAGTAGCAGCCAAAGCGGTCACGCCGACAGAAGCCCATATTACTGGCAGCCCAATTGAAAACACTAGACCTGTCGCTACACCCTTAAGCAAGGTATCTGAGTACATCGGCCAATTAAATGTCACTTTAGAGTCTGCATGCTTAGCTTTGAAATATGCTATCAGACCTCTAATGCCTGCTCCAACTAATCCAGCTGCTCCAAACAAAAGCTGTGAATTTATTTCCTGCAACATTTTCTATCTACCTCCATGGATTGTCTTATGTGCTATCGTCAGCCTGTTACCAATTGTCTTGTCAGGCGGACTAAGGCTCGCAACAATAAAGTATGTCAAAGCGAGCAATAAAATCAGCTTAGGTACTGACCACAGCAAAGGATATTTAAAAACATTTGCAAGTGGGTATTTAAAGCCCTCAAACAGCGCAGTAAACATGAAATACACATTTTCTAGTAGCAATGCCAGAAGCAAATAGTAAACTGACCTTATCATTCTAGTTTTCTGCATTTTAGTGCATGCAATACAATACAGATAAACCGCATACAAATTCACGACGCTCAAGATGGCATACACTACTATCAAAAATAGCCAAGTTACATCTATCATTTTATCACACCAAAAACTTAATGGCCTCCTTGTACCCTAATACCAATAGCAAAACAACAAGCAGCGCAATTATCAGCCACCAGTATTTTGTTGTCATGACTTCCAGTTGTTTGGTTATTGAATTATGCTGGTTGTCTGTTCTCTCAATATGTAAGATATTGTAATCGTTCAATGTTTTCAAGTT
>Ga0315273_10011328_pt1 | contig 11403 bp, 7 predicted proteins | sample YL17G02_0_MG_FD_205753 | JGI IMG/M metagenome (GOLD analysis project Ga0315273, IMG submission 205753) | Sediment microbial communities from Yellowstone Lake, YNP, Wyoming, USA - YL17G02_0 | ecosystem: Environmental > Aquatic > Freshwater > Lake > Sediment | place: USA: Wyoming | collected...
AACTACCGGCTCGGCCCGCTCGGATTCATGGCGCACCCGTCGTTCGGCGCCGAGGCGAATGGCGGTTACGCGCTCGAAGACCAGCGCGCGGCCCTGCGCTGGGTCCAGCGCAACATCGCTGCGTTCGGCGGCGATCCCGGCAACGTGACGATCGGTGGCGTGTCAGCCGGCGCCGCCAGTGTCTGCATGCATCTCATCTCGCCGGAACGCACGACGGGTCTGTTCCACAAGGCGATCATCCAGAGCGCGGGCTGCAGCGTCGACATGCGCAGCCTGGCCGAGGCCTGGCAGACGGGTCTCGAACTCGCTCGCCGAGTCGGCTGCGATTACGGACCGGGCGCGTTGCAGTGCCTGCGCAGCAAGCCGGTCACGGAACTGGTTGCTGCAGGTACCGCCGTGGCCGGCGACGACTACCGTGCTTTCGCGCCGATCTACGGCAACCACACCGTGCCGCGACAGGCCGCCGCGGCGTTCACCACCGGCAACTTCGTGCGGGTGCCGATCCTCAACGGCGGTACCAGCCACGAAATGCGCCTCTACGTCGGTTATGAGCTGGCAGCCGGTGGCAAGGTCACGCGCGACAACTACCAGGACCGGCTGCGGGCGCTCTATGGCGACAACGTCGAGACGGTGCTCGCTGCCTACCCGGTGGAGCGCTATTCGTCGCCGCCGACGGCGCTCGGCACCGTGATGTCCGACTTCATGCCGTCCGGTGCACTCAACGGCTGCCAGTTCCTGCGCACGGCCTGGCTCGCGTCGCGCTGGGTGCCAGTCTACGAGTACGTGTTCTCGGACCCGGCAGCGCCGCCGGTCATGCAGAACCCGGGCATGGAGCTGGGGGCCGTCCATACCGCCGAGATGCCCTACCAGTTCCCAGGCTTCTCCAACACGAGCGTGCTCGACGGTCAGCCGCTGGCGGCACCACAGCAGGCGCTGGCCGCGCAGATGGTCGCGTACTGGAGCAACTTCGCACGCACCGGTCGTCCTTCGGGCGCGGGCCTGCCCGACTGGAACTCGTTCAACGAAACGCGGCAGGCGCTACGCCTCGAACCCGGCAAGGTCGGCATGTTCGATGCCAGCGCGGCGCACCAGTGCCCACTGTGGGAGCGGCTCTATCCGCAGGAACTCGCGCGGTAAACCGCGTTCAGGCGGGCGTCGTGGAAATCGTGGCCTCGCCGGCCAGCCAGTCCATGAACGTCTTCACGCGTTCGTTAGCGTAGGCGTCCTGCCGGCAGATCAGTCCCCATGCGCCCGCGCACGTCACCTGGTGCTGCACGGGTTGCACCAGGCGGCCCGCCGCCAGGTCGTCCTCGGCGTAGGGACCGTTGACCAGCGCGACGCCACGACCTTGCAGCGCGATCTCTAGCGCCACGGCGAGCGTGTCGACGACGATCGCGGGCCGCGTCGAGTACTGCAACTGCGCCGCCTCGAACCAGATGTCCCAGTTGTGCTGCTCGGAATAGATTTCGACCAGCGGCAGTTCGAGCAGCTTGAATGGCGTCGGTTCGGGACCCAGCGTCGCCGCCAGCACGGGGCTGCAAACCGGCTTGAGCGTGTACTCGAACAGCGGAACCCAGCGGTATTCGGGGCCCGGTGCTTCAGGGCAATAGACCAGGCCGACGTCGGCGCTCGATTCATCGAAATCCCAGTCAAACGCGCAGGTGCTCAACTGCAGTCGGGTCTCCGGGTACTTCGCCACGAAATCCGGCAACTTGCGCGCCAGCCAGCGGATCGAGGCCGTCACGTAGGTCTGTACGCGCAGCGGCGTGCCAGCCCGTGTGCGGCGCACGCTCTCGGCGCCTTCGATCAGCGTCTCGAGCGCAAGGCGCACGTGCTTGTACAGCAGGCGCCCCTCTGCTGTCGGCACCAGTGACCGTCCCGTGCGCGAAAAGAGCGGCACGCCAAGATCCTGCTCGAGCACCTGGATCTGGTAACTGACGGCAGGGTGGGTCAGGCACAACTCCTCGGCCGCCTCGCGTACGCTCTCACGGCGCGTGGTGGCCTCGAAGCCCTTCAGGGCGTTCAGCGGCGGCAGCTTTCGCAGGTCGATCTTGTTGCGCAAACGGTTCTCCGGCTCAGGGCAGCAGCACGATCTTGCCCGCATGTGCCTTGGCGAGGAAGTCGGACTGCGCGGCGGCGATGTGGGCCAGCGGATAGGTTACTCGCACCACGGGTCGCAGTTGGCCCGTCTGGATCAGGTCCACGAGTCGCGCAAACACGCCCTCGGGCGTCACCGTGCAGCCGAGCAGCCGCAGGTCCTTGAGGTACAGCGTGCGCAGGTCGAGCGACACGATCGGACCCGCGATCGCGCCTGCCACGGCGTAGCGCCCTCCCCGCTTGAGCACCTCGAGCAGCGCCGGAAACGCCTTGCCGCCGACCACATCCACGACGACGTCCACCGTTTCCCGGCCGAGCGCCGACACGGGATCCACGCCTCGTTCGACGATCTCGTGCGCGCCGAGCGCCCGAACCGCTGGTGCCTTGTCCTCCGCCGTGACGGCGATTACGCGGGCGCCGCGCAGGCGCGCCAGCTGGACTACGGCGGCACCCACGCCACCGGAGGCACCGGTGACGAGCACTGTTTCGTGCGCGGTGACTGCCGCGCGCTCGAGCATGTTCGCGGCGGCCGAGTATGCGCAAGGGAACGACGCAAGTTGCGCGTCGGTCAAGGTGCTCTCGATCCGGTGCGCGTTCGGCGCGGGAACGGTCAGGTATTCGGCGAAGGCGCCGTCGCGATCCGCACCAAGGTACTGCACACCTGCCAGGTCGCCATCTGCGGCGCGCAGCACGGGATCGACCAGCACGCGTTCGCCGATTCGCGACGGCGACACGCCCGCACCGACAGCGACGATCAGCCCGCACGCGTCCGCGCCCTGGATGCGCGGAAACACGAATGCCGTGCCGGCCCAGCCTGAATCGTCCGCGCCTTGCGGGGCCTGCCGGGCTGCCTGGGCCGTGTCTGCCGCCACGGACTTCGAATACCAGCCGATCCGCGTGTTGATGTCGGTGTTGTTGACGCCGGCTGCGCCGACCTGCAACAGCACCTCCCCGGCCGCAGGAGCCGGGACAGGCACGTCGTCGCGGTAGTCGAGTTGCTCGAAGCCCCCGTGGCCTTTGAGCACGACCGCCTTCATGGTTCGGGGAATCATGTGTTCAACCGCTGGGCCCGTTCAATCGGTCCAATGTGCGCGCACGTAACCTTCCTGTGGGATCACGTAATAGTCGCCCTGGTCGGCGCAGAAAATATGGCCCTCGGTGACGAGGCCGGTGGGCCCGTCGAGCGTTCCCGCCGTGATGGAGATGCGGTCGGGCGCCGCATCCGCCTGCCAGAACAGCACCGAACCGCAATTCGAGCAGAAAGCACGACGCGCCGTGGGTGAGGACCGGTACCACCGCACATGGGTGCCGCGCAGCAGGTCGAAGTCGGCGACGGCAGCGCTGGTGGCGGCCAGGTAATGCCCGGTCTGCTTGCGGCATTGCGTGCAGTGGCAGGCGACGACGTTGCGCAATGGACCTCGCACTGCGTAGGCAGTCTCGCCGCACAGGCACGAGCCGCGGTGAGTCTCGATCGTCATGCGCGCTTTCTCCTGCCGGTGCGGGGCTGCCGGCCTGCCCCGGGCTCGACGAACAGGTCCGCCAGCTGCTCGATCATGGCATTGCCCAGCTGCTCGATGTCCGGGATCGCAACCGCGCGCTGGTAGAAGTCCGTGACGTCGTGTCCGATGCCGATCGCGACCAGTTCGACGGTGGAGCGCGTCTCGATCCATTTCACGACGTTGCGCAGATGCTGCTCGAGGTAACCGCCCGGATTGGCCGAGAGGGTCGCTTCGCAAAGCGGCACGCCATCCGAGATGGCCATGAGAATGCGGCGTTGTTCGTTGCGGCGCAACAGGCGTTCGTGCGCCCAGAGCAGCGCCTCACCGTCGATGTTGTCCTTGAGCAGGTCTTCCTTGAGCATCACGCCCAGGTGCCGTCGCGCACGCCGGTATGGGACGTCGGCCGGTTTGTAGACGATGTAACGCAGGTCATTGAGCCGCCCGGGCGCGGATGGCCGGCCGGCCTTGAGCCAGTCCTCGCGCGCCTGCCCGCCACTCCATTCGCGCGTCGTGAAACCCAGGATCTCGACCTTGACGCCGCACCGTTCGAGTGTCCGTGCCAGCACGTCGGCGCACAGGGCGGCGACCATGATCGGCCGGCCGCGCATCGAACCCGAGTTGTCGAGCAGCACGCTGACGACGGTGTCCTTGAAGTCCGTGTCGGATTCCTCACGGAAGGCAAGTGGCGCAAGCGGGTCCGTCACCACCCGCGCCAGGCGGGCCGCGTCGAGCACGCCTTCTTCGAGATCGAACTGCCAGCGCCGGGTCTGCCGGGCGAGCAACAGGCGCTCGAGCCGGATCGCCAGGCGCGAGACCGCCGGTTGCAGCGCGCGCGATTCGCGATCCAGGTTGCCGCGCAGTTGCGTGAGTTCCTCGTCGACGCACAGGTCCCCGGCAGCGACGATCTCGTCGTGCGCCTGCGTGAAGATCCGGTAGTGCCGGTTGGGGTTGTCCGAGTCGTCGTGCATCGGTTCACGCTGCATGCGCTCGCCGGTCGGTTCAGCCTCGGGCCGTCGCTCGGCCTCGTCCTGGCTGCCCACGCGCGAGCCGACCACGTCGCCCGCCTTGAGTTCGGGCGCGTCCTGCTCCAGCGTGCCAGCCTGCTTCTTGACCGCGGCCGGCTCCCCGTCGCCGTCGTCCGGCGCAGCAGCGCGAACGACGTCGAGCGCGGTCAATGCCGCCTTGCGTCGCTCGGCCGCGGCACCCAGTTCATGCCCGAGGTCGAGGTCCTGCACCAGTTCGTGGATTGCAAACGCATACTGCCGCTGATCGCCCACGCTCGCCGCGAGTTGCTCGAGGCTCGAGGCCGCGCGACGGCGCAGGTCATCCTGCCAGCGGGCCATCAGCTCAGCGGCCGCAGGCGGCGGCGGCAGACCCGTGAGACGCTCCCGCACCATCAAGGCGAGCGCCTGCGCCATCGGCGCGGGACGTGCTCCGTAGGGAGCCGCACTGGTCTTGCGGCTCAACGTGTCGTTGAGCGCGGCCGTGAGGTTCTGCGCGACGCCGGCGAGGACGTTGCCACCCAGGGACTGGCAGCGCATGTCCTCGACGGCGTCGTACACGTCGCGTGCGCGACTGCCCGTCGGCCGGAACCGGGCATGCACGACCGGGTCGTGGTACGCATTGCGAAGCGCAAGGTGATCGGCGTGGCCGCGAACACGCGCCGCGTCGGCTTCGGTCAGGGGCCACTTGACGGGAGGCAGTCGCACCGCCGTCGCCGTCTGGCCCGGCACCGACGGACCAAAGCTGACGTCGAGCTCCTTGACGCCCGCCAGCGCGCGCGTCGCCTGGATCAGCGCTCGCTCGCCGCGTTCAGCCGGCGCGGGCGGTGCCTGGCGGGGTCGGTTGCTCAAACGACCTTCACGCGGGTGATCGCCTCCGGCAACTCGGCGGCGAAGGCACGCTGGTAGAACTCGGCGACCGTGGGCCGCTCGAGCTCGTCGCACTTGTTGAGGAAGGTGACGCGGAACGCGCGCCCGACGTCGCCGAAGATCTGGGCGTTCTCGGCCCAGGCGATGACGGTGCGCGGGCTCATCACCGTGGAAATGTCACCGTTCATGAAGCCGTTGCGGGTCATGTCGGCCACGCGGACCATCGCCATGATCGTGCGGCGGCCGTCCGCGGTGTCGTAGGCCGGCGTTTTCGCCAGCACGATCGCCGCTTCCGCGTCGTGGTCCAGGTAGTTGAGCGTGGTGACGATCGACCAGCGGTCCATCTGGCCCTGGTTGATCTGCTGCGTGCCGTGGTACAGGCCGCTGGTGTCGCCGAGGCCGATCGTGTTGCTGGTCGCGAACAGCCGGAAGTACGGATGGGGGCTGATGATGCGGTTCTGGTCGAGCAGCGTCAGCTTGCCGCTCGCTTCGAGCACGCGCTGGATGACGAACATCACGTCGGGGCGGCCGGCGTCGTACTCGTCGAACACCAGCGCGATCGGCCGCTGCAGCGCCCACGGCAGCAGGCCTTCGCGGAACTCGGTCACCTGGCGGCCATCCTTGACGACGATCGCGTCGCGGCCGACCAGGTCGATGCGGCTCACGTGGCCGTCGAGGTTGATGCGGATCAGCGGCCAGTTGAGCCGGGCGGCCACCTGCTCGATGTGCGTCGACTTGCCGGTGCCGTGGTAGCCCTGCACCATCACCCGGCGGTTGTGTTTGAAGCCCGCGAGGATCGCGAGCGTGGTGTCCGGGTCGAACCGGTAGCTGTCGTCACGGTCGGGCACGTACTCGCTGTGCTGCGCGAAGGCCGGCACCGTCATGTCGCTCGCCACGCCAAAGTCGCGCGCAGAGAGTTCCGTGTCCGGGCGCAGCGAGATCAGGTCGTCGGAGGCCGTCATCGCATCACCCCAGGTGGACCCACGCCGACTTCAGCTGCGTGTAGCTCAGCAGGCCTTCGAGGCACTTGTCGCCACCCTGCCCCGACTGCTTGTGACCGAGGAACGGCGAAGTCGGATCGCCGTGATCGAAGCAGTTGACGAAGGTCGTGCCCGCTTCGAGCCCGCGCACGGCTTCATGCGCCGAACGCAGGTCGCTGGTCCAGACCGATGCGGCGAGGCCGTAGATCGTGTCGTTGGCGATCCGCAGGGCGTCCTGCAGCCCGTCGACCTCGATCAGTGCTGCCACCGGCCCGAAGATTTCTTCCTGCGCGATCGTCATGCGGTTGTCGACGTTCGTGAACAGCGTCGGGTTGACGTAATAGCCGGCGAGGTCCGGCACGTCGCCGCCGAAGGCCAGCGTCGCTCCCTCCTCTTTGCCCTTGGCGATGTAGCCCAGCACACGCTCGTGCTGCTTGCGCGTGACCAGCGGTCCCATGTTCGTGGCCGGGTCGAGCGGATCACCGGCGACGTAGGATCGCGGTCCCCGTTCAAGGAAGCGCGCCGTGAATTCCCTGGCGATCTTCCGGTCCACCAGCAGGCGTGAGCCCGCGCTGCAGACTTCGCCCATGACGCCGAAAATGCCGTTGATGGCGTAGGTGACGGCGCGGTCGAGGTCGTCGAGGTCGGCGAGGAAGATCTGGGGCGACTTGCCGCCGCACTCCAGGCTGACGCGCTTCATGTTCGACTGGCCGGCGTAGACGAGCATCTTCTTGCCCGTCACGGTCGAGCCCGTGAACGAGATCTTGGCGACGTCATCGTGCAGCGCGAGCGGTGCGCCGGCGTCGGCACCGAACCCATTGACGACGTTGAGCACGCCCGGGGGCGCACCGGCCTCGACAAACAGCTCGGCGAGCAGCAGTGCCGACAGCGGGGCCTGTTCAGCGGGCTTCAGGACCACCGAATTTCCCGCGGCGAGCGCCGGCGCGATCTTCCAGGCGATCTGCATCAGCGGGTAGTTCCACGGAGTGATGCAGCCGACGACACCAAGCGGCTCGCGCAGCGTGTAGTGAAAAGCGTCGACCGCGGTCGCCGTGACCGTGCCTTCCACCTTGTCGGACAGTTCGGCGAAATAGCGAAAGGTCAGGGCGGACTGCGGCACGTCGACGGCCAGCATGTCGCGCACCGGCTTGCCCATGCACAGCGAGTCGAGCAGCGTGAAGCGCGCGGTGTGCTTTTCGATGAGGGCCGCCAGCCGGTTCAGCACGTCCAGCCGGTCGCGTGGCGCCATGCGTCGCCAGGCGCCATCCTTGAAGGCACGCCTGCCGCTCGCAACCGCAGCATCGATGTCCGCAGCGTCCCCCGCCGCGACCTCACATAGGGGCTCAGTCGTCGCCGGATTCACGACGGTGAATCGCCCTGCCCGCGCCGGAACGTGCTCGCCATGAATGAAGTGGCCGGTCGAATAGCGCAGCTCGGCGGCCAGTCGATGCCACTCGGCGCGGCTTTGCGGTACGGACATGGGAACCTCGTCTGTTCACGGGCCGCGGGGCGCGGCGACCGGCCCGCAAGTTTAGCGATTTCGGCGCCGCCGCAACCGGCCGAATGGACCCCGCCGCTGCGACTGCTTTTCCCGGTTGGTAGATAAAACTTTAGGCGGCTGGCCGGGTTTTTGTGCGAGTCTTGCGGCAGCCCGGGCATGTCCTCGTGCCCGTCGCTGCAACCTACGGAGTGGCACGTGACAGAAACCCCGACCCCGGCCCGCCGGCCGTCCGGGCGCGACGCCCGCAGGGCGCAGCGCGCGGGCCCCCTGCCCGACCACCTGCGCCCGGTGAAGCCCGGCATGGAGTCCGGCCGTTACCAGCCGCTGACTGCCGACGAAGTCCAGAAGATTCACCGGACGGCTCTGCGCCTGCTGGCCGAAGTCGGCCTGGCCGACGCGCCCGAGAGCGGCGTGGAACTCCTGACCAGGGCGGGATGCGTCCTGAACGAGAACGGCCGGCTGCTGTTCCCGGCCGCGCTGGTGGAAGACACCCTGGCCAAGGCGGCGCGGCATTTCGTGCTGCACGGGCAGGATCCGCGTTACGACCTCGAGCCCTGGGGCAAGCGCAGCTACTTCGGCACGGCCGGCGCTGCCGTCAACATGGTCGATCCGCGCACCGGTTACCGCGAATCGACGATCAAGGACCTGTTCGACATCGGCCGCATCGTCGACGTCATGGAGCACATCCACTTCTTCCAGCGCGCCGTCGTGCCGCGCGACATCCCCGACCCGTTCGAGATGGACTTCAACACCTGCTACGCCGCCGTGTCGTCGACGACGAAGCACGTGGGCAGCAGCTGGGTGCAGCCGGAGCACGTCACGGCCTCGCTCGAGATGCTGCACATGATCGCCGGCGGCGAGCAGCAGTGGCGCGAGCGCCCGTTCGTGAGCCAGTCCAACTGCTTCGTCGTGCCGCCGATGAAGTTCGCGACCGACGCGTGCAAGTGCCTCGAGGTCGCGGTGCGCGGCGGCATGCCCGTGCTGCTGCTGTCGGCAGGCCAGGCGGGTGCCACGGCGCCGGCCGCGCTGGCAGGCGCCCTCGCGCAGGAAGTCGCCGAGGTCCTCGCGGGCCTGGTGTATGTGAACGCCATCAAGCCCGGCCACCCCGCAATCTTCGGTACGTGGTGCTTCGTTTCGGACCTGCGCACGGGCGCAATGTCCGGTGGCAGCCCGGAGCAGGCCTTGCTCTCGGCAGCCGCAGGCCAGATGGCTCACTTCTACGATCTCACCGGGGGCACGGCGTCGGGCATGACCGATTCGAAACTGCCGGACGGCCAGGCCGGCGCCGAGAAGGCGCTGAACCATGCGCTCGTCGGCAATGCCGGCGCCAACATGATCTACGAGTCGGCCGGCATGCACGCGAGCCTGCTCGGCTTCTCGCTCGAAAGCCTCGTCATCGACAACGACATCATCGGCGCGACGCAACGCACGATCAAAGGCATCGAGGTCACGGAGGAGCGGCTCTCGTTCGAGACGATCAAGGACGTCTGTCTCAACGGGCCCGGCCATTTCCTCGGCAGCGAGCAGACGCTGCAGCTGATGCAGACCGAGTACCTCTATCCGGGCGTTGGCGATCGCAAGAGTCCCAACGAATGGACCGAGCAGGGCGCGCTCGACGTATGCCAGCGCGCCATGGCCAAGGTCGAAGAAATCCTCGGCCACAATTTCCCCTCGCACGTCGCCGAGGCCGTCGATGCCGAGATCCGGCGCCGCTTCCCGGTGAAGCTCGAGCGGGCGCACATGCTGCCGCCGCTCGATTCGGCCGCCGTCCGGCGGGTCGGTTCGCGCTAGGTTCCGGGCCGGCGTCGATGGCACTACCGGGGCACGCGAACGTCGTCATCGTGGGCGGCGGCATTGCCGGCTGCTCGATCGCCTACCACCTGACCCGGATCGGCATTACCGACGTGGTGCTGCTCGAGCGCAAGCAGCTCACCTGCGGCACCACCTGGCACGCCGCCGGGCTGGTGGGGCAGTTGCGCGCGACGCGCAATCTCACCGAACTCGCGAAATACACGGCCGACCTGTACCACTCGCTCGAGGCCGAGACCGGCCAGGCCACCGGGTTCAAGCAGAACGGCTCGATCAGCGTGGCGAAGACGGCTGCCCGCCTGGAGGAACTCAAGCGCGGCGCCTCGATGGGCAAGACCTTCGGCCTGCGGATCGACGAACTCACGCCGGGCGAGATCAAGGAACGCTGGCCGCTGCTCGAGGTGAGCGACGTGGTGGGCGGCATCTTCCTGCCCAAGGATGGCCAGACCAATCCGATCGACACCACGCAGGCGCTCGCCAAGGGCGCCAAGCAGCGCGGCGCGAAGATCTGCGAGAACACCAGGGTCGAGCGCATCCGCGTCGAAAAAGGCCGGGCCGTCGGTGTGGAGACCGAATCCGGCTACATCGCAGCGGATACCGTGGTGCTGTGCGCGGGCATGTGGTCGCACGGCCTGGCGACCGACGTCAACGTGGCCGTGCCGCTGCACGCCGCGGAGCATTTCTACATCGTCACCGAACCCATCGACGGCTTGCCCGGCAACCTCCCCGTGCTGCGCGTGCAGGACGAGTGCGCGTACTACAAGGAAGACGCCGGCAAACTGCTGATGGGTTGCTTCGAGCCGGTCGCGAAGCCGTGGGGCATGCAGGGCATTCCCGAGGGCTTCTGCTTCGACTCGCTGCCGGAAGACTACGATCACTTCGAGCCGATCCTCGAAGCCGCGGTGCGACGGGTGCCGGCGCTGGGCACGGCTGGCATCGCGTTGTTCTTCAACGGTCCCGAGAGCTTCACGCCGGACGATCGCTATTACATCGGCGAGACGCCGGAAGTCCGTGACCTGTTCGTGGCGACGGGATTCAACTCCGTGGGCATCGCTGCCAGCGGCGGCGCCGGCAAGGTCGTGGCTGACTGGATCCGCGACCGGCGTCCACCCATGGACCTGGCCGATGTCGACATCCGGCGCATCGTTCCGTTCCAGGCCGGCAAGCGGTACCTGCACGACCGCACCGTGGAAACGCTCGGCCTGCTCTATGCGATGCACTGGCCGTATTACCAGTACCAGACAGCGCGCGGCGCGCGGCGCACGCCGCTGCACGACCGGCTGGTGGCCGCGGGTGCTTGCATGGGCGAGACCGCTGGCTGGGAGCGGCCGAACTGGTACGCCTCGCCCGGATCGAAGCCGGCGTACGAGTACTCCTACGGCCGCCAGAACTGGTTCGACGCCTGCCGCGCGGAGTGCGCGGCCGTGCGCGACGCGGTCGGACTCTTCGACCAGACGTGTTTTGCGAAATTCCTGGTGCAGGGACGCGACGCCTGCGCCGTGCTGAACCGGCTTTCGACGTCGAACCTCGATGTGCCGGCCGGGCGCATTGTCTATACGCAGTGGTTGAACGACCGCGGCGGCATCGAGGCCGACCTCACGATTACCCGGCTGGCGGAGCGGGAATTCATGGTCGTCACCTCGGCG
>Ga0315273_10011329_pt1 | contig 11402 bp, 8 predicted proteins | sample YL17G02_0_MG_FD_205753 | JGI IMG/M metagenome (GOLD analysis project Ga0315273, IMG submission 205753) | Sediment microbial communities from Yellowstone Lake, YNP, Wyoming, USA - YL17G02_0 | ecosystem: Environmental > Aquatic > Freshwater > Lake > Sediment | place: USA: Wyoming | collected...
ACGTCCACATGCCCTTCCCGGTGTTGTCGCTGCCGCCGTCCACGTAGTGGCCGGTGGGTGGGTAGAACCCGAACCCCGCCGTGATGTCGGCCTTCCGGGTGTGCCAGCCCAGGTCGATCGGGCGGAGGTACATGTCGGCGAACTGTGTGCCGGTGTTCTCGTCGAGCCCGAAGATGGGCGCCTCCAGCGCGCCGTTGGCCCAGGGGATCACGGCCATGGCGCCGTAGTTGGCCCCGAGGACCTTCTGCGTGCTCACGTACCAGAGAATGGGGGCGTAGGCGTCGATGCCGAGGCTGCCCGAAGACCCGGGAGACAACGCGACCGTGTCGCCATTGCGGCCCTTGAGGGTGTCCGCGCTGTAGCGATAGTAGAAGAACGCGGCGTAGAAGCCGGGGCTGGGTTGGGTTCCGGATAGAACCCCGAAGTCGCCGAGAGTGTGGCTCCCGTTGAACTGGGCCTGTGCGGGGGTGGCCAGCAGGGCGCCCATGGCCACGAATGCCCCTAGCGTCAGCGTTTGCTTCATGTGCTTCATGTGCTTCACGCGGTCGTCTCCCTTTGTGGGCCTGGTCTCACTTCGCCGGCGTGTGGGGGTCGGGCGCGCCGGGCGCGATGAGCGGGTTCTTCCGCGCGCTCAACTCGAACGCCGCAATCATCTTGGTCATCGGCTCGACGGCCCAGGTGTTTTGGACCGTAACCGGGAATTCTTCCTTCGGGTCGAGAACGAGGTTGAAGAGCTTTGGCGTGCCGAGTTTCAACGGAGGCGTGAACCAGTCGTGCATCTCGTTGTAGAGGTGCAGTTTCCAGTTGCGCCACTTCACCGCGTGCAGGCGGTCTGCAAGGAACAGCAGGAGGCCTTCGCGGTTCGAGGTCTCCTTCTTGCCCAGCAGGAAATCGGTCTGGTCCACGCCGTCGATGGGCCGGTCCTGGGGCACGGGAGCGCCGGCGAGCTTCGCGAAGGTCGTGAACGTGTCCATCTCGTGAACGATCTCATTGCTCACGCGGCCGGCGGGAATCTTCCCCGGCCAGCGGATGATGAACGGGGTCCGAGACGAGCCCTCCATGTGCGTGAAGTAGTAGCCACGCCACGGGCCGGAAGTGCCCTGGCTCGGAAATGTGGGGTCAGGGCCGTTGTCACTGGTAAAGACGAAGATGGTGTCGTCGCGCACGCCCAATTCGTCCACGGCATCGAGGAGTTGGCCGACGTGGAAGTCCATCTCGCCGAGCGCGTCGGGAAAATCTCCGAAACCGGTCTTCCCGGCAAAATCCCGGTTCGGCAATGTGGGGATGTGCACCTGGGTGAACGGAATGTAGGCGTAGAAGGGCTTGCCAGCCTTCGCGCTGCGCTTCATGAAGTCGATCGAGCGGCGTGTGATCTCCGCGTCGATGCGTCGGCGCGCCTCGAGGTCATAGACTTCGATGTCGCGGCTCTTCTCGCCTTTCCTGCCTTCCATGACGTGTTCCGGCTCGACGCCCGATTCTTTGAACCCGACCGCCGACGGATACAGGGCTTCATCGGTGGTGCGCGGGATGCCGAACCACTCGTCGAACCCCTGGCTGGTGGGCAACCGGCTCTGGTCGCTGCCGAGATGCCACTTGCCGAAGTGGCCGGTGGCGTAACCCTGAGCGGAAAGCAGTTCGGCGATCGTGACTTCCCACTGCGTCAGTCCGTCGAGCTGGCCGGGGAACGGCACGGAGTGCGTGCCGCTGCGAATGGCGTGCCGTCCGGTCAGGATGGCCGAGCGGCTCGGCGTGCACTGCGCCTCGACGTTGAAGTTGAGCAGGCGAGTGCCTTCGGTGGCGAGCTTGTCGATGCGCGGCGTCGCCGCGCCTCGAAGAATGCCGCCACCGTAAGAGCCCACCTCGCCGTAGCCGAGGTTGTCCATCAGGACGAAGACGATGTTCGGCTTGTCGGCGGCTTGCGCAGCGGCCGAGGCGATGAGCGCCATGGCACCCGCGAGTGCTACGGGGAGGAGGCCTTGTCTGTGTTTCGTCTTCATTTCACCCTCTCTCATGCCCGGCACGATTGATGCTCAGTACACCCACTGCAGGCGGGTGAAGTACTGATTGGTGTGGCCGGTCGCGCCGAGCTTGTCCAGGGTCGCGCGGCCGTAGCCCGCGCTGATGCGGATGCGTCGGTTGGCCCACCAGTTGACCCCGGCGAACCACTTGGTCAGGTAGCCGCCGTCGAGGTCCTTGTCGGTGAGATTCACGAGCCCGTAGCGCGCGAAGAGCTCGACTGCTCCCCAGCGGCCTTTCGGCATCACGCGGCGGGCGTAGCCGACCTTGCGGTCGTAGGGCCGGTGTTCTCCGGTGACCACCCAGGCCCCCGTCACGTACCAGCCCCGGAGCTGCGGGTCTCCCGTCTCCGGCGAGTCCACGTGGGACTCGTCGTACTCGGCGGTGAGCGAGAAGGGCCCCTCGTTCCACAGGGCCTCGAGGCCGTACTGGTTCGCGTGCGAGGCGGGGATGCTGCCGGTGTCGACGTAGTTGTCGGTGACGTTCGACTCCGGGCGGCCCTTGAAACGCAGTTGACCCTCGTCGGCGCCGTTGCGGCGGAATGCCCCCGCCAGGTGGAGGAAGCGCCGGCCGGAGGCGGAGCTCCACGCCAGGCCCGTGACGCGGCCGGCGACGGTCGTGCCGCTGTCGTCGAACGTCGGGTCCGTCGTGAACCAGTCGTTGTATACGCCAAGGGACAGGGTCATGCGCTCGGCGGCCGCCGTGCGGTTCCAGCGCAGGCCGATGTTCCGCGACACGAAGAACGGGCTCATCAGGCGTTCGACGTGCGGGAGGTTCGCGGCGTCGCCCACCATCTCGTAAGAGAACGACTCCTTGGTCTTACCGACGGTCAGGTCGCCGATCTTCCCGAGCGGGAAGGTCAGCGAGATGTCGGTGAAGCTCCAGGTGACGTTCGGGTCGCTGTCGAAGCCCTTGTACTCGAAGGCCACGAGGTAGCTCGGGGCGTGCGTCGAGCTCGCGAAGATCTTGCCGCGGGCCATGACCCGGCCGGAGCGGATGTCGAAGTCGTCGTCCTGGACGCCGACCTGGTCGATGCTCTGCTGATCCTGCGAGAGCCACGTGTAGTCGAGGATCGGCACGATCCCCAGCCGCAGCGTGAAGAAGTGGTGGTCGATCCGGGTCTGGTCGAGGAGCGCATCCGGTACGTCCGGCACCGCGGGCGCGTAGCCGGGCGGGGGCGGCGGGAGGTCCTCCGACTGCGCCTGCGCCAGCGCCCCGCAGGCGAACCAGAGGGCGACCGCGACCACGGTCGTCAGGAGTCTCGCGGCCTTCGGCACGCTCACCGCTCCGGGCTCCACGGGTAGATGCGCTTCCAGTCGCTCTTCATGTCCACGACCGTCCAGCCCTTCGCCTTCGCCTCGGCGAGGCCCTTGTCGAGGCGGCCGATGTGCGACTCTCGGTCGTAGGCCCACTCGCGCTCGCCGTCGGTGTGGTGGACGTAGAGGCAGAAGCGGCTCCCGGAGCCAGCGGCCGTCCACTGGAGCATCTGCAGGTCGCCGTCGGAGTTGCCGAACGCGGCGATCGGGCGCCGGCCGATGTGCATCTGGATCCCGACCGGCTTGCCGGCCTTGTCGTCCACGAAGTTGATCTCGGGCAGGCGCACGAGCGCCGGCTTGCCGTCGCGCAGCTCGAGCTTCGTCTTGATGCTGCTGCCGACGACCTGCTCGGGCGGGATGCCGTAGACGCGCTCCGCCCACGGCCGCATGAACTCGATGCCGCCACCGGAGACGATGAAGGTCTTGAAGCCGTTCGCGCGCAGGTAGTCGAGCAGCTCGAGCATGGGCTGGTAGACCATCTCGGTGAAAAGCCGGCCGGTCTTGGGGTGCTTCGCGGTGCTGATCCAGTCCGCGACGACCTTTTCGAACTCCTCGGTGCTCGTGCCCGCGTGCGTGGCCATGGCCATCTCGACGAGCGCGTGCTCGCCCCCGGCCAGCGCGGCCTTCACGTCTCCCTTGAGCACCGACGCGAAGGGCTCTTTGTCCTTCCACTCCGGATGCTCCGGAGCGAGCGCCTTGATGCGGTCGAAGATGAAGAACGCCTGGAAGTACATCGGCTGCTCGGACCACAGCGTGCCGTCGTTGTCGAACACGGCGATCCGCTCGGCCGGCGGGACGAGGTCCGGCGAGCCCTCCTGGGTGACCTTCGCCACGAAGTCCACGATGGACTGCATCGCCTTGCCGTCGTTCCAGGATGGGAGCGGAGTAGTGAGCGCGGGGTCCGCGGCGTCCACCGAGGCGACGCCGCCCAACAGCGCAAGCGCGCAGCCGAGACCGGTGGCCACCAGCTTCCTTGTGCGGGTCGTTGTCATAGCATCGCCTCCGTGTCCAATTGGCGGCCGCGCCCGCCGCCTTGCGACGGCGGGCGCGCCGGGTGAAGGGCCGGGCTACTTTCCGCTGATGGAAGCCTCGATCTGCTTCTGGACCTTCTCGAGGTTGAACGACCCTGCCGTCTGGCTGGGCGGATAGTCCTTCATCGTCATGAGGAACTTTGCTGCCAGCTGCTGCATGGGCGCGAGCACGAACACACGGTCGAGGAACCAGTCGTTGTAGGTGTTCGAGTTGTGCTGGGCACGCTCGAAGGGATCGCGGCGGAGGTTGAAGAGCAGCGGCACGCGCAGCTCGACGAACGGCTCGCGCCAGACGCCGAAGGCTTCACCGCGGTTCTCGAGGAAGACCGCCTTCCACGCTTCGTAGCGCATGGCGACGATCTGGCCGTCGTCATTCACGTAGAAGAACTCGCTGCGCGGCGAGTCCTTCGTCTTGCCGCCGAGATAATCGAGCATGTTGTAGCCATCCAGGTGGTTCTTGTAGCTGCGGCCGTTGAGCTCCACGCCCTTGAGGAGCTTGTCCTTGATGTCCGGGGCGCCGGCGGCGGCGGCGAAGGTGGGCATCCAGTCCTCGTGCGCGACGATGCCGTTGAGGGTGGTGCCCGCCGGGAAATGACCGGGCCAGCGGATGAAGCAGGGCACGCGGTAGGCGCCCTCCCAGTTGGAGTTCTTTTCGCTGCGGAAGGGCATGGTGCCGGCATCCGGCCAGGTGTTGTAGTGCGGGCCGTTGTCGGTGGAGTACTGGACGATGGTGTCGCTCGCGAGGCCGAGGTCGTCAATCAGCTTGAGCAGCTCGCCGACGTTCAGGTCGTGCTCGATCATGCCGTCGGTGTACTCGTCGTTGCCCTGATGGCGGTGCTCGGCCTTCACGTGCGTGCGGAAGTGCATGCGGGTGCCGTTCCACCAGCAGAAGAAGGGCTGCCCCGCCTTGGCCTGGCGGGTGATGAAGTCCTTCGCCGCGGCGAGGGTCTCCTCGTCGATGGTCTCCATGCGCTTCTTCGTCAGCGGGCCGGTGTTCTCGATTCTCTGACCGCCCTTGCCGTCAGCCCAGGTGTGCAGCACACCGCGCGGGCCGAACTGCTCGAGAAACGTCTTGCCATTGGGCAGCTTCCGGTCGCGCGGGAAATCCTCGTTCTCCGGCTCCTCCTCGGCGTTGAGGTGATAGAGGTTGCCGAGGAACTCGTCGAAGCCGTGCATGGTGGGCAGGTGTTCGTCGCGATCGCCCTGGTGGTTCTTGCCAAACTGGCCGGTGGCGTAGCCCTGGCTCTTCAGGACGGTGGCCATGGTGGCGTCGGTCTTCTGCCAGCCTTCCTTGGCGTTGGGAATGCCGACCTTGGTCATGCCGCTGCGGACGGGCACCGACCCGCTGATGAACGCCGCGCGGCCTGCCGTGCAGCTCTGCTGGCCGTAGTAGTCGGTGAAAGCGACGCCTTCACGGGCGATGCGGTCGATGTTCGGCGTCTGGTAGCCCATCATGCCGCGGCTGTTGTGGCTGATGTTCCAGGTGCCGATGTCGTCGCCCCAGATCACCAGGATGTTCGGCTTCTTGGCTGTGGGCTGGGCCAGGGCTGGCGACGCGGCTCCGAGCGTCACGGCGAGCGCTGCGACGAGCCCGGAACGGAACATCTTCGAACGGTTCATCGGTCCTCCTCTACTTGGTCCGGTCCGCATTTGAAAACTGAAACGAGCCGGGCCGCACTCCGTTCAGGATGGTGCGGCCCGGCGGGACGACTCGACGGCTACTGCTTCGAGCCGGCGGTGACCGCTTCCATGACGCGGTCGAGGTTGAAGCTGCCGGGCTTCTGGCGCGGCGGGAACTCGCGGAAACTCTGCAGCCATTGGCCGACATAGGCGGCGGCGGGAGCGACCATGAACATGTGCTCGGCGAACCAGCGGTCGTAGTCCATGCCGATCTCGTGGGCGAGCTCGAACGGGTCCATGCGCAGGTTGGTCAGCATGGGTGCGCGCAGCGGCACGAAGGGCTCCTGCCAGACGCGCATGCCGTGGGCCCTCTGGACCAGGAAGGTGGCCTTCCAGTTGCCGTACCGCAGTGCCGCGACGCTTCCGTCGTCGGTCCAGTAGAGGAACTCCTTGCGCGGCCACTCACCCTCGCCCTTGAGCGCGGGCAGCAGGTTGTAGCCGTCGATGTGGACCTTGTAGGTGATGCCTCCGACCGCCCGGCCCTTCAGCAGGTCTTCCTTGGCGGTGGTGTCGCCGGCTGCGGCCAGCAGCGTCGGGAGCATGTCCTCGTGCGCGCCGATGTCGTTGACGATCGTGCCGGGCTTGATGACGCCGGGCCAGCGAATCAGCGTCGGAACGCGGTAGCCGCCCTCCCACTGCGTGGTCTTCTCGCCGCGGAACATGGTGGTGCCGCCGTCAGGCCAGGAGAAGGACTCCGAGCCGTTGTCTGTGGAGTACATGACGATCGTGTTCTCGTCGAGGCCGAGCTCCTTGAGCCTGGCTAGCACCTGCCCGACGTGGCCGTCGTGCTCGACCATCCCGTCGGCGTAGATGCCGAGGCCGGTCTTGCCCACCGACTCCTTCTTCAGGTGCGTGAAGATGTGCATGCGGGTGGAGTTCCACCAGAGGAAAAACGGCTTCCCCGACTGCTTGGAGCGCACCATGAAGTCGAGCGCCTTGGTGGTAACCTCCTCGTCGATCGTCTCCATCCGCTTCTTGGTGAGCGGGCCGGTGTCCGTGATGCGGCCGTCGGCGAAGCTGTGAATGACGCCGCGCGGGCCGAACTTCTTCTTGAACTCGGGGCTCTTCGGATAGTCCGGATGCTCCGGCTCTTCCTCCGCGTTCAGGTGATAGAGATTGCCGAAGAACTCGTCGAAGCCGTGCTTGCTGGGCAGCATGTCGTCGCGGTCGCCGAGGTGGTTCTTGCCGAACTGGCCCGTCACGTAGCCCTGCGCCCGCAGGAGCGTCGCGATCGTCGGGTCTTCCTTCTTCATGCCCTCGGGCGCGCCGGGCAGGCCGACCTTGGTGAGGCCGGTGCGGATCGGCGACTGGCCCGTGACGAACGCGGCACGGCCGGCGGTGCAGCTCTGCTGCCCGTACCAGTCGGTGAACAGCGCGCCGTCCCGGGCGATGCTATCGATGTTCGGCGTCTTGTAGCCCATCATGCCGTTGTTGTAGGCGCTGATGTTGAACTGGCCGATGTCGTCGCCCCAGATCACCAGGATGTTCGGCTTCTTCGCCGTGGTCTGCGCCAGGACGGGCGACGCGGCGCCGGTCGCGACGACGAGCGCCGCGGCGAGCCCGAGTAGAAACGTCTTCGAACGGTTCATCTATACTCCTCCTCTGCTACTTTCGACTGCGTGGGTTCGCGTCAGAACAGGAACGTCAGGAAGACCTGGAAGCCCTTGTAGGTGATCTCGCCGCCCAGCTGGCTGACCAGGATGCCGCGGTCGTAGCTGTACTTGTTGTACTTGTACTGGACGCCCAGGCCCGCGTTGCGCAAGAAGTAGTAGTCCGCCCCGAGGCGCCAGTCGGTGACCGAGGCCTCCGAGTCGCCCGGCGTCACCTTGACGTAGAGAAAGTCGGCGTGCGTGACGAGGCGCTTCGTGAGCCAGCCGTTGGCGTAGCCACCCACGGCGCCGGTAATGCTGCCCGTGGAGGCGCTCTCGTCGAGGGTGCGGCTCGCGCCGGCGACCGTGCCCGTCGCCTGGACCCGCGCGTCGAGCCAGATGTAGCCGACGCCGACGGTGGGCCCGATCTCGAAGCGGTCGTTGCGGAAGAGCGCGAAGCGGTAGTACCCCCCGAGGATGTCGCTGCCGGTCGACGTGTTCGCCGAGAGGCCTGCCTCGTAGTCCACGCCCCCCCAGGTGAAGTCGCGCTCGAGCTCGAAGCCTTTCCGGTCCCGGTCGAGCCGGGTGTAGCCCAGCTTGAGCTGGTGGCGCCGACCCACCCGCCAGGTCGCGTCCACCCAGAACGTGTCCACGTTGTCGTCGACGCCGAGATCGTCCTCGAGGTTGATGTCCCCCGAGCCCGGCGCCCCGTTGAAGCGGAGGTTGGTTTCGGTTCCCAGGCGGAAGTAGCCGGTGTCGATCTGGAAGCGGTCGGACAGGCCGTTCCAGGTGCCGGACGATGACTGGGCGAAGGTGGGCGAAGCCAGCAGGCTGGCGGCCAGCACGCCGCCGAGAACGGCTCTCGTCAATGTCAGTCTCCTTGATTCGAAAGGGATCGGCTTTCGCACGTCTGAAGAGCAAGAGCGGGGCCAGGAGGCCGCAGGTCTCGGGCGGCTCCGTAAGTCATTGACCTAACTGCAGAAGTCGGCCTCCGCCCACTGCTGCCATCGACTGGCTGGCTCCCGCCGCGTCGTGACGGCTCACGATTATTCGTGAGACGGCAAGAGGGTGAGCTATAGTGCCGGGCCCGCGATGAAAACGTCCTTCGGCCGCCTGGTTTCGGACCTGTCGACGCGTTTCACGGGCCTGCCCGTCGAGGCGGTCGACGGGGAGATCGAGCGCGCGCTGCGCCTCCTCGTCGAGCTGCTGGGCACCGACCGCAGCACGTTCTTCCTGATCGACGGCGACGGCCGGCTGGTGCAGACGCATTTCTGGGCGCGGCCCGGGCTGCCGCCGTCGCTGCCGTCGATCACGGCCCGCGCGCCCTGGTACACCGGTGTGATCGCGAGGGGCGAGGTGCTCGCTCTGTCGCGCCTGCCCGATGACCTGCCGCCGGGGACGGATCCCGAGCGGGAGTACATAAGCACCTCCGGCCTGAAGTCCATCCTGTCGGTGCCGGTCGCCGTCGGCGAGCGCTACGTCTGCGCGCTCTCGACCGGGGCCTTCCGCGAGTACCGGACCTGGGACGAGGAGACGATCGAGAGGGTTCGCCTGGTCGGCCAGATCCTCGCGAACGCGGTGCACCGCAGGCGCACCGAGGAGCAGCTGCGGATCCAGCTCGACGAGATCCGGGCCCTCAAGGACCAGGTCGAGGAGGAGAACGTCTACCTGCGCGAGGAGGTCCGGGGTGGCGACTTCGCGGACATCGTGGGCCGGAGCCCGGCGCTCGGCCGCGTCCTGGAGCGCGTCTCGCAGGTGGCCCCCACGTCGAGCTCCGTGCTCCTCCTCGGCGAGACCGGGACCGGCAAGGAGCTCCTGGCGCAGGCGATCCACGAGCGCAGCCCCCGGCGGGCCAAGGCCTTCATCAAGGTCAACTGCGCCGCCCTGCCCGCGTCGCTGATCGAGACCGAGCTCCTGGGCCACGAGAAGGGCGCCTTCACGGGCGCGATCGCGGCGCACGCCGGCCGCTTCGAGCTGGCCGACGGGGGAACGCTCTTCCTCGACGAGATCGGCGACCTCGCGGTCGAGCTGCAATCGAAGCTGCTGCGCGTGCTGCAGGACGGCGAGGTGCAGCGCCTGGGCGCGACCCGCCCGCGGAAGGTGGACGTCCGTCTCGTGGCCGCGACCAACCAGGACCTCGAGCGCGCAATGGCGGAGGGGCGTTTCCGGCGCGACCTCTACTACCGCCTGAGCGTCTTCCCGATCCAGATCCCGCCCCTGCGCGAGCGCCGGGACGACATCCCCCTGATCACCTGGGCTTTCGTGGAGCGGCGACAGAAGGACCTGGGCCGGCGCATCGAGCAGATCCCCCGCGACGTGATGGACGCGCTCGTGGCCTACGACTGGCCGGGCAACGTGCGGGAGCTGGAGAACGTGCTCGAGCGTGCGCTCATCCTCTCGCCGGGCCAGACGCTGCGCCTGGACGACCCCCTGCGCGCGCCGGGCCGCGCGGCGCCCGCGGCGGCGGCGCCGGTTGCGGCCTCCTCGCCCGGGGCCGGGTCGGCGTCGAACCACAGCTTCGACGCGATGGCCCGCGAGCACGTGCGCGCGGTGCTCGAGCGCTGCGCGTGGAGGATCAACGGGCCGGGCGGGGCGGCGGAAGTCCTGGCCGTCCACCCCAACACCCTGCGCTCACGCATGAAGCGACTCGGGCTCGCGCGCCCTCAGCCGAGCAGCATCGCGAGGTAGTGGGAGGGGTTGCGGATCTCGATCCCGCGGTCGCGCAGCCGCCGGATCGCGGCGAGGCCCTCCTCGTCGGCCGACATGAGGTCCTCGAGGTCGAGCGCCCGGACCCCGTCCCCGGCGGAGCTCTCCAGCACCGGCACCTCTTCGGCACGGAGCCGCCCCTCGAGGCGGAGGATCCCCGGGTCGTCGCTCGGGACGGGCGTGATGCGAAGGGTCAAGGGTCTCGTCGTCTCCCGGTCACCGTGTCGTAGCAAGAACGACGCCGGTCCGACCCGGCCGAGCGAATCGGGCCGAGAGTCCTTGGCCGACAGGGAGTTGCGCTCCTCCGAGCGGCGCTCGAGGGTGCTTCCGCCACCACCACCGATGGTGATCGGTCACGAGATGGCGTGAGGGCGTGGGCGTGTTAGGGTGGGCCCGTACGGAGGATTCGAGCCATGTCTTCAGCAATCGAGGGTCTGGAACCGCAGCTCGTCTGGAAGCACTTCGCCGCGCTCTCGCGCATCCCGCGCGGCTCGAAGAACGAGGCCGCGGCGGCGCAGTACGTGCTCGACACGGCGCGCCGGCTCGGTCTCGAGGCGCGCCAGGACGCGGCCGGAAACGTCCTCGTCGCGAAGCCGGCCACGGCCGGGAAGGAGCGAGCGGCGAGCGTCTGCCTCCAGTCGCACCTGGACATGGTCTGCGAGAAGAACGCGGACAAGGTGCACGACTTCACGAAGGACCCGATCGAGCTGGTGCGCGAGGGCAACGTGCTGCGCGCCAACGGCACGACCCTGGGGGCGGACAACGGCATCGGCGTGGCGGCGGCGCTCGCGGTGGCGGAGGATCGCTCGCTGGAGCACGGGCCGCTGGAGATGCTCTTCACGATCGACGAGGAGACCGGCCTCACCGGGGCGCAGCGCCTCGAGCCCGGTTTCTTCCGGAGCCGCATCCTGCTCAACCTGGACTCGGAGGAGGAGGGCGAGATCTACGTGGGCTGCTCCGGGGGCCAGGACACCAAGGGGACCTGGAAGGTCGTGCGCGAGGCGGCGAAGCCGAACATGGTCGCGCTGGAGCTGGGCGTCACGGGCCTGCGGGGAGGCCACTCC
>Ga0315273_10011330_pt1 | contig 11401 bp, 10 predicted proteins | sample YL17G02_0_MG_FD_205753 | JGI IMG/M metagenome (GOLD analysis project Ga0315273, IMG submission 205753) | Sediment microbial communities from Yellowstone Lake, YNP, Wyoming, USA - YL17G02_0 | ecosystem: Environmental > Aquatic > Freshwater > Lake > Sediment | place: USA: Wyoming | collected...
ACTATTATTAATGGATGAACCGCCAATTTGATTTTGTCCAGTGTTCGGTCTGACGATAAGTGCCCGATCATTCAGTGACGGCTCGGCATTGATGTCATCGTCATTTAAATTACCAGGATCCTCTTCCATAGCCATTAGAAGATCCCCGGTATCGCTAAGTCTACGGTTTTTAACGATAAGATCATTCTGCGCGGAGAGCGGGCGTTTTGGAGGTCCTTTTCTACCGTAATTGACCTCTACAGGAGCTCGATGATAAGATGATGATGTAGGGCTGACACTATCTGAACTAAGTTCAACTTGAGGACTAAGTCCAGGTATGCGAGTACCTACATCTTCCCCTCCGATTTCGCTTCTTCCTTCTACAGCGTTCGGAACTGGATCTTTCCGGATTATACCTGGTCTCGATGCATTGGCTACACCCGATATCCTATTTCTTTCAATTTCCCGCGCCTTCCTCGTATCCGCAGTTCGAAAATCATTTAATTTAGTTGTTGCTGTATAGAATAATTTGCTCAACAAACGGCGGTCTTTAGTAGATATATTCGGTTGATTATCATCTTGTTGATATTGCTTATTTAATATTTTGGACGCATTTTTGTACGCTTTCTCCAGTAACTTTTCAGTTGGATTATTTTCAAAATTAACCGGAGATGTAGTCAAATCGTAGGGATCGTAAGGTGGTTGGATGTAATTCCTGTTATAAGTACCTTGCGATGGTAGAGGTGATAGCGACTCTTCAATCCGGTTGTTTGAAATTACAGATGCACCTCGCCCTAACCCATTGTATTTTTTAGGGTTGGTTTTTTCTGCATTGAACCGACTCATTTCGCAGCGAAAACGTTTTTAAAATAATGAGTACTCTATTCTACCTACCTACCCTAATTGTTTTATCGATGGTTACTATACGAACCATCTACCTAGTACCTCTATTCCATAATTTTTACCTCTGGAAAATGGATGAAACTCAAGCAAAACTCAAGAAATTGAACCCTAAACAGGAGGAAGCGCTTGCCAGAAAACGCGAGATGGCAAAAAACCTTTATGAAAAGCGAAGGAAGGACGAAATGACAGTAATAGCAGATGCCGCTGTTGAACGTATGCGACTAAAAATGCTAGATGAATATAATGTACCGATTAATAATTTTTTAACCTCACTTAACGATACGTCGAGCGATGAATCAGAAGAATCAGATGAGGAGCTTCCAGTCGCTAGCGGGACCCCTGGTCCAAACATTAAAACGCCCTCCCATACTGCCTCCTCCTCCTCCACCCCCGTCTCCAGATTTCAGGGCAAATATTTCTAAGAAGGAAACTATACTACAAGTATTACCTGTAAAAGAAAACAACATACCGCTAAAATGCAAAGTTACCCTCGGATTACCCGAACCACCTTTTCTATTGACTGTCGTCGCTCCCCGAAAATCAGGCAAAACTAACCTCGTTGTGGACTTGCTGCTGGACGCTGATAAGTATAAAAATAAATTCGATGTTATTTTTATTTGGAGCAGGACATTTCATCTCGATGGAAAATGGAAAAATATCTGTTTACCTCCCGGTTCTATTTTTGATAAATTTAACGAAAATGATGTGACTGTTTTGCTGGAAACAGCTGAAGAGGTTAATAAAGTAACCCCTGTTAATACCTTGTTTATATTCGACGATATGGTTACTGAAGGCATCATGAACAGCAGACGCATGGGAGCGTTAGAAGCAATAGCCGTTAGAGGTCGCCACGTAAATGTGAGCATTATTATTATCACACAGCAGTATTTGGCTCTCAGTCCTCCTGTGCGAAACAATACAACGAACATGGTTATTTTCAGAGTTAGAAATGGGGATGAGATGGAGAAAATTACCCGCGAAAATAGGGAATGGATGAAAGAACAAGATTTCAAGGCTATGTTCTACGATATAACCAAAGACCCTTATTCGTTCCTGCATATAAACAATCAACGCCAAGACCCTAAAGAACGGTTCCACAAAAACTGGTTAACCGATGCCGAAAAAGAACCTTTCAGCGAAGAGGAGATGTCTAGTGAAGAAGAGAGCTGCTCCGAGAAAGAATCCGACACTTTCTAAATTCATTGATGATGAGGAACGCGAAGATCTGAATCCATCGACAAAAACATTAAAGTTAGCAGTCGCCCAGCTGAAAGCATTTAAAAATGGAAAAAATTCGAGTCACGAAGCGCTCTCGGGAGGACCTATCGCCGGAGCAGGAGAATTCTCCTCCGAACGAAGTTATTGAATACGACACATACCCATGTACTAACTCTCTCGTTGGAAATCATTACCTGAATATCTACATGAATTCTAAACCTAGGCCTGGTGGGTTCAGTTCAACGGTGTACCATAAAACGGGTAGGTGTGAGACTCCTGTACTTAACATTGGTCAATGAATTTAAGAAGTCGCAACCGAAGAGGCGCCCCCAACTTTCGCGCACTATAAGCTATTCTAATCTCAAATCAATGTTATATGTATGAATAAATTTGAATCGATTAAAGTCTTAAAAGAGCAATGTGTCTATTCTTACTTATTTTATAATCTCTAAAATGGCTCAACATATCGAAACAGTCCCTGGTTCGCAGCTAACTTATATAGATCAGGCCACTTTTGGAGCAGTCACCTCCCGAAAAGAAGTTATTATCACCCCTAAATATGGGGGTACTTTCCGCGCAGGAAACATCTTACGCATCGAAATTCCTGCCCAAGACTACATTGACCCAGATACTATTTACATGAGTTTTAAGTCTGAATTGTTTGCAGGATTGGGAAACAATTTTCAAACTAGTGCAATAGGAACTGTGCTTACAGAAGCTTCAGGTATCCCCTACTTGGGAGTCGAACGTCTCCATTCCTCCAACGTCAACTGCATGAAAACACTGCGTTTTCAGCCCGGAATCCAGTGCATCTTTAACCGTATAAAAGTACTAGCAGGTTCCACCACTATCGAAGATATCCAAGATTACGATGACTTGTATCGTTTTATGCTTGAAGCTACTACTTCCCCCCAGTGGCGTAAGACAGACGGAGGAGAACAGGAAGGGTTTTACGATCCTGAAGATATTGCTCAAACCATCACTGCGAGCAACCATCATTCAGAACATAATACCGTTATTGACTACACAAAGACGACCTACAACGGTGTTGGACACTATTATACAGTGCGTCCTATGTTAGGACTTCTCGCGATCGGGAAGCTGCTTCCCGTCAAATACATGGGAAATATTACTTTGGAGTTTTACCTGGCAGAGAACAAAGACTGCTTGTGGTCAACCTCAACAGCGGCCGTGATAGCCGCTAAAATATACAAGGTTCCTATTGCCGAGACGAACACTGCAAATGTTGGTTTTACTCATTTAACCTTTGCGCAAACCATTCAAACAGCCATTATGCCACACCCGGGAATGGCGACAGGAAATAGTTTGGGAACTTTAGCGTGCGCGATAGCACCCGTAACAAATCCCGTGTATGCTGCAGGACATGTAATTACAGCGTTTCCGAACGGTTACTACCAGATTTCAGACGTTGAACTACATGTTCAGTTCTGCACCGTGCTCCAAGACTTCGACCAAGCGCTAATGTCTAAAATTGAAAACGATGGACTGGACTTGCATTTCTCTACGTTCCACGAACATGTGCGTCAAATCACCTCTGCCAGCAAACAGACCCTAACATTTTCTGAGCGTTCGCTTTCGGTCAAAGGCGGGTTCGTCTTAATGCGAAATTCAGATGACCTCCGCGATATCCGTTCGGACGTTAGTTATGTCGCTAATAATATCGCGGAATACCAATGGAAGATCGGGAATGAATACATACCAGCTCAACCGGTGGAAACAGCTACAGGAGGAGCGCGCGCGCTTGTGCAGCTAAAAATGGCACTAGGAACTTTTAACACGATGGGTAAATCTAATAACATTAAGGAATGGGACTACCTGCGTAAACATCCAGCTGGTACGAATAACACGCAAGACTTTCATGAATTACAGCGCTGCGGTAGTCAACCTTCTAAATTCGCGATTGGGTTAAATTTAGAAAAATCGCCAGGTCAAATGTCAGGATTTGATTCTGCTGCCGCTGGGGTTGATATTGAACTCCAGCTGACTCTGGCGACCCAGAGGTCTAAATTCGTGAGTTCTTACGCTGCAGGTAACGCGTTCAGCGGAGAATTTGATACATCTACATGGCAACCTAGCAAATACAAAGTATACGCAGCGGCGACTCCCGATAGTGTTTTCGCAACTACGATTACTAATGGGTTTGCAGTAGGGGAGGATTACGGACCAGGTGGTTATTCGTCAGTGCTTCGTTGTAGGGCTGCTGGAGTCGCTCCTACCGATGAACCGGGTGGTTTTTGCGATAAATTTTATGCAAATCCTGGAGGGTTGATGCTCCCTAAAAATTCTGTTGCAGCTTTCTTACATGTAAGTGCTGCTTTCACTTTAGCAGGGTACCTACTCAGCTCTGGTGTGACGTGGGGCGCTCCTGATAATACTGGAAAGTACAGTCGTTTGCAGTTCTTCGCTCATGTTGATTCACTGTTGCGCATTCGTCGCGTAGGACAACTAGAAGTCGTCGTTTAAATAACATCGATACTAGTTACGGGTGTCTGGTGGACTAAATAAATTTAAAATAATTATGGTTTACTATAGGGAGTTTATGATAAGCGGAGAGGGAAATGAAGTTACCGTTAACTCCTCCCGCGATCGCCCTGGCTATATTCTTTCGGCTCCTTTGCATATATATAAATTTAATGTTAAGTCTTTGGAGTTGCCTCTTTCGTTTAATCCTAAATTGCAGCCTACGGAGATGCCTTTCTATACTACATACTTTATAGCTTCAGGAGGAAACGTTGTCTTTAAGGATTACATAGCTTTCACTCAGAATGTCCAGATGACAGGCGCTACTGTAGCCGCTAAAATACAAGAGTGCCTCGTTTACCATGCTTCAAAAAGTTTCGCAACCCACGGCCTTATAGCTTCGATCTCGTCTGCGGGTGTAAGCACTTCAGGCATAACAAATAACGGAGCCAATCCGGTTACTGTGCTAGGAGCAACACCTACATGCACTATAGTCACAACATTACCTAATTCAGGAGCATTATCAATAAGTGTCAACAGAGCCACCACTATAAACATTAGCACTGTCGACGCTATGACCATCGATTTCGGACTGAGATCTATACTTGCAGCGTTTATGGATTTTCAGTATTATTCCACTAGCGCTGTCGTCAATTTCGCCGCCAATGGAGGAGTTATAGCCAACGACCCCGCGCTAGGTCCTACCTTAAGGACACGCCCTGCCTATTTCTTTCTAAACTCAAACGTTCGCGCTGGTTTCAAGTACCACAGCACAGCGCGTCCTAGGGAAAGTGCAGGTAATATCATTGCGAAAGTCCACATTCCGATGGATAGCGCCACAGCGTTGGGAGACTCTTATAGCATATGGGTCAATCCTTCCCAGACCGAAGACTTAATGTATACGTGTGACGAAGCATCGTACAGTAGCTTGGAATTTTGGATGACATACCCTGACGGCGTAACCGAAGTGACTTTTATCGGAAATGCTTTCTCGCTAACTTTAGCAACTCTGATTAGTGATACACGCTCATAAAATGGATTCAATTTATATTTACGGTGTTTTAACAGCAATACTAGTGCAATTTTTAGTAGCCTTTATTTATTACTATTTCACAGGAACTTTCCCGTGCAGGGAACGTTTCTTAGCGAGTATTATAGCCCTTCGAAACACCCGAAACGAGCGAAGAGAGGTACTTGAAGATCACTCGAGCAATTTAGTCTGATGGAAGATACCCCATTTCTTAGGTATGTCTATTGTATTATTTACTCAATTGTCATGTACGGTTACACAGCTCCTCGTAAGAGGTCTACCATGTACGGTGATGTTGATGTTGCAGCTGATCCTATTAATAAATTAAACTTGGTTGTTACTCCTCCGGATATTAACACTTCAAAACTACTTACTATCACAAACAGCACAGGTAGTCAGACGTTATCACTCACAGGCGATGGTGATATTAATTCGTTGGGAAAATTGACGATAGGAAATGCGGAAACCAATAATGCACAGTATTCAAGCATCGCGGGAGGAAACGGGAATACTATTTCGATAGGAGGAAGTACTTCCTTTATTGGAGGAGGCACTACTAATACCGCTTCCAACACCAGTACTGTAGTAGCGGGTGGAGACACAAATGTCGCCAGCAATAGCTTTGCAGCTATTGTAGGTGGACAAGACAACACAGTGACCGGGGGTTATGGATTCATTGGAGGAGGGGCCTTTAATCAAGTAAATGGCTATCAAGGTTGCGTTGTGGGAGGAAACGGAAATGTAATCGCCACGGCTTGCGCTAATGGTTCTATAGTAGGAGGACAAGGCAATACCATAGTAGATAGCGATCACGGTACCATCGGAGGAGGATTCAGCAATCGTATGGACAATTTTTCAACCTATGGAACTATAGGAGGAGGAAACACTAATTATCTTAATAATGTAACAACATCAGTCATAGCAGGAGGATCTAATAATACTATTAGCGGCAGTTGTAATGGTGCGAGTATACCGGGAGGAGAACTTAATACTTGTACGGGTAATTATTCAGTAGCATCCGGATATAAATCCAAAGCTACCCAAACAGGAGAACAAGCTTACGCGTGCGGTTTTTTTGCTGTTCTAGGGGATTGTCAAAGATCTACGTACTGGCTTCGAATTACAAGCGCCGCTATTGGTACTTTTACTTATCTATTCGATGGAGGAGGAGAGGTATCTTATCCCGCGGGGTATACCGGTACCTGTAAAATTATGTACAACTCTTCGAAGAGTGGAGCATTCCTGGATTGTCAAGGAGGGGTAAGACGATACACCTTCCAGAATTTTAGCAACACATTTATAGACGATGGAGCGAGCAACGGTACGCTAGGTGTCGCGATTATCAATCCTCCTGTAATGGTAATGCCTTCAGCTACTACATTGCGGTTCACAGTCACAACTGTAGCTGCTAGTGCTATGCGTCACTCTATATGTGTTGAGGTCTATTGGATGAAGAGAGGATAAAAATTAGCCGTTAAAATGCATATAAAGACTATCTCCTATTATTTCCTCAAATTTTAGTCTAGAAAATGGATAAGCGGTTGACCAGGCAAATGATCCTAAATAACAGGAGAGCGCGAAACATCCAGACCATGAGACGTGCAGCGGGAAATGTAGTAACTAACCTGGGTTACAATCCGAAGGGTAGGACGCGTCCCGCGATGGTACCTGTAGTGTCATCGTATCAACCTCGCGTCCAACAAAAAATCATCCCTCCACTCGTTAAACAAAGGGTTCCACAGTGAAACATATTAATCGTACAATAAATGTGCATGTTTTCCGAATACTATTCCTACAAGACTAAAAGGGTATATTTACAAAATGCCTCAAAGCTACGCATCCTATCGAAGAGCTACCAGCGGACGAACTCTCAGAGCTGAGCGTCAACGAGCAGCTATAGCCGATCGTACCGCTAACCAGCAATTCAGACGCGACTCTAGAACCTCGCGCCAATTGCATAACCAAGAGCAAAACGCATATTTTAGGGCTAATAACCAATACAAACAACGTATTAAAACTGAGAGAGGGAACGGGCTAGCTGTTTTCGACAAGGTAGCGGACGTGGGTAAATTCGGTGTTAATGCTTACTTAAATCAACAAAATGAAGAGGGAAGTCCTGACATGGGAACCCTAGCGACTTTGAAATACGGAAAGTACTTCGTTTAAATTTACCCGATCAAACTACTAATCTTTATAGGGTATAAATTACCGTACACAATTTTAAAACAATGGGGAAATATATGGATAATCGTCGCGCTGTGACCGCTCAACGCGTTGCGACTAAACAAGTAAATGTTGCTGCTAAAAACGCAGCTCGAGCTTCTAACGCAAAGGCAGCTGCAGATGCTAGGGCAGCAACTGTTGCTTACAGGCGTTCCACGAGCGGACGAACTTTAGGGGCTGAACGTCAGCGAGCAAATGTGTCTAACCGAACTGCTAACCAACAATTTAGCCGCGATTCAAGAGGTGCACGTCAAATGCATAACCAAGAGCAAAACGCAAATTTTAGGGCTAATAACCAATACAAACAACGTATGAAAACTGAGCGCGGGAACGGATTGAAAGTATTCAGTAAACTAACAGGGTTCGGACGTGATATCTACGGGGACTATAACAAAGCCAACGCCAAATCGTCAGCACCTGAGGGATATTATTTAGCTAGCGACGGAAACTACTACCCGCTACAACCTATGGAGTCTCAATGGGAAGAAGACGAGAATTAAGCGTAAAAAAATATTTTATTTCTTTTCGGACTCAATAATTTTCTTGGAAACCTTCATAGGTTTGCAAAGTTTAGGAGAAGGAATTTTCTTGACAGCGCTCTTGCGTTTGTGACTTGTAATTAGTTTTCCAATATTCTTCAGCTGTTCAGAAACGTCTACAACTTCTTCAAACACGCCAGTTTTAGCAAATTCATTCAGGGTTTTCATTGCCACTTTTACGCTCTTTGCGACTTCAGAGAGAACTTCCATTGTGTCCATTGTAAAATAATAAACTTGTTGCAAAATTAAGAGTTTGGTATTGTTTCATCGGTATTAGAAATACACAATTGCATCGGCTCCGCAAATTCCGACTCCGTGAGTGTCTTTGCATTGTTTCCGTTTACAAAACATCGAGATGTTTTTTCCTCTGACACTAATAGCAAATTCATCCCCGCATTGACATGAAGGAAACTTAGAGTGCGCCTGTTGAACCATCGATTCGTTTTTTGTATCATCTTTCCTTTCAACGCAGAGCTCATTAACGCAAATAGCGGAACTGATAATGTTCTTGTACGACTTCATAGGGTGATTGCATGTTTCGCATAGCAGATAAATGTCCCCTTGAAATTTCACATAGCTACACCCTCCGAATTTTTCGCGAGTTTCGGAATTCCACAAAGCAGTACCACACGATTCCATCTTTTCTCCTTTGCGCGCACCTTCTTTGTTAATGGTGAACTCCCGAACCGGTTCCCCGCAGAAACAGACATGTGGAAGTGATTTTTTGGAAAACGTCTTCTTTGTCAATTTCGAATCCATCCTAAAAAATAATGAAAAAAATAGTTCCCGCCTTTTAAATTCACAATCATATGATAATCATACGTTAATCATATGATAAACTGTAACGAAAAATTTATACGGTACTTTGTGCGGTGAAAAGTAACCCTTACATTTCACCCGGTACTTTGTGCGGTGAAAAGTAACCCTTACATTTCACCCGGTACTTTGTGCGGTGAAATTTTTTTAGCAAATTTCGGATCAAACAACAGGATCAGCATTAAATTTCGACCACTAGAATTCATTCTTCCCGAATTTGAAAAGTGTATGATTTAGTTCACTTATTTTCTCTCCCAAACGCAACCTCGAGAAACCCCTAGCGGATCAAGCAACTCAAAGGTATTTTCCCTTCTCTCTAACACTCTTTTCTCTGTTCCTCTTTGCGACTGGGAAATTAATAAGGATTTGCAGGGGTAAAAATTATAAATTCTCTGGAAATTACTAAAACTCGTGACTTTTCTTTTACAGATGAATACCACCATCGACTTGACAGGGGAGGCCTTCTTTGTGAATGGCAGATGGTTACCTCTCCTCTTGGAGGACCTGTCACCCATCCCTCCGCCGGACGAGGGCATGGTACTCATCGAAGAAAATGGAATTCAAATAATTTGGTACGGACTTGTATTTTTTTTATTTTTTTATTTTTTTCTTCACACATTTTACTTGCAGGCTTCAAGATGAGTACGAAAGTTGCGCCGTGTGTTATGCACACGTCGCAGAAAAGATGGCATTTCAGTGCCACCATGAATTCTGCGCGGAATGTTGCTACCGATTATTGCAGGATAACCGGTGTCCTATGTGCAGGTAAGAAATTTTTACTTTTGTATTTTCGACATGGTTTTATAATTTTCTTTCCCCGTTTGTAGAGCACCGATCTTTGCTGAAGCGATACCGTGGACATTACGTATACCTACTCTGATAAATTTTGAAGAGGATGAAGAGTCGAGCGGAACAGAAACAATTCCACCCGAGGAGGACGATGAACGAGATGAAGATTGGGAAGAAGGGAATGAGTGAGGAGAGGGAACAACGAGACTTTGTATTTTTATAAAACTTTAATAAACTTTTAAACCCTCACTTCGTGTGTTTTTTTTGTTCTTTCGAATACAATGCTGTGAAGAAATTCATCTTCTATCGCAGTTAGTAGAAATTCATTTTCTATCATAGTTAGTCTCAATTTCAGTCGCTCATCGTTTAGAATAATAAGTTTGGTCTTAGTGCATAAATCAACACCCTCCATGCCCGCAATATAACTATTTCTCTTCGAATATTTGAAGTGCAATTGGGCTTCTTCTTCGTCTCTTGCTGTCTTCGCGTACACAAGGTGCTTTAGTAAATCCTGATTGACATCCTCTTCATTCAGAGGAGCGTACACAAGGTGCTTTAGTAAATCCTGATTGACATCCTCTTCATTCAGAGGAGCGTACACAAGGTGCTTTAGTAAATCCTGATTGACATCCTCTTCATTCAGAGGAGCGTACTTAAGGTTAGAATAGTGCATTTTGGCTTCTTCGTCTCTTGCGTTCTTCGCATCCGCAAGGTGCTCTAGAAAATCCTGCTTAGCAGTCTCTTGATTCAGACGAGCGTACTTAAGGTTAGGATAGTACATTTTTTTAAAATGATAAAACTAATTCTCACACCTGCTCCCCCCAATTTGATCGATACACAATAAAACAATGAAAAGTTTTTATTATAAGTTTTCAGGACAGATCAGATTCATAGCGTGCAATATTTCGAAATACTAAATGCAATCTATCCCTCTTATACTGAAGACACAAATCGTTTGATATCCACGGAGGTATAATTTGCGGCTTGAGCGCTTGAAAAAGCTTCAACTGTCTCCAGTTTAGAGCTTGGCGCACAGGTGTCGAACGGCAAAGTGGGCAGATCAAACATCCAGCTCCCTGCAGCATCCGCTCTATACAGGACAGACATATACCGTGTCGGGCGCAGAAGGGTATCACAATCGTAGTCTCCCAGCAGATGGGACAGCGTTCCTCGGACATGAAGAGGTCCCGGTTGAAAATTCTGTATATCGTAAAAAAAGAGAGAAAACATATGTTAATAAAACACCTTTGAAACGGGGACTTTGATATACTGATCGGGGCTGTCTGCCCGTCTTTATGGGGAACCCTCCCCATTTCACATGCCAATCACATGAAATTTTAGGGAGCCCCTGTCCCCATACAATTTTTTTTTTTTTTTTAGTGGTCACGTGACATCACGTGACTTTTTTCGCCGCCACACTGCT
>Ga0315273_10011331_pt1 | contig 11401 bp, 9 predicted proteins | sample YL17G02_0_MG_FD_205753 | JGI IMG/M metagenome (GOLD analysis project Ga0315273, IMG submission 205753) | Sediment microbial communities from Yellowstone Lake, YNP, Wyoming, USA - YL17G02_0 | ecosystem: Environmental > Aquatic > Freshwater > Lake > Sediment | place: USA: Wyoming | collected...
GGACGATGGGCGCGGCCCTGCCGCGCAGGGCGAAGCTCTGACGCGGATCCGGCTCGGCAGGGCTCACGGCGGGATCGTAGCAGCGGCCGGTGGTCGGGCCCGCCGCAAGCGAAGCGCGCAGCGAGCCGCAGGCGAGCGGAGTTCCTCGGACTACTGCTCCGGGAGCGGCAGCGTCGGGAAGACGCGCGTGAAGATCAGGTGGACCAGCGCGAAGGCCCCGAAGAAGCCCGCCGCGATGCCGAGCTGGATACCGCCGAGCCAGGACATGCCGTCCGCCGGGATCAGCGAGGGCCAGATCAGCGCGTTGCGCTCGAGCCAGAAGCCGATCACGATGCCCGCCGCCACCGTGCCGAGGATTGCCGGCGTGCGCTTCGGGCGCTGGCCGAGGAGCACCCAGAAGGGGATGATCCAGTTGGCGGTCCAGACTGCGAGCGAGAGCCGGACGTAGGGCTCCTCGAGGCGCGAGGCCGCGAAGTACCAGGTGTCCTGCATGAACTGCGAGCCGAGGCGCGCCTGGATGAACTGGGTCTCCTCGGGGAGGTTCCCGTACCAGATCACGATGTACTGCGCGAAGAAGATGTACATCCAGAAGATCGAGAAGGCGAAGACCATCTTCCCGAGATCGTGCATCCGAGGCTTCGTGATCTCGGCGGACCAGCCCGGCGAGCGGCGCAGCAGCACCGAGAGCAGCGCGGTGGCGGCAACCGCGGAGAGCCACCCGCCCCAGCAGAAGTACCAGCCGAACATGGTCGAGTACCAGGTCGGCGTGAGCGACATCACCTGGTCGTACCCGACGAGGGTGTAGCCGAAGGCGTAGAGCAGGCAGAGGATCGGAGCCAGGATGCGCAGCTTCCGCAGCGACTCCTCCTGCTCCGCCGCGTCCCCCCGCCAGTCGCGGGTCCAGCTCTGGAAGAGGCCGCGCGCCCGCGTCGCGGTCTCGGCCGCCCCGCGCAGCGCCGGGCGGAAGGAGATCTTGAGGTAGGCGAGCGTGAGGACGGTCATCACGCCCATGATGCCGAGGTTGGTGGCATAGACCCGGGGCAGCGTGAGCCAGACCTCCTTGCCCGGCGGCGGCCCGTGGATCCAGTTGGCGAAGATCACGTCGTGGCCGAAGTAGCCGATGCAGGCGAGCACGAAGGAGATCGGAACCCAGGCGCCGAGCGACTCGGCGACGTGTCGGATCGGGCCGCACCAGCGCGCGCCGACGATCACGAGGGCCGAGCCGAGCACGACGCCGGCCTGGGAGAGCGTCGCGAAGTAGATGAAGTTCGAATGGTAGGCGAGCCAGGTCGCACGCGGGTCGCTGCGCAGGCCGACGGCGAACGAGGCGATCCCGACGCCCACCAGGACGAGGCAGCCGACGAGCCAGGCCACGGGGATCTCGCGCGGGTTCGCGCGGTAGCTCGGCGCCGCGCTCATCGGGCGATTCCCTTCTGTCCGTCGAGGTACCGGATCCAGTTCACGATGTCCCAGCGGTCGCCGGGCACGATCCGCCGGTAGTTCGGCATCCGGCGCCGCCCGTAGCGGATCGTGGTGTAGATGTGACCGTCGCTGCGCACGCGGGCGATGCTGGCCGGCCCGGCGATCGGGAGCACCGCCGCGATCGGCCCCTGCAGCGGCCCGGTCATGCTGACCGTCCCGTCTCCCGTGCCCGAGACGCCGTGGCAGGGCGAGCAGAAGCGCTCGAAGTTCTGCCGCCCGTTGTCGAGCGACGCGACCGACATCGGCCGCGGGTTCTGGAGCGCGTTGGCCTGCGCGTCGTCGACCGTCGAGACCGGCGGCTCGAAGCCCCGGGTCGGCACCGTGTCGTCGGGCGGCACGAAGGGATCCAGCGTGCCATTGTGCATGGTGCGCTCGAAGGCCTGCACGGACTTCTGCCACTTCATCTGCGGGAACCAGTCGTTCGACCACTGCTCCCAGCAGCCGAGCGAGCCGGCGAGCAGCGCCGCGACCAGGGCGAAGAGCGTCCGACCGATGCGCAGGCTCCGACGCGTGCGGCTAGGCCTCGACAAGCGTGACCTCCTCCGCGCCGTGGCCGCGCAAGAGGGCGTCCACCTCGGAGACGTCGCGGTCGCGGCAGCGAACCGCGACCCCGAACTCCTCGGCGGAGAAGCGCGGGCTGTAGGCCCGATCGACGCCGAAGCTCGGGATCCCCCCGACGAGGAAGAGCCCGAGCGCGGTCATCAAGCCGCCGAAGAGGATCGTGAGCTCGAAGCCGATGATCGTGTACGGCGGGATCGAGGAGAAGGGCTTGCCGCCGAGCATGATCGGCCAGTCGTTGGCCATCCAGATCGTCATCGCATAACCGGTCACGACGCCGGTGAGGCCCCCGATCAGCGTGTAGAGGCGCACGCGGCTCGGCTTCTCGATCACCGCGTCGTCCACCTCGGCGAAGGGCGCCGGCGAGTAGGTCTCGAGATCGGTGTAGCCGCGCGCGCGCAGGCGCGTCGCCACTTCCGCAACCTGGTCCGGCCGTTCGTACACGCCGAGGAGCGTCGGCATCAGTGGGCACCTCCGTGCCCATGCACCTTCTCGTGGATCGCGAGCTCCTTGATCTCGGCGATGGCGATCACGGGGAAGAGCTTCAGGAAGATCAGGAAGAACATCGAGAAGAAGGCGAAGCTGCCCGTGACGATGCCCATCTCGAACCAGCTCGGCGTATAGACCCCCCAGACCGCCGGGTCGTACTCGCGCGAGAGGCCCGTGATGATGATGACGTAGCGCTCGAACCACATGCCGACGTTGACCAGCACGGAGAGCACGAAGAGCGTCGGGACGTGGGTGCGGACCTTCTTGAACCAGAGGATCTGCGGAAACACCACGTTGCAGACGATCATGATCCAGGTCGAGATCCAGTAGGGGCCGAAGGCGCGCAGCCAGAACGCGGTCTGCTCGGCCTCCACCCCGCTGTACCAGGCCATGAAGTACTCGGCCGCGTAGGCGTAGCCCACGATGATCGAGGTCAGGAGCAGGAACCTCGACATGTTCTCGAAGTGGTAGTCGGTGATGTACTCCTCGAGGCCAAAGATGCGCCGCACCGGGATCATCATGGTCAGCACCATGGCGAAGCCGGAGAAGATGGCGCCCGCGACGAAGTAGGGCCCGAAGATCGTGGCGTGCCAGCCCGGCACGATCGCCATCGCGAAGTCCCAGGACACCACGCTGTGCACCGAGAGCACGAGGGGCGTCGCGAGCCCGGAGAGGTGCAGGGTCGTGCGCTGGTGCGCCTTCCACTGCGCCGACTTTCCCTGCCAGCCAAGCGCGAGGATGCCGTAGAGCAGCTTGCGCCAGCCCACCGCGCGGTCGCGCGCGATCGCGAGGTCCGGGATCATGCCGATGAAGAGGAAGACCGCCGAGATCGTCGCGTAGGTCGAGATCGCGAAGGTGTCCCAGAGCAGCGGGCTCTTGAAGTTCACCCACAGCGCACGCTGGTTCGGATAGGGCAGGATGAAGTAGGACTTCCAGATCCGCCCGACGTGGATCCCGAGGAACTGCGCCGCGGTGAGCACGGCGAAGACCGTCATCGCCTCGGCGCTGCGGTTGATCGCGTTGCGCCACTTGGCGCGAAACAGGTAGAGGATCGCCGAGATCAGCGTGCCCGCGTGCGCGATGCCGACCCAGAACACGAAGGTGACGATGTAGGCGCCCCAGAAGACGGGGTGGGCGTAGCCGGCGATCCCGAGGCCCTGGTAGACCTGGTAGATCCAGATCGCGCCGGCGACGTGGACCAGGAACACGGCGAGGCCGAGCAGCCCCCAGTAGCCGATCGACGTCCCCTCCATCACGGAGAGGATGTCCCGGTTGATCCGCGAGTCCGGCGGCACCGGTGCGGGCCGGATCATGGCGGCGACCCCCTCGGGCGGCGGAGGCGTCATGCCGTTCCCTCCTGGTCCCCGCGAGCCGCCGCCGCGTCCGCGTGGTGGGTCGTCTCGTCGATGCGGCTCCCGGGGTCGCGGGTCACCCGCGCGAGGTAGCTGATGCTCGGCCGGGTGTTGAGCATGTGCAGCGCGTGGTAGGCGCGCACCCCGGCTGCCTCGGCGCTGCGCACCGCGACGCCCTGCTCGTCGCGCAGGTTGCCGAAGACGATCGCCTGGCTCGGGCAGGTCTGCGCGCAGGCCGGCGTCACCTCGCCGTCTGCTATCGGCCGGCCCTCGTCCTTCGCGGTCTGGCGCGCGAGGTCGATCCGCTGCACGCAGAAGGTGCACTTCTCCATCACGCCCTGGCAGCGCACGGTGACGTCGGGGTTCAGCATCAGCGGCAGGGGATCCGGCCAGTTGAGGATGCTGTTGTCGAACCAGTTGAAGCGACGGACCTTGTACGGGCAGTTATTGGAGCAGTACCGCGTGCCGATGCAGCGGTTGTAGATCATCCCGTTCAGGCCCTCGGGCGAGTGGTAGGTCGCGAGGACCGGGCAGACGGGCTCGCAGGGCGCCGCGCCGCAGTGCTGGCAGAGCATCGGGGAGTTGCGCACGTCGATGCGCCCGAGCTGCTCGTGGTCCTCGCGGGGCGGGCGCCCGGCGCGCAGCTCCTGCGTGCCGTCTCCGACCCAGCGCTCGATCCGGAGCCAGGACATCAGGCGGGAGCGCACGACCTGCTCCTCGCCGACGTTCGGGATGTTGTTCTCGATCGAGCAGGCGACGCTGCAGGCGCTGCAGCCCGTACACTTGTCGATGTCGATCGTCATGCCCCAGCGGTACGGGGAGGCGTCCGTGGCGTCCGCCGCGCCGTCGAAGGGCTTGCGCATCTCGTGCTCACCGGCGTGCCCGGACGCCGTCTCGCCGCCGGTGAGCGCCGCGAGCGCGACCGCGTCGCCGAGCTGGCGACCGCGCTTGTTGTCGCTCTGCTGCATCAGCGCGAGGCGCGCGTGTCCGCCCGTGCGCGCGATGCGGGCCTTCGTCACCAGCCAGGCGCGCCCCCCGGCCTCATCGCGCACCGTCGGGAGCAGCGCGATCGCGCTCGCGCCGCGCGCCTCGCCGGGGCGAGCGTCGTTCTGGTGCGAGGCGTAGAGGCCGACGTGGTGGCCCTGGCCGATGGCGAGCGCCACGACGTCGTCGCGGATGCCACCGCGCGGGAACGCCGCGACCTCCACCCGGCCGGCCGGCGTCTCGACCGACACGACGTCGCCCGCCTCGACGCCGAGCGCCTTGGCGCTGTTCCGGCTCAGCTCGAGCCACGACTGCCAGGAGATCTTCGAGACGGGGTCCGGCGTCTCCTGGAGCCACGGCAGTACCGCGCCGCGGCCGTCGTAGAGCAGCGGCGAGGGATGCGCGAGGAGCGCGTGGTCCCCGTCGCCGGCGAGCTCTGGCGCCTTGAAGGCGAGCTTGGCGGCTCCGGCGAGCACCGGGCCGCCACGCAGCGGCGCGGGCGCGAAGCTCCCGCCGCGGGCCAGCGCGGCGTCGAAGTCGCCCCCCCACGCGGTCTCGACCACGCCGCGGAAGCTCCCCTGCGGCAGCTTCGCGGCGACGGACTCGCCCATCGCGCGCGCCGTGTCGAGCAGCGCGTCGCCGAAGGCCTGCGTGTCGAAGAGCGGCCGGATCGTCGGCTGCACGATCGAGCGCACACCGGGACGCGGCGACGCGTCGCCCCAGCTCTCGAGCGGAGTGTGGTCCGGGAGGATCAGGCCCGCGACCTCAGTGGTCTCGTCCGGGATCGAGGCGAACGAGACCACGAGACCCACCTTCGCGAGCGCCTCGCGGAAGCCGAGCTGCGGCGGGAGCGAGTAGACGGGGTTCGAGTCGTGGATCAGCAGCACCGAGACGCGGCCCCCGTTGATCGCCGCGACCAGCTCCTCGAGCTGCGCAAGGCTGGCCGGCTCGGGCGTCGCCGGCGCGTCGGGCGGGAGCCCCACCGAGCGGCCCACGGCGCCGATCACCGCATCCAGGATCAGCACGGCCGCGTTCGCCGCAACCGCCCGCGAGCTGGTGGCCCCAGGACCGGGCGGGAGCGCCACGGGGCGAGCCGCGTCGGCGATCTGCTCGCCCACGCGACGCAGCGCCGCGGCCTCGACGCCGGTCGCCGCCGCCACCTTCTCGGGCGCGAAGCCGGCAAGCAGGCCCGCGAGGAGCGCCGGGTCGCCGCCCACCGGACGCCCGGCCGCCTGCCGCCGCGCGAGGGCGACCTGCGCAAGTGCGAGAGCGACGAGCCCCTCGCTGCCGGCCTTCGCGGGCAGCCACTCGTCGGCGCTGCTGGCGGTCATCGAGAGCCGCGGGCCGACGTAGACCATCCGCGCGGCGCGCCCCTCCTGGCTGGCGACGTCGCGCGCCTCGAGGATCTGCCGCTGGTGCTCGACCGGCGAGAGCCAGGTCTCGAAGGAGTCGGCACCGAGGTCGACGACGTAGTCGGCGCCGGTGAGGTCGAAGATCGGGCGTCCCGCCACGCCGAAGACCGCGCGCGAGGCCTCGCGCAGGGCGTCGTTCGAGAACGGCTCGTAGACCACGCGGCCGCCGGCACCGACGGCGGCGACGAAGCGGTCGAGGAGGCCCGAGAGCGCAGGGCCGGTGCTGCCGCCGAGCACCCAGGTGCCGGAGCCGGCGGCCGAGATCTTCGCGGCGAGCTGCGCCGTGGCCTCCTTCCAGCCGACGTCCTCGAGCGCGCCGCCGGCGCCACGGCGCTGCGGCTTGCGGAAGCGGTCGGGGTGGTAGGTGCGGCCGATCGAGGCCTGGCCGCGTCCGCAGAGCCGGCCGCGGTTGATCGGATGCTCGGGGTTGCCCTCGAGCTTGATGGGTCGCCCCTCGCGGGTCCGCACGTGCAGGCCGCAGGCCGCGGGGCATTCGAGGCAGGTCGAGGCGTAGAAGACCGGAAGCCCGGGCGTGATCACCTCGGGCTGCACTACGTAGGGGATCAGCTTCTCGACGTGGTCCGAGCAGCCGGCCGCAGCAGCGCCTCCGGCGCCGACTCCGACGAGCTTCAGGAAATCACGACGATCCAGTTCGGGCATTCCGGGGCGTGCTCTCGTCTCAGTAGTGACAGGTCAGGCAGTCCTGCGACGCGCCGTTCTGTCGATGGCAGTTGACGCACCAGCCCATCTCGAGCTTCTGCGTCGGCAAGAGCCACGGCCACCAGTGGGTGTCCGGAACGAGGGAGACCTTGTCCATCTCCCGCACCTGTCCGTGACAGACCTGGCAGTCGACGCCGGCCTCGAGGTGCCGGTTGTGCCGGAACTGCACGTACTCCGGGAGCCGATGGATCTGGACCCAGGGGATGGACTGCTTCTGCTCCCAGTATTGCTTTAACGTGCGGATGCCCTCGAGCTCGTCGTAGGACGGCGGGAAGAGGGAGTGGCAGCCCATGCAGAGCTCGACCGAGGGCACCCCGGCAGCGGGCGAGCGGTCGGTCCCCGTGTGGCAGTACTGGCAGTCGACGCCGTAGAGCCCGGCGTGGTGCTTGTGGCTGAATGGGATCGGCTGCACGGGGCCGGGCGTGTTCGGATCCAGCGCCGCCTCATGCGAGAGGCACGCCGCGCGGGTCGGCCACGGCACGTCGTATTGAGACGGGATCTCGATCTCGAGCGAGGGATTCTCGGCCTTGCGCGCGCGGAGCTCGTGGGCCTCGCAGACGCTCCCCGCGACGAGCGGCTCGGCCGCTACCGCGGCATGTTCACCCCACAGGCCGGCGATCCCCAGCACGACGCCCACGCTGGCGACGACGAGCAGCGTGGCGAGCAGGAGGCGCCGGCGCGGACGGGTGGGACGCATGCGGGCGAGGAATCTCCGACAGCAATGGGGATCGGAGGAGGATTAGGGACCCGCGGCACTGCTCTCGCGGCCACGCATCGCCTGCCCGCCACGAATCCGGGCGGTGATTTACTACGGAAGGAAGGCCCCGTCAACCCCGCGCGGGCTGCCGAATGCGGAGCGGGCAACGCGCGGCGCCGTCTGGACGGCCGGCTGCAAATCGTGAATGATTCCAGATTCTTCCCGAAGCGAGGCCGCGCGTGATCGATTTCGAGCCGAGCGACGAGCAGAAGCTCGTCGTCGAGACCGTCCGGAGCTTCGCGGCGAGCGAGATCCGCCCCCGGGCCCGGGAGGCGAGCGAATCGCGCAAGCTGCCGCACGAGGTGCTCGAGCGGGCGCACGCTCTCGGGCTCGTCGCCAATGCGCTGCCGGAGGAGCACGGCGGCGGCGGCGAGCGCAGCGCGGTTACCGGCGCGCTCGTCGCCGAGGAGCTGGCGTGGGGCGACCTCTCGCTCGCGCTCGCGATCCTCTCGCCGGCGCTCGTGGCGCTGCCCGTCTGCGACTTCGGCAGCGCGGCGCAGCGCAGCGCCTGGCTGCCCGCCTTCGCGGGCGAGCGCTTCGTCCCCGGGTCGCTCGCGGTCGTCGAGCCCCGGCTGCGCTTCGACCCCCTGCGGCCGGCCACCCGGGCGGAGCGCTGCGCGGGCGGCTTCGCGATCACGGGCGAGAAGTGCTTCGTGCCGTGGCAGTCGGGCGGCACCCTCGTGCTCGTCTGCGCCACCGCGGAGGACGGGGCCGGCCTCTTCGCGGTCCCGCGCGACGCCGCGGGCCTCACGGCCTCGCCCGAGCGCAACATGGGGATCGGCGCGCTGCCGACCGTCGCGCTCTCGCTGCGCGACGTGCGCGTGCCGGCCGAGGCGCGCCTCGGCGCGCCGGGGGGCGACGAGGTGGCGAGGCTGCTCGCGCGCGGGCGCGTCGCGCTCGCGGCGGCGGCCGTCGGGGTGGCGCGGGCCGCGTTCGAGGTGGCCCGGGACTACGCGAAGGAGCGCCAGACCTTCGGCGCCCCGATTGCGACGCGACAGGCGATCGCCTTCGCGCTCGCCGACATGGCGATCGAGATCGACGGGGCGCGGCTCCTCGCCTGGGAGGCCGCCTGGAGGCTCGACCAGGGCGAGGATGCGACCCACGCGGCGGCGCTCGCCCACTCGCAGGCGGCGCGCGTCTCACTCGCGGTGGCGGACGGCGCCGTGCAGGTGCTCGGCGGCCACGGCTACACCCGCGAATACCTGCCGGAAATGCACCTGCGCGACGCGCGCGGCTTCGCGAGCTTCGAAGCGCTCGCGCTGGTCTGAGTGGAGCGCCCATGCCGATCTCCTTCGACCCGACCCCCAACACGCGCAAGGCGCGCGACTACTTCCACCGCGCGGCGGTGGAGCAGATGCGCCCGATCTCGCGCCACTACGACGACCTCGAGCACGCCTTCCCGCAGGAGTGGGTCGACTGGTGGTGGCGGGAGGGCCGCCGCGGCCCCCAGGACCTCGACTGGACTGGGCCCCACGACGGCATGATCCGCGTCTGCGTACAGGCCGAGGAGCTCTGCTGGGGCGACGCGGCCCTGTACCTGCGCACGCCGACGGCGGCGCTCGGCGGCTCGGCCGTGGCGGCGGCCGGCACGGCGGAGCAGAAGACGCGCTTCCTCGCCGCATTCGGCGGCGACGGCCCGCCGGTGTGGGGCGCGATGGCGATCACCGAGTCGGGCGCGGGCTCCGACGCCGCCGCGATCCAGACCACGGCGGCACAGGACGGCGACGAGTGGGTGCTGAACGGCACGAAGATCTTCTGCACCAGCGGCGAGGGCGCCTCGATGCACGAGGGCGGCTTCGTCGTGGTCTGGGCGACGCTCGACCGCAGCGCGGGCCGCGCCGGCATCAAGTCCTTCGTCGTCCCGGCGTGCACGCCGGGGATGCGTCTGATCGGGCTCGAGAAGAAGCTCGGCATCCGCGCCTCCGACACGGCGACGCTGGTCTTCGAGGACTGCCGCATCCCGCGCGGGAACCTGCTCGGCAGCGCCGAGGTGCGCCGGCGGGAGGGCGCGGCGACGGGGGACAAGGGGTTCAAGGGCGCGATGGCGACCTTCGACGCGAGCCGCCCGATCGTCGCCGCGATGGCCGTGGGCGTGGGCCGGGCGTCGCTCGATTTCGTGCGCGAGGCGCTCGCACGCGAGGGCGTCCCGGTCCGGCCCGAGGCGCCCCGCCACGCCCAGGGCGCCGTCGAGCGCGACGTGCTCGAGATGGAGGCGGAGCTCCAGGCGGCGCGGCTCCTCACCTGGCGAGCCGCCGCCATGATGTCGCACGGGCGCCCGAACAACCTCGAGGCGTCGATGGCGAAGGCGAAGGCCGGGCTCGTGGTCACCCGGATCACCCAGCAGGTCGTCGAGATCCTCGGTCCGCCCGGCTACTCGCAGCAGCTGCTCGCCGAGAAGTGGATGCGGGACGCGAAGATCAACGACATCTACGAGGGCACGCAGCAGATCAACCAGCTGATCGTCGCGCGCCGCATCCTCGACTATTCTTCAGCGGTCCTGCGCTAGGAAGCGCGCGAACACGACACCCGGGAGGCGAGATGAGCAGCGTGAGCCCCGAGCTTCTCGAGATCCTCGTCTGCCCCGAGACGAAGCAGCCCGTCCGCCCGGCATCGGCCGACGAGCTCGCCCACCTCAACGAGGCGGTGCGCGCCGGAAGCAAACGCACGCGCGGCGGCCGCGCCCTCTCCGAGGCGGTCGCGGAGGGCCTGGTGCGCGAGGACGGGCGCGTGCTCTACCCGGTCGACGACGGCATCCCTGTGATGCTGATCGAAGAATCGATTGAGCTCTGATTCAGATCCAGCCCGGAGGTCGGACTCGAATTCGACCGACCGGGCCCATCCGACGTCCCGCTCGTAGCCCCGCGCACAGCAAGCGAAGGCGCGCAGCGAGGCGCAGCCGAGCGGAGTCAGACAAGACTACTGCACGAAGCCGCGGCGTTTGAGTTGGCGGACGTACTCGCCGAGCTCCGGGTCGGAGGCGACCATCGCGGACACGTCCTCCTCGAAGCGCGCAGCCTCGGCGCGCAGCGGCTCGAGATCGACGCGCAGCCCGATCATCGGGCCGAGCCGCTCGAGCAGCGCCAGCGCGCCGCGGGGATTCGGCGCCTCGCCGATGTAGTGCGGGAGGCCCGCCCAGAGGCTCACGAACTCGATCCCGGCGCGGCGCAGCTCCTCGCCGAGGACGCCCACGATGCCGGTCGGGCCCTCGTAGCGCGAAGCCCCGATCGCGTGCTCCTCGAGCCGCGCGTCGTCGGTCGCGGAGCCGGTCACGACCACCGGCCGCGAGTAGACGACGTCCGCCAGGTACGCGCCGAGCAGCACCACGCGGCTCACGCCGAGGCGCGCGAGCAGCGAGAGCAGCTGCTCGCCGTAGCGGCGCCAGCGCAGGTGCGGCTCCGGCCCCCAGCCGAGGAGCAGCTCGCGCCGCGGGTCCATCGAGCCGTAGCGGAAGACGGTGTGCGGCCAGTCGATACGCCGCGCGCCGTCTTCACCGATCGCGACCTGCGGCCGTGCGACGGTGAAGTCGAAGAACTCCTCGCAGTCGATCTCCGCGAGCGGCGCGGAGCCGAGGTGATCCGCGACGTAGCGCAGCGCCATGCTGGCGGCCTCGCCGGCGTCGTTCCAACCCTCGAACGCGAGCAGCAGCG
>Ga0315273_10011332_pt1 | contig 11401 bp, 11 predicted proteins | sample YL17G02_0_MG_FD_205753 | JGI IMG/M metagenome (GOLD analysis project Ga0315273, IMG submission 205753) | Sediment microbial communities from Yellowstone Lake, YNP, Wyoming, USA - YL17G02_0 | ecosystem: Environmental > Aquatic > Freshwater > Lake > Sediment | place: USA: Wyoming | collected...
GAACTGGTGAACAGGATGCGGGCAATCCCGTTACTCTCGGCCGCAGCCACCACGGCGCGGGCGCCGTCAACGTTCACCCGGTCATACAGCGAGACGGGTCGCACGTCGTCGCGATGAGCCGCGGCCAGATTGACGATGACGTCCCGGTCCGCGGATGCCGCGGTCACCGCCGCGGCGTCGGTCACATCGCCGATCGTGGTGATGCGGTCGATGGCGGGGGAGTCAACCCAGTCGAGGTTCGACACCTCGTGCCCGCGGCCGCGCAGCACCGGCATGAAGCGGCTGCCGATGAAGCCGCTGCCGCCGATCAAGAGCACGCGCATGCCCTTCTAACCGCCCTTCCTCTCGCTCACCAGATGCCCAGCGCGATCAACGCTCCAATTATCCGCTGATCGCGGGGGCGTCGGCGCAGCTGGCCCGCCCGGCGGGCGAGAGCGAGCCGGGTGCCGGGGCCCTCCAGCAGCACGAGCATCTCGTCGAGACCCGGGCGGATGGCCGCCGGGGCGACCTCGCGGCTGACCCGGGCGAGCAGGATTGCCTGCCCGCGGTGCCAGCGCTCGCGAATCAGTTTCAGGCGCGACACCGCCGACCGGGTGCCCACATTGGCCCCCATCGCGTTGTCGTCGTGCTGCCGGTAGTCCACCGTCGACTCGTCGTCGATGTACCAGCCCCAGCCGCTCGCCCGCGCGAGGGCGTAGAGCAGCCAGTCGTGGTAGTCAGCCTGAGCCGCGACACCGGCGAGCTGCTGTTTGGCGAGCGCGATCAGGCGCGGGGTCATCAGGAACGTGGAACCGGGACCCGGGCTCTCGAGCAGATAGTCGAACTCGCACTGGGGAAAGGACTTGAGGATCAGTGTCCGCTTGCCGGCAGGGGTGAACGAGGTCACGTTGGACGAGACGCCGTCGAGGTTTCGGGACGCGATCATGGCCGCGTGCCGGCGCAGCTTGCCGGGCATCCACAGGTCGTCCTGGTCGGCGAGGGCGACCAGCTCGTCGTCCGCGATCTCGGCGGTACGAATGAGTCGGTAGAAGTTGCCGGCCGCGCTGCCGCCCCTGCCCTCACCCTGCAGCACGGTGACGCGGGGCTCGGCCGCCGCGGTCTCGGCGAGCCACTCGACCGTGCCATCGGTGGAGCCGTCGTCCATCGCCAGGACCCGCACCTCGACGCCCTGCTGGGCGAGGATGCTCTCGAGCTGCTCCGGGAGCCAGCGGCGCCCGTTGTGGGTTGCCAGCAGCACGGCGACCCGGGGGGTTGCGCCGTCGTGCTGGCGTGACGTGGGCATAGCTAATCACCATAGTTGGTGCCCGTAGGCTGGCAGTGTTCCTCACGGTCATCAGGGCAGCGACGGTCCGCACCCTGCATTTCCAAGCGCGCTCCGCGCTGAAGAGCTCCGAGAGGACGACTGATGCCTGATCTGCGGTCCCTTCTCGAGCGTGAGATGCAGGAGATCCGCCCGGCCGACTACACCATCGGCGACGTCGCACACCGGCGCGACCGGCGGCGCCGCAGCCACCGCATCGGAACCGCGGTGTTCGCTCTCGTCATCTCCGGCGCTGCCGTCGCAGGTCTCCTAAGGCGTTCGGTCACATCGGATCGAACGTACCGGCCGAGCCAGTCCCCGGCCGCAACGGCCGGATCGCGTTCGTGTCCCCAGGATCCGCCGGTCCTGATGACCGTCCTGTCACGGTAGCCCCTGACGGCAGCGACCTTCGTCAGATCGTGGACGTCCACGTCGAGTACCCCGACTGGTCGCCCGATGGAAAGCGGATCGCCTTCGAAGGCTGGGACGACTCGGATCCGGCCCGCACCGGCATCTACACCGCACGATTCGGCGATGGTGGCGGACTCATCCGGGTGACGACGCGCCCGGGCGACTTCCACGACATCCCGCTCGACTACTCGCCAGACGGCAAGCAGCTGGTCTTCTACCGTTCGGTCGGGGTCGATCCCGATTCTTCGGTGGGCGGCTCGCTATGGGTCGTCGGGGTCAATGGAGCAGGCAAACACAAGATCGTCAGCGCCTCGGATCGACCCGCACCATGGGCTCGTTGGTCACCCGACGGTCGCCGGATCCTCTTTGCCAACGAGCGCACGGCACCCACGAGTGCGATCTGGACCGTGGCCCCCGACGGCTCACGCCTCACGCAGCTGTTTCGAGACTACGAAGGCCGATTCCCTATCCAGCCGGTCTGGTCCCCCGACGGCTCCCAGGTGTTGTTCGCGCTCGACCCGACCAACGACCAGTTCACTCACCCGAACAACGGTCTATATGTGGTCGATGTCAACGGAACGGGTCTTGCCCTGGTCAACGGCAGCCGTGATTTCAAGAGCCAACCAGAATGGTTCCCGTAACCCTAGGCTCGATGGGAGCAAGGCAAGTGAGGGCCGGTCCTCGGACCGGCCCTTCCGGGAAACCGGGGCCCCTTCCGACGTTCAGGCGGCAACTGCAGATGTCCCCTGGCGGCGGCCCTCCCTCGCGGCCTGCGACCTCGGCCAGGTCCCCGTCGGAGCCGTGCCGTGCCTCATGGCGATCATCGACGGTGGCCGGGCCGGCTCAACCCGAAGGGTCACGGGTGCGCTGCGCCTTACCACGCGAAGGGGTAAGCTCTTCGGGGTTCACCTCCTCCCCCCGAAGGCGAGGGAAACGCGTCGATCACGGCAAGCTTCCTGCGGCATCTGGGCCGGAGCGAGGTCGTGTCCGTGGGCGAGGGGGATCGTCGTGAAGGGGAGAGTCGTGAAGGGGAGAGTCGTGAAGAGGACCGCAGCAGCCTTCGTCCTGATCGTTCTGATGGCGACGCCTGCGATGTCCATGACGGCCGACACGTTCTCCTCGCCTGATCTCTCGGGCTACGTCGTCGGAGGGCGCACGGGGTGGTTCGTCGACGGCGAGAGACTCGCCCACACCTACACGTCGAGCACGAGCTTCGTGGAGCTGGTCCGTCATGCTGATTCGCCGCACGCCGAGGCCGATCTCACGCTGTCGTCCGGACGGTCGAACGCGGGCCTGACGGTGCTTTGGAGGGATCACAACAACCACCTCTGGGCCAAGCTCGAGATCTCACCGGGCAACCCAGCCGGCCTGATGACGATCGGGCGTCGAAGCGGTGGGAAGGTGACGAGCCTCCTCGCCTCGGCCAGGGGCGGGCTCGTTTCCGGCGCGACGTACCACGTTGTCCTTGACGTCGTTGCCGGGGTGGCGACGTTCACGGCGACCGGTGTCAGCGTGACGTTCTCCAAGGCGATCACGTACCGCCTCACCTCGCAGGATCTGACGGCGTTCGGGTCGGGTGGCTACGCGGGCGTGCGAGCCAAGTACCTGTTCGATGAGGATGACGGTGGCAGTCGTTGGGACAACCTGGCGGTCTGATGATCGATCGGTAGGTTCCGGTCGCGGCCCGAGGCCCGATCCTGCTCCGTAGGGGCTCGCGAGCGACCCGCTACACTCCCGACATGCGCCGCTTCCCCCGAGCTATCGCATCCCTCCTTGCGCTGGCCACCGCGCTCTCTATCCCGCCCGCCTCGCCCGCGGCGGCCGCCGCGATCGTGCGCAACCCCGGCGGCCCCGACTACCGGTCCGAGCTCTCGACCGGGGGCCAGGGGCACGTCTGGCGCGGCACGCACCGCATCGCGTTCACGAACCTCGACGTCACGCCGCTCGACACGATCTACCTGCGTGTCTGGTCGAACGGTGTCCTCGGCTGCGCGGCCGGATCGATCGAGATCTCGAACCTGCAGGGCGGCACGATCGGCGCCACGACCCAGCGCTGCACCGCGATCGAGGTCACGCTCGACGCGCCGCTGGCACTGGGCGACCGCACCGCGATCTCGATGGACCTTCGGATCGAGGTCCCCGAGAAGAACGATCGGTTCGGCTACCACAAGGGCCTCACGCTGATCGGCACCGCCCTTCCGACCCTGGCGATCCACGACGACGCCGGATGGCACCTCGACCCGTTCGTGGACCTGGGGGAGAGCTTCTACTCGATCGTGGGGTCGTACCGGGTGACGCTCGAGACGCCCGACGCGCTCGACACGCCGACCACCGGCGTGCTGGTCGACCGGCGCAAGGCGGGGGCCGGACGCGAGTCACGCACCTACGCGGCTCGCGACGTCCGCGACTTCGCCTGGGCGGCGAGTCACCTGCGCACGATGACCGCCCGGTCCGGCGACACCCGCGTCGTCGTGTCGTACCAGGCCGACGCCGTCACCGACCGCAAGGCCACCGCCCGGCTCCGCGACGCGGTGACGTCGATGGACACCTTCTCCGCCGCGTTCGGGACGTTCCCCTACAAGGAGATGGACGTCGTGCTCGGGGGCTCCGCCGCCTTCGGCGGCATGGAGTATCCGACGGTGATCTTCACGAACCTCGCGCGGCTCACGGTCTCGCACGAGCTCGCGCACCAGTGGTGGTATGGGATCGTCGGCGATAACGAGTACGCCGAGCCGTGGCTCGACGAGTCGTTCGCGTCCTGGTCGCAGTTCTTACCGTTCGGCCCGTGGCGCGTCTGCAAGAAGTACACCTTCCCCGGTGCGGGGGCGCGCATCACGAACGACATGGGCTACTGGGACTCGCACCCGGGGGAGTACGGCACGATCTACGGCGGGGGCGGGTGCATGCTTGCCAACCTGGCCCACCGGTTCGGGCAGAAGTCGTTCTCTTCGATCCTGCGGTCGTACGCGGCGCGCCACTGGTTCGGCGTCGCGCGCACCGCCGATTTCAAGGCGCGGATCGAGAAGGCGGCGGCCGCCCGGCTCCCCGGTCTCGACATGGCCGCATACTGGGCGACCTGGCGCGTGGACTGACAGGCGCCCGGTCGGACTAGAATCGAGGGTGCCGACCATCCGAAGGAGAGAGACGCCGTGTCGACCAAGGAAGTCGTGACTCGCCTGGCGCAGGTGCCGCTGTTCTCGGGCTGCTCGCAGAAGGATCTGCAGACGATCGCGCGGGTGGTCAAAGACATCGATCACCCGGAGGGGACCGTGATCGCGCGAGAGGGCGAACCCGGGATCGGCCTGTTCGTGATCGCCGACGGCACGGCCGAGGTCACGATAGGCGGCGCCAAGAGGGCATCCCTGGGGCCCGGCGAGTTCTTCGGCGAGATCGCGCTCCTCGACGGCGGCCCACGCACGGCCACCGTCACCGCCACCAGCGACGTGAAGCTCCTCGGTCTCACCGAGTGGGTCTTCCGTGGGCTGATGCAGGAGCATCCGACGATCGCCGTCAAGACCCTCCAGGCGATGGCCGGCAGGCTCCGCAACGCCACGAAGAGCGCCAACGCCTGACCCTCGTAACGTTTCGCCGGGAACGCGGGACGATGTCGTGATGCACGCCGTGCCCGAGCCAGACGCGAACGCCCACGACCTCGCCGAGCGACGGGCCGCCGCTCGGGCCGCGAAGGACTTCGCGACGGCCGACGCTCTGCGGGACGAGCTCGGTGCCGAGGGCTGGGTGGTCGTGGACGAGCCCGGCGGATGGCGACTGGAGGCCGCGGCCGCTGTGCCCCACGAGCCTGACGCGGAGGCTGCGCCGATCCGGGCCGCCGACGTGGCTTCTTTGCTCGACGAGCCCGCCACCGCCGACATCTCGATCCACTGGGTCTGCGAAGGCTGGCCCGACGACATCGCCCGTGCCATCGCGGCCTTCCGGGCGCACGCGGGTCCGCGCGACGTCCGGTTCGTGGTGGCCGACGTCACGGACCAGGCGCCGGGCGTCTTCGGCGACGACGTGGAGGTGCTGCGCCTCGAGGCCGGCACGGGTTGGGGGGCTGCCCGCAACGCCGGGCTCCGGCGCACGACCGGCGGGTTGGCGTTCGTGATGGACGGCTCGATCGAGGTGACCGGCGACGTGTTCGGCCCGCTCGAGGCGGCCCTGGCAGATCCGGCGGTCGGCATCGCGGGCCCGTTCGGGATCGTGACGCAGGACCTGCGTCAGTTCGAGGAGCAGCCCGAGCCCGGACCCTGTGACGCGGTGGAGGGCTACTTCATGGCGATGCGCCGGGAGACCCTGGCGGCAGCAGGCCTGTTCGACGAGAAGTTCAAGTGGTACCGGACCGCCGACATCGAGTTCTCGTTCCGCGTGAAGGATCTGGGACTCGCGACCCGGGTCGTGGACGTGCCCGTCGTGAAGCACGAGCACCGGATGTGGTTCGAGTCGGAGCCCGAGACACGCGCGAAGTGGTCGAAGCGGAACTACTACCGGTTCCTCGACCGCTGGCGAGACCGGTGGGACCTGGTGCTCGACCCGCATCCCCCGGAGCCGCACGACCACGGTCCGGACCACGACCACCACGAGCACTGAGGCGCGGGTCTCGCACCCGCCGACCGGCCGTCAGTCGACGGTGGGCAGCGGCGGCGCCGGCGGCAGTTTGAGCCGCGACGGGTTCTCACGCGAGGTCTGCGGCTTCGGCGGCTCCGGGTGCTTCGCGACGGCGGCGGCGACGCGCTGCTCCTCGGCCGCCACCTGCTCACGCACGACCTCGGCGGGATCTGGGATGACCTTCGCGCCGGACGCGTATACCTCGAGTTCGGCGCCGTCGATCGTCTCTGTCACCAGCAGGAGCTTCGAGAGCCGGTCGAGCAGGTCACGGCGCTCGAGCAGGATCCGCTCGGCCTGGTCGTGCGCCTCGCTCAGGAGACGTGAGATCTCCTCGTCGATCTTCTCGGCGGTGCCGCCGGAGATGCGGGGGCCGCTGCCGAAGAACGCGTTCGGGTCGTCGTGCCCGAGCGAGAGCGGCCCGACCTTCTCGCTCATGCCGTACTCCGTCACCATCGCACGCGCGATCTGCGTGGCCTTCTCGAGGTCGTTCTGGGCGCCCGTGGAGACCTCGCTGAACACGACCTCTTCGGCGACCCGCCCCCCCATCGCGAACGCGAGCATGTCCTTCAGCTCGGGCTCGGTGGCCAGGTACCGATCCTCGAGCGGACGGGTCATCGTGAGCCCGAGCGCCGCGGTGCCGCGCGGGATGATCGTGATCCGGTGGATCGGGTCGAGGTTCTCACAGTAGTGCGCGACGAGCGCGTGGCCCATCTCGTGGAAGGCGACGCGGGTCTTCTCCTTCTCGCTCATCACTCGCGACTTGCGCTCGAGGCCCATCGACGCCCGGTCGATCGCCTCCTCGAGCTCGTCCTCGGTCACGGAGTTCTTCTCACGGCGAGCGGCCAGCAGCGCGGCCTCGTTCACGACGTTCTCGAGGTCGGCACCGGTGAAGCCCGGCGTGCGCGCCGCGATCGTGTGGAGGTCGACGTCGGACGAGAGCGCGACCCCGCGGGCGTGCACGCGCAGGATCTCCTCACGGCCCTTCAGGTCGGGTCGGTCCACCACGACCTGACGGTCGAAGCGACCGGGCCGCACGAGGGCGGGGTCGAGCACGTCGGGCCGGTTCGTCGCGGCCATGATGATCACGCCCTTCGAGGCGTCGAAGCCGTCCATCTCGACGAGCAGCTGGTTCAGCGTCTGCTCGCGCTCGTCGTGGGCGCCGAACCCGGCGCCGCTCACGCCGGCGCGGCCCTTGCCGATCGTGTCGATCTCGTCCAGGAAGATCAGCGCCGGCGCCTTCTCCTTCGCCTGCTGGAACAGCTCGCGCACGCGCGCGGCGCCCAGGCCCACGAACATCTCGACGAACTCCGAGCCGCTCATGAAGAAGAAGGGCACGTTCGCCTCACCGGCGACCGCGCGGGCGAGCAGGGTCTTGCCGCACCCGGGGGGCCCGAGGAGCAGCACGCCCTTGGGGATACGCCCGCCGAGCCGCTGGTACTTCTTCGGGTTCGACAGGAACTCGACGATCTCGCGGAGCTCCTCCTTGGCCTCGTCGACACCGGCGACGTCGGCGAAGGTCGTCTTCATCTCCTTGCGGTCATAGATCTTGATCTTGTTCTTGCCCATGCTCATCGGGCCGGCGCCGGCCGCGCCCATCCGCCTGAACACGAACCAGTAGACGAGCCCCATGATCAGCGCGAACGGCAGGATGTTCAGGATCAGCTGGAGGAACACGCTCGGCGGCTGGAACTCGTAGTTGAAGCCCCCCTGGTCCAGGAAGTCGGTGAATGCCTGGTCAACCTGGAACCCTGTCGGCAGGGTCGCCGAGAATTTCTGTTCCTGACCCTGCTCGCCGACCAGGGTGCCGCTGATCGAGGTGTCGGAGATCGTCACGGTCGATCCTTCTGCGATCTTGCCGTCGTTGACCGCGTTCACGAACTCCTTGTAGCTGATCGACTGGGTGTTCGCGCTCGTGAGCCACCCGTTGAACAGGAAGAGGCCGACGAGGAGCAGGGGCACGAGGAGCCAAGGCATGAGCCGGGAGCGGGACAGGTTCGGACCCGAAGGCCCGTCTGACCCGTTGCGGCGACCGGAGGGATCGTTGTCGGGCATGTGAGCAATCTTCCCACCCCCTCGGCGCTATGACAGGAAGGACGGCCCATCTCGACGGAACGTTCACACAAGGGTGCGTAAGGAACCGTTCACATGAATGCCCGTATCGTGGGGCGCATGGATCTCGATCGGCGCGGAGCGGCCAGGGCGGCCTCGGTGTGGGGCTTGGCGGTCGGCGTGGCCGCGACGGGCGTCCTCGCGACCCTCTGGTCGCGGTTCCCGTTCCCCCCGGTGCAGGTGGCCGAGCGCGTGGCGAACCTCACCCCCGGAGGCGTGGCGACGTTCTTCATCGAGCTGCTGCACCACTTCGCGCTACCGCTGACCGTGCTCCTGGTGGGCGCTGGGTTGATCCTGGTGACGCTCGGGCTCGCCGCCCTGCTTCCGGGACTCGCCGATCGGATCGGGGCGGTCCCCGCGGCGCTCGTGCTCTCGCTGCCGCCGTACGTGGTCGCGCTCGGCGCGTTCGATCCCTCGTCGGTCACGACCCCCCGGTCCGCGTACGCCCCCGCGCTCGGGGCGTGCGTCGTGGCCGGAGGGATCGCCGCCGGGTATGCCTACCGACGGCTGCTCTGGCCCTCGACCGGCACCCCCGCCGCGAAGCCCGACGACCCGTCGCGCCGGGTCGTACTACGCGCGGGGCTCGTGGGTGGACTGGGGTTCGCTGCCGGGTGGCTGCAGCTCGGTCGTTCGCTGTTCCCGGGTGGCGCCCCGGACCGCGCGCTCGACGCCCCGACCGTGGCGCGCACGGCGGCTCCCGCCCGCCCGCTGCCGGCCTTCGACGTGCCCGGGCTCGCGCCGGTCATCACGCCCAACGACGACTTCTACACGGTGGACGAGGAGATCGTGGACCCGATCGTCGATGCCGGCTCGTGGCGGCTGCGGATCGTCGGCGCCGTGGACGCGCCGTTCGAGCTGACCTACGACGAGCTGTTGGCGCTCCCGCAGATCGAACAGCACGCCACGCTCGAGTGCATCTCGAACCCCGTGGGAGGCGACCTGATCTCGACCGCCACGTGGACGGGCGTGCCCCTCGCGACGTTGCTCGAGCGCGCCGGCGTGCGGGACGGCGCCGTGGAGGTCGTCTCCCGCGCGATCGGCGGGTACAGCGATTCGCTGCCGCTGGCCGACGCCCTCCGGCCCGTGACGATCGTGGCCGTCGGGATGAACGGCCGGGTGCTCCCGAGGAAACACGGGTATCCGGCCCGGCTGCTCGCCCCCGGGTACTTCGGGATGAAGCAGCCGAAGTGGCTCGAGCAGCTCGAGGTCGTGACCGAGCCGTACGCCGGCTATTGGGAGCAGCGCGGCTGGGTGAAGGCGGCCGTCGTGCGCACGATGTCACGGGTCGACGGGTACGGCGACGTCGCGGGCGGGACGTTCGTGGCCGGAGTCGCATTCGCGGGCGACCGCGGGATCTCGCGGGTAGAGGTGTCGCTCGACGGAGACACGACCTGGGCCGACGCCGAGCTCGAGCGGCCGCTCTCGGGGCTCACGTGGCGTCGCTGGCGTCTGCCGGTCGACCCGGGGACCGATCCTGAGATCGTCGTGCGCGCCACCGACGGCGACGGCGCCGTGCAGCCGGCCGAGTACATGGATCCTCACCCGAGCGGAGCGACGGGGCTCGACCGCGTTACCCTGTGAGCCCATGGCTCAGACCACCGCCGACGACCAGGCCCTGCGCGAGCGCTTCGAGCGCGACGTGCTGCCGCTCCTGCCGAGCCTGTACGGCGCGGCGATGCGGCTCACGCGCAACCCGACCGACGCCGAGGACCTCGTCCAGGAGGCCTACCTGCGCGCGTTCCGCGGTTTCGGGGGGTTCCAGGAAGGCACGAACCTGAAGGCGTGGCTGTACCGGATCCTCACGAACCAGTTCATCAACACCTATCGCAAGAAGCAGCGCGAGCCGCAGATCGTCGAGGGACCCGACGACCTCGACGAGTGGTACCTGTACGACAAGCTGGGCGGGCGGAGCGTCGAGGCCTCGGCCGAGACCGAGGTGCTCGACCAGATCCCCGACGCGGACGTGAAGGCGGCCCTGGAGTCGCTGCCCGAGAACTTCCGCATCCCGGTGCTCCTCGCCGACGTCGAGGGCTTCAGCTACAAGGAGATCGCCGGGATCATGGAGACCCCGATCGGCACCGTGATGTCGCGCCTGCATCGGGGAAGGAAAGCGCTCGAGAAGGCGTTGTGGGAAACAGCCCGAGCGCGAGGATTGGTCGATGAGTGATTCCGGCGTCAACTGCGAGGACACGCTCAAGGAGATCGAGCGCTTCCTCGACGGTGAGCTCGACCCGAACGTGCAGGGCGTGGTCTCCAATCACCTGTCCGATTGCCACCCGTGCATGCGGCGCGTGGAGTTCCGCAAGTCGCTGAAGGTGATGATCTCGAGCAAGTGCGGCGGCGAGGCGGTGCCCGCCGAACTCGGGGAGAAGATCCGCGGGCTGATCCGCGGGCTCGACGCGTCGCCCTGACGACTCCCGGGTGCAACATCGCCCCGCCTGCGTCACACTGTGCGGATCATGGATCTCGGCACCGTTCTCGGCATCTGGGCACATCCCGACGACGACATCTACCTGAGCGCCGGGCTGATGGCGCTGAACGTCGGGCTCGGTAACCGAGTGGTCGACGTCACGGCGACGCGGGGCGAGGGCGGCTCGATGGACGAGGCACGCTGGCCGCCCGAGACCATGAAGGACGTCCGCAGTGCCGAGCTGATGAAGAGCCTCGACGTCCTGGGTGTCACGGAGCATCGCTTCCTCGACGGTCCCGTCGACGTCGACATGGACACCCCGCTCGACGAGGCCGGCGCCGCGCAGGTGCTGGCCATCGTGGCCGAGGTGCAGCCCGACACGATCCTCACGTTCGGCCCCGACGGGATGACCGGCCACGTGGGACACATGAGCGTCTCTCGGTGGGCGACCGAGGCGTTCCACGCGGTGGCCAAGCCCGGCGCGCGTCTGCACTACGCGACGATGACGCCCGCCTACGTCGAGGAGTTCTCCGAGATCTTCGAACCGCTCAACATCTTCCGCCCGG
>Ga0315273_10011333_pt1 | contig 11401 bp, 9 predicted proteins | sample YL17G02_0_MG_FD_205753 | JGI IMG/M metagenome (GOLD analysis project Ga0315273, IMG submission 205753) | Sediment microbial communities from Yellowstone Lake, YNP, Wyoming, USA - YL17G02_0 | ecosystem: Environmental > Aquatic > Freshwater > Lake > Sediment | place: USA: Wyoming | collected...
GCCCGACCAGGCGGTCGTGACCGTCGCGACCGACGGCGCCGAGATGTACGGCAGCGTCGTGAAGGGCGTCACCGCGCACCGTTTTGGCGGCGCGATCGACGCCGTCGCCGCCGCGGAAACGTTCGCAGAACACGTGCTCGGGGCCGGCACGGACAACCTGCTCGAGCTGACCGAGACCGATCGCAACCGCATCTTCGATCTCGGCTATTACACGTGGGTCGAACAGCAGGGCGTCTCGCTCGAGGAGTTTACGGTGCGCAGGAAGCGCACGTTCTGGAAGGAGCTGCGCGCACTGCTCCCGGCGTGGGACGAGCGGATCCGGGAGTTCAACGTCCGCACCGGCGCGGATCCCGCGCGGTGACCACGCAGCGCCCGCCGCGCCTGGTGTGCGCCGGCTGCGGCACAGTCGTCCCGCCGGAGGAGCCCTACCCCTTTCGCTGCCCGCTCGCCCTGGGCAGGGACGACATCGACCACGTCGTCACGCGCGAACTCGACCCGGCCGGGCTCGCGTTTCCGACCGGGGACCATCCGCACCCGTTCATCCGTTACCGCGCGATGCTCGCCTCGTACCAGATGGCGCGCGCCGGGGGCGTCACGGACCGCGTGTTCATCGACTGGGTCGGCGAGCTCGACCGCCGGATCGCCGCGGTGGCCGGGCACGGATTCCGCACCACGCCGTTCGAGCCTCACGCCGCGCTCTCCGCGCGGCTCGGCCTCGGGGCCGACGACGCGTTGTGGATCAAGGACGAGACGGGGCAGGTCGCCGGTTCGCACAAGGCGCGGCACCTCATGGGCATCGCGCTTCATCTCGAGGTCGCCGAGCGCCTCGGGAAGACGACCCGCGAGGAGACGGCGCGGCGTGGACTGGCGATCGCGAGCTGCGGCAACGCCGCCCTCGCCGCGGCGACGCTGGCCCGCGCGACGGGACGCCGGCTCGCGGTCTTCATCCCGACCGACGCGGACGCGCGCGTCGTCGCGCGGCTGGAGGAACTCGGCGCCGATATCACGGTGTGCGCCCGCAGCGAGGGTGTGGCCGGGGACCCGTGTTACCTGGCGTTCCATCGCGCGATGGCCGCGCAGGCGCTCCCGTTCTGCTGCCAGGGGAGCGACAACGGGCTCACGATCGAGGGCGGCTCGACGCTGGCATACGAAATGGTGTCCGGGCTCACCCGGGAATCCCGCAGCCTCGACCGGCTGTTCGTCCAGGTCGGGGGCGGCGCGCTGGCGAGCGCGTGCGTGCAGGGCCTGCGCGAGGCGCGGGCGCTGGGCGCGATCGCGGGCATGCCCCGCATCCACGCCGTGCAGACCCAGGGCGCCTGGCCGCTGAGGCGCGCCTACGAGCGCGTGCGGGCGCGGATCCTCAACCGGATGGGGAGAAGCGCGCCGTCCGGGCACACCTCTCCCCTCGAGGATGAATCACTCGCCGAGTGGATCCGCACGCGTGCCGACCGCTTCGAGGTGACCGACGAGTTGCGCTACGCGCGCACACATCGCTCGCAGTTCATGTGGCCCTGGGAGCAGACGCCTCTGAGCATCGCGCACGGCATCCTCGACGACGAGACCTACGACGGGTTCGCGATCCTCGACGGCATGATCGCGAGCGGCGGCTACCCGGTGACGGTCTCGGAGGAGCGCCTCGCCGAGGCCAACACGCTCGCGCGCGCGGTCGCCCACAGCCGAGCGGACGCCACGGGCACGGCCGGGCTGGCCGGGCTGCTCGAGTTGCGGGCGCACGACCTTCCGCCCGCCGGAACCTCCGTCGCCGTGCTGTTCACCGGGGGGGCGCACGAATCCGCGCGCCTATGACGCGGATCATGTTCGGCTCGAGAATCTTTCCCGCGCACGCGAATCCCACGTTGACAGCGCTGCCCCCCCGCCCCGATCAGGCGTACCCTCGCTGCGAAGGAGGTGGCCCATGGCACCCGAGCGCAGCGAGACGTTTCGGCAGGGACTCGTGGCCGGCATGCTCGGCTACGCAACCGTGGTCGTGTTCTTCGCGTTGCTGAACCTGATCGGCGGCAAGTCGATCTTCTACACGGCGGCGCTCCTCGGCAGCGCGCTGTTCTACGGCGCGCGCGACGTGTCCGCCGTGACCGTGGCGGCCGGACCGGTCCTGGCCTACAACGGCGTGCACCTCCTCGTGTTCCTCGCGTTCGGCATTGCGGCGGCGTGGCTGGCGGAACTCTCCGAGCACGGCCCGCACTTCTGGTACATCGCCGCGATTCTCCTGATCACGTTCGCGTTCCACGTCTTCGGCCTGCTGCTCGGCATGACCGAGAGCCTGCGCGCGGCGCTCCCCGCATGGAGCGTGCTGCTCTCGGGCGCGCTCGGCAGCGCATCGATGGCCGGTTACCTGCTGTGGACGCATCCGGGCGCGCGCCAGGCGCTGCGCGAGGATGTGGTGCAGGACATGAGCTGATCAACCCGGCGCCCGCCGGGCGCGATCGCGCTGGAAAGGATCTCCATGCTCGATACGAGTACTCTGCGCGAGGACATGGTGCGGCGTCAGATTGCCGCCCGGGGCGTGCGGGACGTTCGTGTTCTCGACGCCATGCGCGAGGTCCCGCGCGAAGCGTTCCTGCCCGAGAACCTCGCTGAATTCGCCTACGAAGACTCCCCGCTGCCGATCGAGGAAGAGCAGACCATCTCGCAGCCGTACATCGTGGCGCTGATGATCGCGGCCGTCCGCCCGAAACCGGGGGATCGCGTCCTCGAGATCGGCACCGGCTCGGGCTACGCCGCCGCGGTCTTGTCCCGCGTCGTCGCCCGCGTCTACACGGTCGAGCGCCACGAGGCGCTGGCCGTCCAGGCCCGCCGCCGTCTTCGCGAGCTCGGCTACGACAACGTCGAGGTGCTGCACGGCGACGGCAGCCTCGGCTGGGCGGACCACGCCCCCTACGACGCGATCATCGTGACCGCCGGCGGTCCGCGCGTGCCGCGGCAATTGCGCGACCAGCTCGCGGTCGGCGGCCGCCTGATCGTGCCGGTCGGAGCGGACGTGCGGCTGCAACGCCTCGTGCGCGTGACCCGGATCGACCTGAATCGATTCGAGGAGAAGCAGCTCGGGGAGGTGCGCTTCGTCCCGCTGGTGGGCGAGGACGCCTGGGCCGGGCCCGGGATCGTGACCTTATCGGCGCCCGCGTCGCGGCCCGCGAGCACGGAAGCGCTCCTGCGCGAATCCGCCGAGCCGATCCCGGGGATCGACGACGTGGACCTCGGCCCGCTGCTCGATCGTATCGGCAAGGCACGCGTCGTCCTGCTCGGGGAGGCGACGCACGGCACCTCCGAGTTCTACCGGATGCGCGCGCGCATCACGCGCGAGCTGATCACGCGGCGCGGCTTCAACCTCGTCGCGGTCGAAGCCGACTGGCCGGACGCGGCGCGAATCCATCGCCACATCCGTCACGATCCTCCGGTTCGGGAGCAGCAACCCGCATTCAGCCGCTTCCCGACCTGGATGTGGCGGAACGGCGAGGTGCACGACTTCGTGGACTGGCTCCGGTCGTGGAACGCCGGTGTGTCGGATCCCGCGCGGCGCGTCGGCTTCCACGGCCTCGACCTCTACAGCCTGTTCGCGTCGATCGAAGCGGTGCTCCGTTACCTCGACGGCGTGGACCCGCCGACCGCGAAGCTCGCGCGCGAGCGTTACGGCTGCCTCACCCCGTGGGAGCAGGATCCCGCCGTCTACGGTCGCGCCGCGCTCTCGGGCCGGTACCGCACGTGCGAGGAGCCGGTCACGCGCATGCTGAAGGACATGCTGGAGCGCCGGATCGAGTACGCCGCGCGCGATGGCGACTCGCTCTTGGACGCGGTCCAGAACGCCCGGCTGGTGGCGAATGCGGAACGCTACTACCGCGTGATGTACTACGGCCAGGCCGACTCGTGGAACCTGCGCGACCGGCACATGTTCGACACGCTGGACCTGCTCCTGCGGTATCACGGTCCCGAGGCCCGGGCCGTGGTGTGGGAGCACAACTCGCATGTCGGCAATGCCGCCGCCACCGAGATGAGCGCGCGCGGCGAACTCAACGTCGGCCAGCTCTGCCGCGAGCGCTTCGGCGAAGACGCGTTCCTGCTCGGGTTCGGCACCGACCACGGGACGGTCGCGGCCGCGGACGACTGGGGCGGACCGATGCGGCACATGGCCGTCCGGCCCGCGCACGCGAAGAGTTACGAGCGGTTGTTCCACGAGGCGGGCGTGCCGGCGCTCCTGCTCCCGGTCGGGCGGCTGGCGCGGCCCGAGGTGCGCGAAGAACTGCGGCCGCCACGATTGGAGCGCGCGATCGGAGTCATCTACCGGCCCGAGACCGAGCTGCAGAGCCACTACTTCCAGGCCGTGCTCCCCGACCAGTTCGACGAATACGTCTGGTTCGACGAGACCGAGGCTGTCCACGCGCTGCCCGCGCCCCCGGCCGAGGGTGTCCCCGACACGTATCCCTTCGGCGTATGAAATCCTCCCTCCCGCTCAGCGAGCTCGGCGCCGTCCTGGACAAGCTGGCCTGGATGAAGCAGGAGCGCATCTGGCCCAACGGGAAGCGCTACCTGTGGACCGACGCGTTCGGCGTGGTGCTGCTGGTATCGCTCTGGCGGGAACTGCGCGACGACCGCTATCTCGAGGAATGCAAGTGGCTCGTCGCAGACGTCGAGCGCGTGCTCGGGCGTCCTCGCGGTTTGCGGATCGGAGAAGCGCCGGACCGGGACGGCCAGTATTTCCACTACCTGGCGATGTGGATCTTCGCGCTCACGCGCCTCGGCGCAATCGACCCGCAATATCGCCGGAAGGCGATCGCGCTCGCGCATGATCTTCATCCCGCGTTCGTGGTTCCCGGAGTCGGCGTGATCTGGAAGATGCGCGAGGACCTGGCCGGCCCCTACCCGGGCTACGGTCTCGGTGCCCTCGACGCTTATCACGGGCTCGTGGTCTACCGGCTCCTCGATCCCGTCGCACTCTCCGCCGAGATCGCGGAGATGAGCGCCCTGGTCGAGGCGAGCCATCGCTCGCTCACGATCACGCAGGATCTCGGCCTCGGCATGATGCTCTGGATGAGCCACTTCTTCCCGCACGAGCCCTGGGCGATCGCGCAACGCGAGCGCGCCCTCCGCATGCTCGATCGCATGTGGGTCGACCCGCCCGGGTATTTCTGCCGCGAGCCTCAGCTCCGCGACGTCCGGATCGCGTTCACCAACTACGGCGTCTCGCTGGGTCTGCAGGCCGTCCGCGCCCACGCCGATCGCGTGCAGCGTCTGAACTCGTATTTCGAGGATTACCGGTCCGGGGATTCGTACGACACCGATGCCATCACGCACGTGATGGCGTGCGTGTCGCGCTTTCCGGGGGAGTTTCTTCGCGCGTCGTAGCGGCGGCGCCGCGTTTCCATGAGCCGGATCATGCGCCGCCGGATCCGCCGAGGCTAAGTTGACGAGGTACACCTGCCAGGGAGAACCATGACCCAGCCGTGACCCGGGGCCCACGCGACCCCACTCCGCGCATCCGCAACGCCGTAGGAACCCCCGGTCTGGCCCGGATGCCCGGACGACCAACCCATCCAGACCGGACGAGGAGTCGGTAATGAGGTGGGTCGTTCCCGTCACCCTTGCGCTCGCCCTGAGCGCGACACCGTTCCTGCTGCACGGTCCACAGGCGCGGGCCAACGGCGCGATGTTCGCGAACGGCCTGCTGCCGGCGTTGCCCGTCCCCGCGGACAATCCGCAGACCGACGCCAAGATCCGCCTCGGCGCCCAGCTCTACTTCGACACGCGCCTCTCCGCCGACAACACGATCAGCTGCGGCACCTGCCACGATCCGCGCACCGGCTTCGTCAATCCGAACGCCACCGACACCGGGATCAAGGGACAGGTCGGCGGCCGCAATTCGGGGACCGTCATCAATTCCGCCTACATGCGCTACCAGTTCTGGGACGGGCGCGCGGGCGCGCTCGAGGCGCAGGCCCTGGGCCCGATCCACAATCCGATCGAGATGGGCGAGACGCTCGAGAACGTAGTGCGGAAGCTCAACGCGATCCCGGGATACAAGGAGCAGTTCCAGGTCGTCTTCGGCAGCGACGTGACGACCGACGGTATCGCGAAGGCCATCGCGGCATTCGAGCGCTCGATCGTCTCCGGGCCCTCGCCCTACGACCTCCGGCTCATGGGGGATGCGCGCGCGATGAGCCCCGCCGCCGTCCGCGGCCAGCACCTGTTCAACGGCAAGGCGCACTGCACGCCGTGCCACGGCGGTCCGCTGTTCTCCGACCAGTCGTTCCACAACATCGGCGCCGGGATGGATCGCCCGGATCCCGATCTCGGTCGCATGAACGAGACCAAGGATCCGGCGGACCGCGGGCGCTTCAAGGTGCCGACGCTGCGCAACATCGCCCAGACGCCGCCTTACCTGCACACCGGCGCGGAGAAGACGCTGATGGACGTGGTCAATTTCTACGACCGGGGCGGGATTCCGAACTCGAACCTCGATCCGCTGATGCTCCCGCTGCGCCTGACGGCTGGCGAGAAAGCGGACCTGGTCGCGTTCCTCGAAGCCCTCAGCGGCCCGGTCCCCACGGTCGTCATCCCGCAGTTCCCCGCGGGACCCGGCCCCGCCGCCGATCCGAAGGGAGGCCTGCGATGAACCGCGGACGAATCCTCGCCCTGCTGGGAATCGTCGTCGCCCTCCTCGCGTGCCTGCAGCGCACGTCGTCGGCGATCCCGGTGTTCGCCCGGAAGTATGGCTTCAACTGCACCATGTGCCACTCGTCGTATCCCCGCCTCAACGACTTCGGCGTGCGCTTCCGCAACAACGGCTACCTGCTCCCGGGACACGGCGCGATCGAGAAAACGATCCTCGAATCGCCGACCCCGCTGGCGCTGCGCACGGGCGCCGGCTATGTCTTCGACGAGTTCAAGAACGTCCCGGGCGCGCCGTTCCAGCGCGGGTTCCAGGTGGTTGGCCTCGACATCCTCTCGGCCGGGCTGCTCAGCCAGAAGATCGGGTACATGATGATCTTCGTCCCGGGCATCACCGAGGCCCCGGGCCTGGCCGGCCAGGAGGCGTCGCTCGAGATGGCGAACCTGGTGTTCCGCGAGATCGGTGGCAGCCCGGTGAGCCTGCGTGCGGGGCGCTTCGAACCCGCGTACGTGGCGTTCAGCGTGAAGCGCCACCTGGGTGATTCCCCGTACGAGATCTACGACTTCTCGTTCCCCGGCGGGCCGGCATTCTCCGAAACGCAGACCGGCCTCGAACTCCGCTGCGGCACGCGCGGCCCCATGCGCGCCGTCGCCGGACTGGTGCAGGGCTCCGGGACCAACCGCTCGTCCGACAATCCGCAGGACGGATACCTGCGCCTCGAGGGAGTCCTGGGAGCGGGTGAAGGCCAGACCGCGGGACAGCGGATCGGTCTCGTGGGTTATTTCGGACGCGCGCGCCCGGACGCGTCGGTCGCCGCGCCGAACGACGACGCGCAGTCGTTCCGGCGCTACGGCGTGGACGCGAGCCTGAACGCGAGCAGCGTGAACCTCGGCGTGCAATACCTGTGGGGACGCGACAACGGCGCCCTGTGGGGACAGGGCAGCGAGGCGACGTGGAACGGCGGGTTCGCCGAACTCACGGTCGGGACGGACTTCCGCGCAGCATTCCTCGCACGGGCCGAGATGGTGAACGAACCGTCGTTCATCGACCGTGACCTCCGTCGCTACACCGCGGGCGGGCGCTACTCCTTCGAGGACAACGTGGCGGCGCACCTGGAGTACTCGCACCAGGTCGTCAACACGTCCGCGCCCGACGATCCCGCGGAGGACTACTTCACGCTGCGACTCGACATGGCGTTCTAGAGCAGCGGAGTCGAGGAGCCGGGCCGCCCCTGAAGGCGGCCCGGGCTCACTTTTTAGGGGCCGCCTTCGGCGTCGCCTTGAGCGATACGAGGTGGGTGACGATCGACTGTCGCTGGGTCGGGGTGAGGGGAAATGTGGCCATGAACGTGCCCTTCGTCACCGCCTCCGGATCCTGCAGCCACCTGTCGTAGTACGCCGCGTCGCGCACCTTCTCGATATCCTTCGTCGGATACACGAGGTCCTCGAACTGCGGCTTTCCGCCCTTCTTCTTGATGGCGTGGCAGCTCGTGCAAGTGTAGTCGTCCATCAGCTTCGCCCCGTTCGTCGAGTCCGCCGCCGGGATCGGCCGCCTGGCCGCCAGGATGTACCCGATCACCGCGTCCATCTCCGCCTGCGAGCTCCACGGGAACCTGGGCATGGAGGTGTCCGGCTTGATCTTCGTTGGATCCGCGAGCCAGGCGCGGAGCCACGTCGTGTCGCGCTGGTACGCGATCTGCGTCAGCTCCGGTCCCGGCCCGGTGGACTTCGCGCCGACGGCGTGACAGGCGAAGCAGGCCTTGTCCTGGAAGACCCTCTTGCCGTCGAATCCCGCCGCGGAGGCGGGAGCCACTTGGGGCGAAGCCAGCAGGATCGCGAGGATCGCCACCCCCGTCAGTGATCGAACGTTCACAATTTGCTCCATGCTCGTGGCCAGCCCGCCGGGAAAAGGGGACCAATGGAGTAGCGGAGGCGCGGGGAGTGGCCTCGGGTCGAGTAGGTGGGAACGATGCATGGAACGTGCCCGGATTTTCTCAGGCGACGCGAGGTGGAGCGGGCCCGGGGATGGCGCGAGGGCGCAAGAGGTTGAGGCGCCGCTCGCGGCCGCAGCGGGTCGGCCGGCAGTTCGCGCCCCCCACGCGAAACGTCAGGCTGTCAGATGCGTGCCAGCGTGACGCCCGGGAGTGTTCGCAGCGGCGGGATCCTGCCCCTACTTCTTCTTGAGCGAAATCAGGTAATCGACGATCGCCTTCCGCTGCGTGGGGGTCAGCGGGAAGGTGGCCATGAACGTGCCCGGCTTGACCGCCTGGGGGTTCTGCAGCCAGCGGTCGAGGAATGCCGCGTCGTGGCCCTTCACCTCGACGGCGAGATCGGGGAATTGCGGCTTGCCGCCCTTCTTGTGGATGGCGTGGCAGCTGGTGCAGGTGTAGTCGTCCATCAGTTTCGCGCCGTTCGTCGAGTCCGCCGCCGGAATCGGTCGTTTGGCGGACAGGATGTACTCGATCACCGCGTCCATCTCCGCCTGCGATTTCCAGGCGACCTTCGGCATGATCGTGTCGCTCTTGATCTTCTTTGGATCGGCCAGCCAGGTGCGGAGCCAAGGCGCATCACGCTGATAGGCGATCTGCGTGAGCTCCGGTCCCGGGCCCAGGGACTTCGCGCCGACGGCGTGACAGACGAAACAGGCCTTGTCATTGAAGAGTTTCTTCCCGTCGAGACCGGAGCCGGCCGCGACGGGGGTGACGTGTGACGAGGCAAGCAGGATCGCCAGTGTCGCGATCGCCACGGATGCATGATCTGGATGTCGCTTCGTCAACACGCCCCCTCCTGTCGCAAGCCCGCGTCTGGTTGCCCTAGTAGCCGATATTGACGAAAGCCTGCACCTCGTCCACGCGCGGCTCGTCGTCGTGATTGCTTGCGGTGCGCGCGTAGTCGAACCCGACTCGCGCGTTGGGATTCAGGTAGTACGAGATGTCCGCCGTGGCGAGGTAGCCGTCGCGCTCGGCCGTCGCGAGGGCCTCGTCCGCGGGCGTGTGCTGGAGTTCGTACCGGCTGGTCAGCACCCAGCGGCTGGCCGAGTCGAGCAGGAAGATCGCCTCGAGCAGGCCCGTGCCGCGCGTCTTCGGATGCTCGGGATCCGGGTCGTCGTGCTTCTCATAGGCGTACCCCGGCGTCACGTACACGCGCGAGAAGTTGAGCTGGGCGGTGACGTCGACCTGCGTCCGCGTCGACGACCGGACGTCGGTGGCGCGTGGATCCTGGTGGTCGATGTAGACGCGGGCCGTAACTTCGTGGGCGCCGATGTCCCGCATCAGCCAGGCGTAAGGGTTCTCGAAGTTATTGAGCGTCGTGTCCGTGGGCTTGCCCTCTTCCCGCTCGCTGTTGATCACGGCCGCCGCGTAGGTCCACCCGGACTTTGCGCCGTTCAGCTCGAGACCCACCGCGTCAAACGTGAGCGGGAACAGGTACTCGTGGGCGGTCAGCGTGCGCGACGCCGCCAGGTAGGGCACGTCCGCGTCGTAGATGCCGGCCTTCAGGTTGAGCGCGCCGCTCTTGGCCAGGTCGTCGAGCTGCACGAACGCCATGCCGCTCTCGAGCGCCAGACCGACGCCCTGGAAGTCACTGTCGACATGGAACGTGATGCGAGGCGCCAGCGTGCCGGCGCCATGGAGCTCGACCGCGTTCTGCTGGAACTTGCTCGAGACGAACTTCTCCTCCGGCACCGGCCCGGTGATGTCGGTGTGCGCCGGGATCAGCTCCTTCGACCAGTCGTAGCCGACGTTGGCCACGAACGAGATCGGGACGTTCGAGTCCTCCCACGGCGAGGTCCCCGCCTCCCCGGCCATGCGGTAGCCGTTCTGGCGGAACTGCCGCCCGAACGCATTCAGCCGCGGAACCGCGATATGGCAGCTCGTACACTGCAGCTTGTACTTGCGCGCAAACAACGGGAGCGCTTCGCCCGGCGACGGGGAGAGCCCCGACAGGAGGACGATGGTCAGCAGTGCGAGGAGAGCAGTTCGTTTCCCAGGGAAGGTCACGGCGGACTCCTTTCCGGTTTGGCTCGAAAACAGGACATGGTGCACAAAGAGAACCCGGCTCGGCGGAGCCGCGGCACTCGCAGCGTGCAACTGTCCTCCATCGAGTGGCTGAAAACAAGGAACGCTTTGGCCGCGTGCCCGGGCGGACGGCACGCGGCCTGGCGAAACACCCCTCTTGCCCGGCGCCCGGCTACGGCGTCAACTCCTCGCTGAGGCACTGTTCCCGTAGCGAATAGCTGCTCTGGCCATTCGACGCGACCATCAGGCGCGTCATGATCATTTCCGTGCCGCTGTCCTGCGGCAGGATGCGCTTCGATTGCGCCATGATCCGTCCCGTCTGGCCGGCGATGTTGCCTTCGTGCTGGTCACCGACCGTGGCCGTCCACGACGATCCCGAGGGCACCGGCGGACTCTGCGTCACGTCCACCGGGGTGACCGTGATCAGGCCCGAAGCGCGGCCGCTGATCGAAAGCTTGCCCTCGCTGTCGACGAACACCGCCTTCTCGAACGACACCGGACCCTGGACCAGGACGTAATCCAGCGGTCCCCCGTTGCAGAACGGCCGCGGCACGACCTGGCGCATCTGGATCGTGAAGCTGTCGAACTTCCCTCCCGCCGGGGTCGCGGAGCGCGCGAGGTTGAGCACGGTCGCCTTGCCGTCGTTCGTGAGCGGCACGGCCTCGGTGACCGGAGCCGCCGGGCCGTTGATGTAGCCAATCAGGCCGGCGGGCAACTCGTTGTACATGAACGTCGGGATATCGCGCCACGAAGGCGACGGACCG
>Ga0315273_10011334_pt1 | contig 11400 bp, 8 predicted proteins | sample YL17G02_0_MG_FD_205753 | JGI IMG/M metagenome (GOLD analysis project Ga0315273, IMG submission 205753) | Sediment microbial communities from Yellowstone Lake, YNP, Wyoming, USA - YL17G02_0 | ecosystem: Environmental > Aquatic > Freshwater > Lake > Sediment | place: USA: Wyoming | collected...
TCCTTATAAGCCATGTCTGTTTTCACTGTCTCGCCATTACCCTGATTGGTCTGAGTTATCAGCGTATAGACAACTGTGCGAGCGTTTCGAATTTCTTGAACGACCTGGGCATAAGCATTTGTTCCAGTCAGGAACTGAACGCACACTATGCCTGTGATGACAATGACGGCCGCCGCCGCTACTAATCTCATTGGTTTGTTTGCGGTGAGCTTGTCGAATCCGTTTTGCATAATCGTTCTCCAAACCCCGGCCTGCCGGGATTGTCTCTCTTGTTGCCATTGGCGTCGTGCAAAAGCAGCCAGCAGTTCCTGTTCCAGCTTATCGCGGTGACGGTAATCCGGTTTGTCGTCGAATGTCATCTTGCTCATAAGTTCTTCTAAATTTCTTTCATTTGGATTCATATTGTCACCTCCTGCCCGTCGATTTGGGCTGAAGAGATATGCTTTCGCAGTTTTTCCATTGCCCGCGATAACTGACTGCGGACCGTTCCGGCGCTTGTGCCGATTACCTCGGCAATTTCCTCATGTTTAAGGTTTTCAAAAAAACGCATTGTGACAATAGCTTGTTCTTCCGGCTTTAGCGTGAGCAACGCCTTTTTGATGACGGCCTGTTTATCCTGCGACTCGTCAGCCGCAGCGCCCTCATCGACGCCTGCTTTGCTCGACCCCCACCGTACCCAGGTCAATATCGCGCTTCGGCGGGTGGTCTTTCTCAAGTGTTCGTTGACGGCGTTCGTCGCTATCCGGTAAAGCCAGTTACGGAATTGCTTCTCGTTGCCGTCAAATGTCTGGAAGTTTTCCACCATTTTCAGGAAAACCTCCGATGTGATGTCCTCTGCCGTGGTTCTCTCAAAGAGCCGGTGTGCACAATACCTGAATATCGCATCGTAGTGACGTAAATATAACCTTGTGAAGGCCCCGGGGTCACTTTTGGCCTGCGTCATCGGGTCCGGCTCGAAGCTGAAACCACTGAGTTCGCTCACATTCATCATTCTGCTCTCTAAATCGAATTGTAAATTTCTTGCTATCATCACAATTATAAATGCGCGACCGCTAAAAACGCGGCAGTAAAAATTTCTAAATCTAACGATTTTTCGGAGAAGTAGGGGTGTAAGTGCAGCTATGGCAGGGGGTTAGGGTGGTGTTGTGAGGTCGATTATTTTCGCTGTTGGTATCCTGTTTTTTATGATTTCACCTGCCAAATCAACCCATTTCCCGCATTTATCCAAAATAACGCTGTCACTGCTTGCGACTATTTTTTCGCCTTTTATCAGCACTGCGTCCGGGCTTGTAACAAGTTCAATTTGCCAATCCCATTCGTTTTTTTCCGCTATTTCTCTGATAAGTGTTTTGAGACGGCCGCTATTTGACACGGGACTGTCCAATAACCATAGTGCCCGGGCGACACCGATTTGTTGTAGAAATCCGCCTATAAGTTCGATGGCGGGTTGCGTCTCACTGACCCTGCGATATGTCCCGTGAATGCTCGCCAAATCCCGGCAGCATCCGTCTCGCCCCCTGAAAATCAGCCCTCCGCTTATCGCCGCCTCAATTGTTATCAAAACATTATACCCGTCAATCGCGACCGCCTGCCCGGCAATCTGGTTGATTTCAAGTTGTCGGCTTTTGCGACTTGCCCGTTGCTCATCCGAACATGCGCTTCGCATCACCGCTAATCGCTGTCTTTCGGTCAGTGTGAATCGGTCGCCCACAAGCTTCAGCGAACTTTTTTCAGCGTACCCCTTGCTCAGCAGAAGCGAATAATCCGCAACCGCTTGTTGAATGTCAGGTATCCTGTCAGCCGCAAACAGCGTTGCGTCGGAAGGATGCTGTCCCCTGTGTGCCCGTTTGTCAGGCATAAGCACATTCCCTGTTTTATGCTGGTTCTGTTTATATTACTTTGGCTTATCTTCCCGAAGTTGTTTGGCTTTATCGTAGCACAAATTCGCATTCTTCGTATCGCCGATTACTGAATAGACCTGTCCGAGATGCGAATACGTCTGAGCCGAGTCGCCTTTTTCTGACAGGTCCGCCTGCAGCAGCTTTATCGCTTCTTCGAATTGTCTCGAAGCGCCTTCAGTATCGCTGGTTTTATTCAAAGCAATTCCAAAATAGTAATGGAGCATTGCGGTAAAGGATTTATTTGCCTTTGTGTCTGTTTCCGTCAATACCGAACTCAGCACTCCGACGACTTCCTGCCACTTATTGTGGTCTGCTAAAATCTGCCACATCGAAATATTTGCTTTAGCCGACAGCGCAGGACAAATTTTAATTGCCATTCGGTATCTTTCGATGGATTCTTCCCATTTGCCGGCCGAATTCAGTTTTTCCGCCTGCTCGATATACTTTTCCGCTATTGATACTGCCGATACCCCTCTAACAACGGGCGTCATAAAGTTCTCTACGGGGACATAATCGTCATCGAGGACAATCCAGTCCGTTTTTTTCTCGAACGCAGCCAGGTCATTTTCATCGCGGATTATTAACTGTGCGTCCGCAAGGTTTTCCTCTGTATTCAGGTTCTCAAGATTGACCGGCCTTTTGCCCGCTATTACGACGAAATTAGCCGGAAAATTGTAGTTGCTCCGCCTGGTTACCACATAGATATATGGAAAGGTCTTCTTTATGGTCTCTATGAAACTGGCGACAACTTTGCCCCCATCATACATATCGATAATATTAGTCAGATACACGCCGTCCGCCGCCAATATATCGAAAATTTTCTCGTTAAACTGTCGTGTCACTAATTGAAATGGCACGGACAAATCGTTAAACGCGTCCATATATACAAAATCATATTGCGGTATCTGTTCGCCCCGCCGCTTCTTTTCCAGCAATTCGTCAACGTAGTTCCGCCCGTCAAGGTTAATCGTTCTAATAGGCGTATCTCGCGGCAGCCCGAATGCCTGCATTGCCGCCTCGGTCACCGCCGGGTCGATTTCCGCCACGTCCACGCTGCTGCCTGGCCATAAGTCAAGAATGTATCGCGGGAAAACATATCCACCGCCTCCTATCGACAGCGTACAGAGTTTTTCTTTGCCGGCAGCGGCCCTGCGAGTCACCGCCCCGTAAACCCGAACATAGAAAAACCGCAGGTCCCGAATCTTACCTATTATTATCTGGCTGTGGCTTTTCAGATTGTCCTGGACAAACTGTCGCTCATCCGGCTGTTTACTCAGTTGATGAACCGCTACATAACTGTATTGGCTCTCGGTTTCATACAACATATCCGGCTTGTGTGTCTGTCTCAGTGACATTGCCGAACCGATATCCTGTGCCCATTTAGCAGGCATTGTCCCCGCGATAACCAGAAGTACAACGACAGCCGCATAAGCGAGCATTGCCCACGACCTCGGCAGGTACATCAAGGCCATTACCAGCATAATACCTGTCGTCAGCCACAGCGTATTGACCGTCCCGATTGTCCCGATAAGCCAGAAACCCGCCAGAAATGTCCCCACTATGCTCCCTGCTGCGCCAAGCGCATACATCCTGCCCACTGTCCGCCCGCTGTCCTGCCTCGACTCCAGCGCCATCTTCACCGCCACAGGGCTGATAGCGCCCATAAGCGTCGATGGAATAAAAAACACAATTGCGATATGACACAGCACTCGTTGTGCCATTTCCATACGCCACAGAAAAGTCCATTCGCCCACAAGGTTATTGAGGATTATGGCGGCTATACAGGCCCCCGACGATGCCGCGAGCAGCCGGCCAATGGTTTTTCTTGCCGCAAATGAATCTACTAAACGACCACCGATATAATAACCAAGCGTAATTCCCCCAAGTATAACGCCTATCACAGCCGTCCATGTGTAAAGTGACGAGCCGATGTGTCTTGCCGCCAGCCGGCCCGCGACAATCTCAACCATCATAACGCAGACACTGGCGAGAAATATCGTCGCCCCCGGTACGACGCTTGGTGGAAATGCCTTTTGTTTTGTCTTTGCTTCGTTCATCTGGACGGCTGTTTATTTATTTTCTATGCCTTTTCGTTAAGGTTGATTACCAACACGTTTATCGTTACAATTATCAGTTATAAATCACCAATAATCAATGCGTTATTTCAGAAAGACACGATGCCAAGCCATAACTTAGCGAAGATTACGATTGATGACCTGGACATAATCGGCTATTCGATTGCCGGCGAAGAAACCGTCGTCGCTATGCCTCAGCTCGACGTCTGCTTCGATATCGGCAAGGCCCCCGACCAGATTATACCCATAAATCACGTCCTGCTCACACACGGCCATATGGATCACGCCGCAGGTATCGCCTATTACCTCTCTCATCGCAATTTCTGCGGACAAGCCGCGGGCACCATTCTCGCGCCCGAAAACCTCCTCCCGCCCATTAAGGACATCATCGATGCCTGGGCTCGTCTCGACGGCAACCAGCTTCCCGCCAATCTCGTAGGCGTCAAGCCCGGCGACGAATTCCAGATAAAACCGAACCTGGTCGCACGTGTATTCCCCACAAAGCACAGCAGGGGGTCCGTCGGCTTCACCGTAATAGAAAAACGAAAAAAAATAAAACAGGAATTTGCCAATCTTTCCGGCCCGCAGATTGTCGAATTGAAAAAACAGGGCGTTGCAATCGATAATCCCCTTGAGATACCGATTGTTACTTACCTCGGCGACACACAATACGTCGATTTCTCACAACTCAATTATATCGCCGAAAGCAAAATCCTCATAGCCGAATGCACCTTTTATGTTGATGAGCACGCCGACAGGGCCCACGCCGGCAGACATATGCACATCGATGAATTTGTGAAATTGATTACTGAGCTTAACAACCAGTATATCGTCGTTACGCACACCACCCAGCGAACGCCTATGAGCCAGATTCGCAGGATACTCAAGGAAGCAATGCCCCCTGACCGCCTCGACAGAATCATCCTCCTGATGGACAAAAACCAGAATAAAAACGCCGTTTAGCGCCCCCTGATTGCCGCCTGTATCCCGCACACCGTTAGGTGTTCCCCACGGGAGGCGTATTCAAACTCAGGTCAGTTGGAGTTAAACTATTTCATCTACTGTTACTTTGGCGGACTTGTCCCTTGGGGGTTGTTTGGTTCAGATTTTTTTTTGCTTTCTGCTATTATCATCTTTATTTTGTTTTCGAAATCTTCTTTCATTTTTGCTCGATTCGGATTTGTATCCGCTTTCTCATTAATTTGAACCGCAGCGTTACCGCCGATCTCGTTCGCAGTTTTTTTAATATGATTAAAAAATATCCATTTTTTTTCTGTTTCGGCCATTTTGCATAAAACAGCGACGGGGTCCATGCCTCGCGTCTTTAGCTCGTTAGCATCCTTTTTCCCAATCTCTCCAAGCACTTCAGCTGCCCGTATCGGTATTGTTCCCGACTTGTTGGTATCGGTTAATCCTTCCTTGACAGCAAGATTATAGGCTCGGAAGTCGCCAAGTTCAGCAAGCACTTTCCCAATTTCTAAGGCCTTGAGAACGCGATATCTTTTGCTCCATTTGTATTTTTCCGGTGTACCTGGGGCCCATAAAATATTCGGGTCATTTGGCTCATTTTCTTTTGGGATAAATTCCTCAAAATCTTTTTGCATCTGTTCGAGACCGCTTTTGTCACCAAGAGTGCCTAATAGGTGTGCGGCAGTGCAGCGTACAACTATTTCCTTATCATTGAGCGATTGCTTTAATACAGGTACAGCTTCTTGAGGATAACGTTTTGTAAGCAAATCCATGGCTATGTATCTTGTAAAATAGCTATTGCTTTTTGTTGCGGAAATAATGTTTTCTGCTGTGTCAGTTTGGTAACCATCCGCCTCTAAGTTCCTCTGCCAGGATTTTTCCCTATTTATAGTACTGCCATAGACACTCTCGTAGGATATTATACAAGCTAATAACATAGTTCCTAAAATTGTAATTAGCTTAATTTGCTGTTTATCAAAACAATTCATATTATTTTCCTTTCCGTGTAAATATCGTAATAAATACATTAACGATTTGGCAAGTTGTAATATTCATTTGCATTTAAAATCATTCCTCACCATCCACAATCGCAATTACCTTCACAGATATCAAGGGCAATCGCGTAAAAGCACCATTGTGCCGCAGCAACAGCTCCCGCTTCATTACAACCACCTTCTGCATTCTCGTATACACTATGTACTGCATCTTTTATTGATGCTTCTCTCGCAGATTTTGCGGCCTCACAACTGCTTGCCCCATCAGGACAGTCCATATCCGAGAAGGCAGGATCTTCTTGCAAATCAACTGCTCCCTCCTCTACATAGCCAATATATTCCCCAAGGTGGTATGCTTCGTGAAACTCAAGACAAAAGTAGTTACTATAACGTGAACCGCCATAACTAACACAACCGTTTCCGTACACGAAGCCATTGGCAATAGCAGCACAATTCGACGGATTTAAGTATGGGCTTGAAGCGCCTTCTATATTTAAACACATAGAAAAACACGCTCCATAGCAATAATCCGCTGTTGCTGATACTCCGAATTTCCACTTACAAGACGCAAAACATGGCATAGGTATAGTCACCCCTGTAACCATCGGAGGACCTACTGCACCGCATTCGCCGCCTGTCTCGCTACAGCTACCACACTGAGAACCCGGTGTTGATTCTATAGGATTTACATAAAGAGTTATAGGCAATCCTGCTGGGGGACATGTCGGACAGTCTTTTGTGTTACAACATGAGCCGTTGCAGCATTCCTTGTCGATGTCGCATATATTATTCCCAGTATCCACACAGCATCTCTGGGTTGTCCTGTCATAGCATTCGCCGTTACAGCAGAGCATATCCGGGTTGACGCCGCCGCAGACCGGGCAGTTGCCATTGCCGTCGCAGGTCTCGCACTTGTTCGGGTCGCAGGTGGACTGTGGGGTAACGCCGTCGCAATAATTACAGTCCGCCTCATTGTAACATGTTCCATTGCAGCACGACTGAGGGTAGCCGCACTTATCAATACATCCCCAATTGGACCCATCAAAGCCCCATTTTTTGCAAGGATCACTACACGACGGCGGGCCAATACCGCAGGCATTATAAACAATCGTTGTTAAGAGCAAAGCCATAACGATAATTAGCCCACAAAACAGCCGACAGTCAATGTCCTTTTTGAAATTCTGCGTTTTCATTAGTTGTTCCCTCCATCCGCGGCCAGTTCCGAAAGTTTGGCTTTTACAGTCGCTATACGGTCATCATTACGTTTAGCCACATCGAGGAATTTTCTGTAATATTTTGCAGCAGCGGCCTTATCTCCTTTCTCTAACATTATCCCGGCAAGCTTATACGCTACATCAGGAGTTGAATAGCAGCCGGAACTATTTGCTAAAACTGCCTTATACGCCTCCTCAATCAGCGGATTAACCTGCTCTTTCGGCACCCCTTCCTTATCTCTCAATGACTCATAACAGACGCCGATGGCCGCATTGATTCCGCAGGAGTGTTCAAAGTCGGGATAATCATCGAGAACCTTTTGATAATTATCGATAGCGTCTGCCCACCTGCCCAATTCGTGATAATTGATTGCGACGTAAAAATATAAATATGTGGCATCAGCCCCTTTTTGAAGTGTGTCTTTTGGTAACTTCTGCCAAATATTTGCGGCTATCTCGCAGTATTGTTTAGCTTTTTCCGGCCGATTTTTATCCCTGAATTCCGCCCCAGCCACGTAAAAGCCCCTCACGGCCCTGCTAAGACAGGTGCCCGAATAGGGATTCTGTCCAAAATCGGCGACAAATTTATCCAAAAGGGTTGTCGCTGTGTTTGCGTCGTCTGCGTCGAATAAATCGCAAATAGTTCTTCGCTGGATATCAAGGGCGGCTCTGTCTGCCTCATCCGTTCCCAGGCAATCCTTTACTATCCGGGCATATATCTGTTCTGCCTGAGGCATTTTATCCGGGTGTTCCTCATAGCCACAGGCAATCCAGTATAGTTCGCCTGCAAGTTCGGGTCTGTCTTTAAGGTCTGTGGCCATTGTTTCAATCGCGGCATCCGTTGCGGCCTGATTCGGCTCCTGCATCAGTTTGAAGATTTTCATCCGGTGGGCCAATCGTTTCTGGTCCCATTCGGCCTGCTGGCCATAAGGTGTGTCGCTGAACTGCTGCATTAGCTTCTGATAAACGCTGTTGGGCGTATCATACCAGCCGGTTCTGTTAATCGACGTGCCCTTTTTCCACTCATATTCCTTGCTTATCCAGTAAACCGTGTCCGCCAGCCCCGCATCGCTCGCAAAATCATTCATCAATTTATCAATTGAGGCAACAACCTCTGTATCTTTTGCCTTGCCGATAAGCGAACAGACATTTGCTCTTGCCGACCATAATTTCGCCTGTTGTGAAAGCGAAGTGTTTGAGGATTTATCAGTAATATAGTCAAATGCGTCCTTTGCTTCAGTATATCGGTGCTGCCAGGAAAATTCCTGCCCTATACGAAACAGCATTGCCGGCAATTCGGGCTGATTATTGAAGTCCTTTATCATTAACTCCACCTGCTTTTGCGCAAGCGAATAATTCTTATCCTCGATAAAAGCCAAAGCGTTTACGCCGACTACCGCTAATCTGGCCTTTGACGCGACGGTGCTATTGGGGAATTTCTCTGCGATGATGGCATATAATTTCTCCGACTTGTCAAACTTCTTCCGCCAGGAGTACGTATCGGCGATAACACTTAGCGTTACAGGTAAATCAGCATTATCCGCGTAATCGGCTATCATACTCGCAGTTGTCGCCTCGGCCTCTGTTGTATTACCCTTATCAATCTGCGAAATCGCCATCGACATTCCCGCCCATACGGCGAAACTCCCCTTTGGCCAGTTCTTCAATACATAATCAGAGATTGTTATCGCCTTGTCCGCCTGTCCCGCGTTTTGATATGTCCCCGCGATTTGCTGAAGGGCAGCGCCTTTGTCTCTGCTGGCAGGCAAAGCCATAATCTTGTCAACCGCCGCGTTCGCATCGTCTAATTTTCCGGTTTCCACTAACGAGATAATCTGCGATTTTGCCTGTTCAATATCCGCAGGAGTAACTGCCGGCTGGCCGTGTCCGATACCAGCCAGAACAATCGCGATAATCGCGATGGCGACGAGAAGCGGGAATGACGAGATTAGAATGATTCGCTTAGCCATTAGGGTACCCTCCAATAAAAATTGCCCTGACTACGGGTATGTGGTGTGTTCATAGATTCTATTCTCCTGTTAAAACCTATAAGTAAACTCCACTATATTGGCTTAACCGGATACATCAAGAGAAATCTGGAGAGATTTTTATATGCTGTTCGTAAACCCTTATAGGGGGGGGGCTTACGACACAAAAAAATTTGCAAAAATATTATGGCAGGGCTATGTGGCTAAATGAATTTCGTTATTTCTCACGATATGGCTGCCCTGCCTCGTAAAGTTTTATACGCTTTTCAACCTCGCTGGTAATCTTTTCTTGTCCGTTCGCTGTCGCGATGATTAACGCTTTTCCCGCCATTGCCTTTGCCTCCTCAAATTTACCAGCCGCCGCGTATGCAACTCCCAGTGTGTCAAGATACACCGGGTCATTATAACCCGTAAGCTCGCAGGAGCGACGGGCATATTCTATTGCTTTATTGGCGTTTTCTGTCGTTGCGTCTTCATAAGTGGCATATAACCACCCAAGGTTATTAAGAACATCCGCGCTGTCTGGTTTTAACTCCAGTGCCTTTTTCCAGTTTTGCATTGCCGGCCCATACTGATCCAGGTAGCTGTATGCCGATCCAAGATTTATATACACCTCCGCCTGGCTGCTTCTTATTCGCAGTGATTCTTTTAGATGAAATATGGCCCTCTCATATTTTCCTGCCGCAAGCAGTGTTATTCCCATTCTCTTGTGAGTATCTGGGTCATTAGGCCCCAGCTCTAACGACTTTTCAAAATATTTTATTGCCTCGTCATATTCCTTTTGAATGCTCAAAGCTGTTGCTGCATTGTAGTAAATTTCTGCTGTCCCCTCGTCGTGCTTTATAATCTCATAAAAATTCGCGAGAGCTTCGTTGTACCTGCCTTCCTTCAGGTACAGTTTGGCTAAATTGTCGATGGCAGTAACGAATGTCGGAGCCATTCGGATAGCGCTGCGCAAATGCTGCTCCGCCTCTTCGTTACGCCCCTCGTTAAACAAAACGACCCCGTAGCTGTTTTCCGCGACAGGATTATCTTTGGTAACCTTCAGCGTGTAATCAAACAGTGTCAGGGTGTTCTGCCAGTGTTTGACCTGCATACGGGTGAGTATGAGCAGGCTCAACAGCACAGTCACACCCATTACCGTCGCGGCAATTCTTATGCGCGGTCGTTTGACGATGAAATCTTTGATTGCCCAGCCGATAATTATAAGCAGACCAAGCATCGGGATATACATATATCGGTTGGCCATCGCCTGTGCCCCGGATTGAACCAGCCCTATCACCGGAACAAGCGTCCCAACGTACCATAACCAGCCGACCGCCACGTATCTTCTTCGCCGGCCTATATAAATGCTCAAAACGGTCAGCACGATAAACAGCATCGCGCACATCACTACCGGCGCATCTGAAAAAACTGCGCGGGGATGTGGGTAACAAACGGCCAGTCCACTGGGCCATAGCATCTTGCCAATGTACCTAATATAAGAAAGGAACATATTGGCTATTCGATAATCCAATGGCATCTTCTCCAGCGTCGGGACGACTCCTCCCTGTTTTTGCGCAACGAATGTCATTACGCTCAGAAATGCCGACATCGCCAGCAGGGGTATTTTCTCGACTATTAACCGTATCGCCGATACCTTTTGATACTCGCCACCTGCCCTCTGCTTGCCACGGCGTAGCCCTTCGGCGAAGCCGGGTCTTCCGATTCGTTCAAGGGGCTCGCCCTTCGTAGCAAAGCGAAGAAGGGGCCAGTAATCAAGCAGCAGCATCGCCAGCGGCAGCGTAACTACCACCGGCTTGGTCATAATACAGAGACCGAAAACCAATAACACCACTATGTATCGGCCTAATCCCGGCTGTCTCGCATAGCGAATGTATGTGGCCATCGTCAGCAGCCAAAACAGTCCGCTTAACACCGTCTTTCTCTCCGCTGCCCACGCAACCGACTCCACCTGAATCGGATGCAATGCGAAAACTGCCGCTACAAATGCACTGGTCCACATTGTCCCCGTAATGTTTTTAAGTATCCAGAAAAGCAGCAGCACAACAGCAATATGAAACAGCACGCTGACAAGGTGGTGTCCGAATGGGTTTGGCCCGAAAAACTGGTAGTCAAGTATATGACTTATTGTGGTCAGGGGATGCCACATAAAAAAATGCGGCTTTGTAAATGCCTGCCCTAATGATTGCCAGCTTAGCCCGGATGTTACCTGCGGGTTGTTAACGATGTAACTATGGTCGTCGTATGTGACGAAG
>Ga0315273_10011335_pt1 | contig 11400 bp, 14 predicted proteins | sample YL17G02_0_MG_FD_205753 | JGI IMG/M metagenome (GOLD analysis project Ga0315273, IMG submission 205753) | Sediment microbial communities from Yellowstone Lake, YNP, Wyoming, USA - YL17G02_0 | ecosystem: Environmental > Aquatic > Freshwater > Lake > Sediment | place: USA: Wyoming | collected...
TGAAATAATTTCATAATCGCCCGGATAACGTGTAACAGTGGCATAATCCGCTAATCGACTCTGATCTTTATCGTTCAAATTCGGACGCAGACTGTTCGGGAGGCTTACTACAAGAGCTTCTATATCATGAGTTTTAGGAAAGGAGATATCTTTATAAGTCAAGAGCGCCTTCAGATATTTTTCAATACATTGCTGAGCATGAAAACATACCGTATCCGTTGGGCATTCATCGCCCATTTCAAGAGTATAAGCAGCGTTTTTATAATCATTTTCAGCCTTATCGACCCATTCATTTACGACAATAATAACTTTCTCAAGATCGGGCATATAAAATTTTCCCATCAAGCGCCGCCGGTTGTTCGATGGTGCCGACAATCCTCCTGCGCCATTCAAATTCTTCGGGTGTGCTGATGATAATATCTTTAGGAATTCGAATCCCACGCAAGGCCGACCGAATTTCAACTCGCTTTTTCCTTTTGGATCCTTTCACAGGCATGATCACCAACAAATCCACGTCACTATCCTTTCCGGCATCTCCGCGCGCATGAGAACCGAAAAGAACGATCTTTTCAGGTCGAAATCGCTCAACAATGAGATCTACCATCCGTTGAATTTCCTTTTGAATTGAATTTTGATCCTTTGACAAGGGCATTCTCCTCTAACAACATAAGGAGTTAATATAAATGCACATTCACACTTGGCTCCCTTAAATATTACAGATGGTGCCGAAGGCGGGACTTGAACCCGCACGGGCTTCCCCGCCACCCCCTCAAGATGGTGTGTCTACCAATTCCACCACTTCGGCATATGAATCACACTATTTACTCGGAGCTGGAGCCGGACCCGGGTTTGCCGCCGGAGGAGCCGGAACATTGGTCAATGGCGCTTCCGGACTCGCAGGCTGGGTTGATTGGATCGGTTGATTGCCGGCCCCGCTCATAATTGATTTTGTCGGCATTCTGCCGAACATAAAAGCCAACATCAAACAGGTAATCATAAAAATAACGGCCGATGTCACCGTGATTTTATGCATAAAGGTCGTGCCGCCGGTAGCGCCGAAAAGCGTCTGGCTGGAGCCGCCGAAAACCGAACCAATGCTGGCTCCCTTTCCCTTTTGGAGCAATACGATCACAATTAACGCGATACTGACCAGGATGTGTATAAAGATTACGAGAGCTTTGATCATTTTTTTACCTTTACCTTTAATTTCAATAAGATAGCGCCGAGAATGCTTGGAACAGACCGGCCCGGCTTCAAGTTCCGCTCTTTCCTGTAAAAAGAGCTAATCATTTTAATAAAAAACGAGAAATTTGCAATATATTTTTTTGATATTTCACGAGAGTATTGAATTCCTTTTGATGCGACGATATATTGGGTATAGCGTTAACAATAAAATACAGTATACGCTTTATAATCGCGAACTCGATACTCTTGAGTTATATCTTATAATCGGTATAAACGACCCAGCCTTGAGACTGGCTCCTCCGATCAGCGCGCCATCGATGTCGGCTTGGGCCATGAGTTCCTTGATATTATCGGATTTGACGCTCCCGCCGTAAAGAATGCGGATCTCTTCCGCAATATCGGCTGTAAAATGCTCTTTTAACCAGGCCCGGATAATCAAGTGCACTTCCTGGGCCTGCTCCGATGTGGCGGTCTTGCCGGTGCCGATGGCCCAGACCGGCTCGTAAGCCAGGACCAGGGCCTTCGGTAATTGTTTTTGAGCCTTGAAATCTTTTAGCGACCCGTTCAATTGGGTCCGGACGATCTCAAAGGTCCGGCCTGCTTCCCGTTCTTCCAGGGTTTCACCGATGCAAACAATGGGGACCAAACCGGCTTTGATTGCAGCCACGGCCTTGCGGTTGACCCTCTCATCGGTTTCTTGAAAAAGGCTGCGCCGTTCCGAATGCCCCAAAATCACATGGGTGCAGCCGGCTTCGAGCAGCATCGCAGCCGAGATTTCACCGGTAAAAGCCCCGGATAGCTCCCAGTGCATGTTCTGACCGGCCAGAAAGATCCTGGACCGGCCGATGCTCTTTTTCACATACGCCAGGCCGGTAAAAGGCGGGGCCACCAGCACATCGACATTTTCGAGGCCGGCGATTGCTTCGCCAATGGACGCGATCAGACTGTCGGCTTCGGTTAGACTCAAATTCATCTTCCAGTTGCCCGCGATCAGGGGTGTGCGTTTGCTCATATCTTTTTCCTCCGTATCGATAAAATTTTTTATCGCGTAAGACGAATCGTCAGATGATCGGTCCAGGATATCTCAAAAAACAAAAAACGAATCATGCTATTATAAAAAAGCCGGGGACTAACGCATTCTATTTCTTAAAATAACATTTTTGAGATATCCTTTAAGCTTATTTTTATTGCCAAACTAATACGTGACTGAATGAAAAAAATTTTATAAGAGCAGCCGCATCACAATGGCCTCTTCATGGGTATCGCGGTAATAACCCGGCCTGCGGCCCACTTCCTTAAATCCCAGGTTTTCATAAAGCCTTCTGGCGCTCTCGTTCGACGGCCTGACTTCCAGCCAAATGGCTTTGGTCTGCTCGGCCGCGCCCAACTCAAACATCTTGCGCATCAGCAGCCGGCCCAAACCGGCGTGCCGTTTCAAAGGATGCACTGCTAGGTCCAGGAGCTGGATCTCCTGACAAAAAATCCAAAAACAAACATACCCGGCCACTATCCGGTCCGTCTCGGCCAACCAGAATTGCGAAACCGGGTTATGAACCTCTTCTAAAAAAGCGTTGGGACTCCAAGGCGAAATGAAAGATTGAATTTCTATGGTAACAATCTCTTCCAGATAATGGGCGATATTATCCGCAGTGACCTGGACCAACAAGCTCATCCCGACTCCAGCAGCATGCCGGCCAGGGAAATGCCGATCTTGCCCGCTTCCTGAGCCTTAGCCGCGATTTCTTTCAAAGAATATTCCTGGCGGTTTTGAACGATGGCGATCACCATGGGCAAATTGACTCCGGTCAACACTTCGACCTTCTCGTCCAAAAACGAGAGGCTCAGGTTGGAAGGCGTCCCTCCGAACATGTCGGTCAGGACCAAAACCCCTTGACCTCTGTCCAGCGCTTTGATCTTTTGTTCAATTTCTCTATGCATCTTCTCACTGCCGGTGGTTTCGGTAATGGCGACGGTATCGGCCGCCTCAATCCGGCCCACGATAAATTCGGCGGCATGAAGCAATTCCTTGCCCAGATCGCAATGGGTGACAATCAACAATCCAATCATGAAATAAAAACCTTTGCCCTTCCTGTACCTGGCGCGGACCTAAAATTCCTCATCATTTTGCACGATGATCTGATAAAGTTCGGGCCGGCCGGGTGCTTCCAACAATGCTTCCCTCAGCGCGATGTTTTTCAAAATCTTGGCGATCTTGGCTAAAACCTGGAGATGAATGCTGGCTGAATTTTCCGGCGCCACCAAAAGGAAAAAAAGATAAACCAATCCGCCGTCCATGGCTTCAAAATCAAGACCTTTGCGGCTGCGCCCGAAAGAGATAATCGGCTGGCTGATTCCGCTGAATTTTCCATGTGGGATGGCAATGCCTTCACCAATCCCGGTGCTTCCCAAACGTTCCCGGTCTAAAAGCACCTTGACCAGGGCGTTTTTCTCCAGACTCGGATCATGCCCCGCGATCACCCCGGCCAATTCTTCTAGAACGCCGTTTTTATCCCTGGCTTCCAATTCAGGGATGATATTTTCTTTTATTAACAGATCAGCAAATCGCATGGATCAAAATACCATCGTTTATTTAGTTCGGGCACTTTATCCTGTTCGTTTCCGAAAAGCAATTTAAAGCGCAATCGGCCGGATGATTCACTGATCAACATTCTTTGGAATGCGCGGACGCGTCACACGAGGGCTTCTGCCCTGGTCCGCGCTTTAAAAGCGGCGACGCGTCGCCGCACTCCAAAACGGCCCGTTCGCACATTCTCACTTTCACACTTTCTCACGCTTTTAACGCGGTTCAATGAGCCCCAGGTTGCCGTCCCGACGTTTATAAATAACGTTGATTTCCCTTGATTTTGCATTACGGAAAACAAAAAACCCTGAAGGGGACATTTCGAGTTGCATGGCCGCCTCTTCCGGGTCCATGGGTTTGGCATCCAGTGCTTCCACCTCGATCATCGGCTCGTCAGCTCCTCGACTGTGCACTTCCTGGCGGGCTTCCTGGGCTAAGTTTTCCTCGCCCTTGATATTTTCATTATTTCTCTGGCGGACTTTGGCCCGAAAACGCTTGACCTGTTTTTCGATCTTGTCCATGACCTTGTCGATGGCCGAATACATGTCGCCGGTCTCTTCCACGGCTTTGATACGCGTGCCGTCGACGCTTACGGTTACATCGGCAATGTGCCGGAATTTTTCCACCTCTAAAACAACATGGGCTTCCAAAGGAGAATCGAGATATTTCTTGATTTTAGATAATTTTTCCTCAGCATAGGTTTTGAGACTTGCAATCGGTTCCGTGTGTCTGAATGTAACGGTAATTTCCATAGATCATTCCTCCTTAAAAAAAGAAGCTCTCTAACAAAAAAAGGTTTAAAAGTCAATGGGATGTTTCAATAGGGTTTTTTGCGCTTTCTTGAAGGTAAAATTCCGAGGGTTTCTCTATACTTGGCCACCGTGCGGCGGGCCACATCGATATTGAGTTTCTTCAGCATCTCGGCCACCTCCTGGTCGCTATAAGGGTTGTTCTTGTTTTCCGATTTGATGATGTTCTTGATGTGTTCTTTGACGCTTTCAGAAGAGACCGCATCGCCGTCAATGCTCTGGATCGCGCTATTGAAGAAATATTTAAGCTCATAGATCCCCTGGGGCGTATGCACATATTTATTGGTGGTCACCCGGCTGATGGTCGATTCATGCATTTCAATGTCTTCGGCCACGTCCCGCAGGACCATGGGCCGCAAATAGGCTATGCCGTTGTCAAAGAACGCCCGTTGATGCTTGACGATGCTCTCCGTGACGCGGTAGATGGTACGTTGGCGCTGATGAATGCTCTTGATCAGCCAGGCGGCCGACTTGAGTTTGTCCTGAATGTATTGCTTGGTCTGGCTCTCCACCGCGATCCGGTTGGACAGGATGTCCCGGTAATAGGAATTGATTTTCAGTTTAGGGAGCCCATCCTCATTGAGCACGATTTGATAAGCGTCCCCCACCATAAACACGTAGATGTCCGGGGTGATATAGATCGTTTCCTCGTCATTATATTTGCGGCCGGGCTTGGGTTCGAAATTGGTGATGATTTCCACGGCCGCCAAAACGTCGCTCAGCGTAATACCGAGGGCCTTGGCGATCTGGTCGTACTTCTTGTTCTCCAGTTTGTGCATATGGTCCAGGAGGATCTTTTCAACTACTGTGTCTTCCAGTCTCTGGAAATGGGCCTGGATCAGGAGGCATTCGCGCGTATCCCGGGCCGCCACGCCCACAGGATCGAATTTTTGAATTTGGGCCAAGGTCGCCAACACTTCCGGCTCGGCGTAACCAGTGGTCTGGACGATTTCTTCCATGGAAACTTTCAAATAACCGTCGCTGTCCAGGTTACCGATCATGTAAAGCCCGATCTCCTTCTGGGGCCCGCTGAAATTGCTCATGTTCAACTGCCACATCAAATGGGTATAAAGGTTGGTCTTGTTGGCCGTCATGCTTTCAAAAGAAGGCAGTTCGCGGTCTTCGTAAGGCGTCTCGGCCCAACCGGCGTTATACTCCGAGACATAACTTTCCCAATCCACATCCTCGCGTTCCCTGACCGTTTCCTTGGCCGTGGTCTCTTTGACCACATCTTCCGGATTCTGGACCGTGGGTTCCAAAACCTTTTCTTCTTCGGTTTCCTCGGTGGGTTGTTCATCCAACAAGGGGTTGGTTTCCATTTCATTGGTGATGGTCTCCAGCAATTCCAGCCTGGAAAGTTGCAGGAGTTTGATCGCCTGCTGCAATTGCGGCGTCATAATGAGCTGCTGCGAGAGGTGCAGAGATTGCTTCAATTGTAGTGCCATAGTCGCTTACCGTACGCCTGTTTAGAAACTTCTAAAACATCGACAACTTTTTTGTCGATACATTTTAAATGCCGTGTGCACTATATCGTCATTCCGGCGTAGAGCTTGCCCCGGACTTGATCCGGGGCCGGAATCCACCATAATCAACGTCCGAAAACCTGGATTCCGGCTAACAGCATGCCGGAATGACGTTGGATAGTGTTTGTTTACTTTGATACTAATCGCCCTCGTGTAACCAGGGTTTCACCCTCGTGCGGGCTTATCTTCCGGATAGGGTCCCGAACGACGCGTAGGTGCTTATCGACCACACATCGGCAATTTGTTGTCGATATTTTCTCAATCGTGGTCGCTATCGTTACAGGATATCTCAAAAATAAAAAAAATTTATGAGTTTTTGAGATATCCTCAGTCGTAATCGTTAATCGAATTCTTATTATTCCGGCAATCCTTGCCGGAATTGAGGATTTATTGATCCTGTGGTTTTCAGGATCAATAAATCCTTTCAGGATCAAAAAACCTTTACATCCGGAAATGCTCCCCCAGATATGCGCTGCGCGCGATCTCGCTGGCGATGATCTGGTCGGGCGGTCCGTGTTCAATGACCTTGCCCTGGCTGATGATATAAGCGGAATCGCAGATATTCAGGGTCTCGCGCACATTGTGGTCAGAGATCAGAATGCCGATACCGCGTTCCTTGAGTTGCTTGATGATCTGGTTGATGTCGTTCAGGGCCAGGGGATCGATACCGGCAAACGGTTCGTCCAGCAACATGAAACGCGGCTCCAGCACCAGGGCGCGCGTGATCTCTAACCGTCGACGCTCTCCGCCTGAAAGATACTGGGCCTTTTGCTTGGCCAGATGATCGATTTTCAATTCTCCAAGCAACCGCTGACAGCGTTCTCTTCTCTCGTTCCCGGAGAGATCTAAAGTTTCCAGGATAGCCAGCAGATTCTCCTCGACCGTCAGCTTGCGAAAAACCGAGGGCTCCTGGGCCAAATAGGTGATCCCCTTGCGGGCCCGGATATACATCGGCTCATCGGTCAAATCCTGGTCGTCCAGCATAACCCGGCCCTTGTCCGGCCTGAGCAGGCCGATGACCATATAAAAAGTAGTGGTTTTCCCGGCCCCGTTCGGTCCCAGTAACCCCACAATTTCTTTGCGCCGCACTTTCAGGTCGATCTGGTCGACAACTTTTTTCTTGTTATAAGCTTTGACCAGACCGCGTGCTTCCAATACATCTTCTTCGAACAAAGCTTCATCCCCTTAACTGCTTGGTTTAAAAATGGTGCTTTTTGTTGGGCCTTCGCCGACAATGCGGTTTGTTTTCAGAAAAAGAGTGAACTTGCCGCCTTCAGTCACATTCCGGCCCTGTTTGATCACCACCGGATTACCGGTGGCCTCGATCTTTTCTTCATTTTGATAATAGATCGCTTCTTCGCAATGCATCGTCAATCCATCGGTTTGCCTGGTCACGACGACATTGTTCTTGGCGATAATTTTGTCGATTTTGAAACTATTTTTCTCGGTGGATTTAACCTTGGGCTGTTCTCCTAAATAAGCCAGCAAACGCTGGCAGCGCATAATTAGGTCATCCCAGCGCGCATCCACGTCGCCGACAAAAGTGATCACCTTGGCTTGATAATCGCCTTCCCAGCTTGTGGATTTGATCACAATCGCCGTATCGGCGGCCGGAGCCGCCCGACCTCGCGAAGCGACCAAGAAAACTCCACAACAAACAATCAGAATAAAAAAATACTGCGTCCATCCGGAATTTTTCTTCTCGATTTTTCGATTCATAATTTTGGCCTGCGGTTAATAACGGTTCTATAATGTTTTTGAATTTTGAAATTCTGTTTCTGCACATCGATCAGGAGCCCGCTGCCTTCAACCGTGAAAAAAGGGCCCTCTAAACGGATCGGCTGGTCGGTCGCCAATTGTTCGCCTTTCATATCATAAGTCAACTGCTCGGTCAGTAAACGGTACTGATCTTCGGATTCGACCAGAATATGACCTTGCAGATTTAACACCTCGGTTTTGCCGTCCCATTTGCCTTCTTGGCTCGTAAGCGTGATAGTGGGCCGGTCTTTGGATTCCATTTTCATTCGAATTCCTTTTAATACATAAACTTGCTGGTCTTCCAAAGCCTGACCGCTTTCCGCATCCAGGGTATACTTGCTGCCCTTGGCAGGATCTTCCTGGGTGAAATGAATACGTTTTCCTGCTGCATCCGTTCCGGTAGGTTCACCGGCATTGATTGGTACAGGCTCAGACTCTTCCCCGGAACGAAATAAGTAGATCCCGAGCACGCAAAATAAAATGAAAATACAAAGTAAGGGCCAATGCCGTTTTAAAAGTCGCTTCATGATGCAATTATTATACCAAAACAGGGGCGCTGCTGTAAAGACTATTTTTCGGACACACCGGAACTGCCGTCGCTATAGGGCCAGAGGTGTTTGGCTTTCAGGATCCACTCGCAAACTTCCCGGATCGCACCTCGGCCGCCTTTCTTTTTTGTCATCATCTGGGCCGCGGCCAACACTTCGGGTACGGCATCCGCCACCGCGATTCCCAGGCCCACTTGTTCAAAAAGGGCCAAATCCGGGACATCGTCGCCCATAGCAACGGCCTCTTCAGGTTTGAGATGCTTTTGTTGCAGAATTTGCGCGCAAAGCGCGCCTTTGTCCTGGATACCTTGATAAACTTCTCTAATACCGAGTTCCCGGGCACGCGGCTCGATCACCCCGGATTTACGGCCGGAGATGATCAGGACCTCGACCCCGGCCTTGATCAGCATAACGATGCCTTGCCCGTCCTTGACGTCAAAACATTTAATTTCCTGACCAAGATCGTTATAAATAATACGACCGTCGGTCATAACGCCGTCCACGTCCAGGACCAAAAGTTTGATACCGGCCAATGGCTTGTTGAATTTCATGTTTACTCCTTAAAGGTTTTTTAAGCTTAAGGCTTAAAAAACCTGGGGTTGCACCAGGTGGTGGATCTCTTTCAAGAGGCTCAAAAGGGGCCTGACCTGCTCAAGCGCCAGGGAGTTGGGTCCGTCGCAAAGGGCCGATTCCGGATGGGGATGAATTTCCATAAAAACGCCGTTGGCGCCGGCAGCCACGGCCGCCCGCGCCAGGTGGCTGATAAATTCTCTTTGGCCGCCCGAAGAACTGCCCTGCCCGCCCGGCAATTGCACGCTATGGGTCGCATCAAAGATGACCGGCACGCCCATTTGCTGCATAATGGGGATGGAACGCATATCCACCACCAGATTATTGTAACCAAAAGAGGCCCCCCGTTCGGTCACTGAGATCTGTTGATTACCGGTTGATCTGGCTTTGGCCAGCAAGGATTTAAGATCCCAGGGCGCCAGGAACTGACCTTTCTTAATATTGATGGGCAACCCGGTTTTGGCCGCAGCCAGCATCAGATCGGTCTGCCGGCTCAGGAAGGCCGGTATCTGCAGCATATCCAGCACCTCGGCTGCCTGAGGAATCTCGCTCACGCTATGCACATCTGAAAGCAGCGGCAACCCGGTTTGATCCCGGACCTTTTTTAGAATCGCCAAACCCTGCTCAAGGCCCGGTCCGCGAAAAGAATCAAGCGCCATGCGGTTGGCCTTATCATAAGAGCTTTTAAAAACGATCGGAAGTTCCAATTGAGCGGCGGTTTCCTTTAAAAAACGAGCGACCTGCAGGGTGATCTCTTCATTCTCGATCACGCAGGGCCCCGCAATCACAAAAAACATATTTTCCTTGATCAGTAATTCGCCTATGCGCATAAATGTTAACCCCGTTTTACTCTTTTCAAAATTGAATGATAATTTTATTATAGCTTATGCTAATCCGCGGGATAGGGCAAGTCAAACAACCCGGGTCCTTGCTAAAAATTACTTTAGAAACTTATAACCGCATATCGACAAAAGATTGTTGATGAAGGTAGTCGCAGTCCCGCGCAGCGCGGGATTAGCCTGCGTCACGCTGCAGCACACCGGTCAGACAGCCAATGGCTCCGGCTGCTTTTTTTAGTTCATCAACCCGTACCGTACGGCAGACAATCCCCAAGCCCTCATAAAAAGCCCGGGTGACCGGGTTATCGGCCGGCATCAGGATTTGACGCGGCCCCAGGGTCACGAAATTCAGAGCTGAACCGATCAAAGCTTCCTGTTCATCCGGGATTAAAACCGTCTGATAACCGCGCTCATGCAATGCTTCCAGGTCGCGATGCCCGAACCGGCCGGGCCAGACAATGGCCAAATCGCGATCCACGATGCGCAGCAGGCCCATCAGGTGCATGGCGCTCACCGGCAGATCGACCTGGATCGTCTCCACGCCCATTTCACGCAAAACATTCGTGACCTGACCGGCACCTTGCTGATTGGTGCGCAGCCCGCGGCCCAGGATGACGGTCTGCGGGTCCAGCCACATGGCATCCGCCCCTTCAAAAGTTCCCTGACCGCTCACGCTGCGCAGGATCGGAATTCCAAGGTTTGCTAAACATTGGGCCGCTATTCGTTCCTCTCCGGCCCGCACCCTGGAAGCCGGCCGGGCCAGGATAACCCCCTCCGGGGTCATAAAAAACAAATCTGCCATGAACATCTGGTTCGGCTGCACCGAATCTCCCGGTTGGGTATAATGCACCATGACCCCCGCTTCTTGATAAGCCCGGGCCAAGGCATCATGCTCGGCCTGGGCTCGATTGATATCGAGTGGAGCCAGCATATTCACCTTATCAAAATCCAGTGAAGCCGCCAGCTCCGGGCCTGGCCTGTGCAGGATCACCGCTTTTAGCTTGTTCCATTCCGAATTAATGCCGCAGGCATGCCAAACAGACCCCAGTTCCTCTTGTAAAGACTTTTCGCGGGGCTGCCAGCCCGCCCCGCCGTAAGCGGAAGCTCCTTGCAGTTTCTTTGGATCAATCATCTTCTGATTCACTCCATTGAAATCCTCACTTGCCTTGAAGGCAAGGGGTTCATAAAACAGGTCGACTTCGATCCAAAATCTCTCTTCGCCGTCATTCCTGCGAAGGCAGGAATCCAGAAGGAAATCTGGAAAAAGAACCCACTGGATACCCGCTTTCGAGGGTATGACGGAGCGGTCAGGTTCATTTCCGTATTGGATTCATGTAAGCTTTGTTCGCAAACGCTTTAAAAATTGAAATATACCCGTTGGTCAGTCAAAAATATAGGGAAAAGCTGATAATCCCAAATGATTCGCTAGAAAAGGCTTGATCGACAAACTCACCGGAAACAATGCTCATATTTATTTTACTGGCCTAATGCATAATCCGGGTTAATGAACGCTATCTACGACCCGAAACACACTGAAATGACTTAATTCCTTGTTTTTGCGATAAATTTAGCCTAATAGCCTACCGT
>Ga0315273_10011336_pt1 | contig 11399 bp, 10 predicted proteins | sample YL17G02_0_MG_FD_205753 | JGI IMG/M metagenome (GOLD analysis project Ga0315273, IMG submission 205753) | Sediment microbial communities from Yellowstone Lake, YNP, Wyoming, USA - YL17G02_0 | ecosystem: Environmental > Aquatic > Freshwater > Lake > Sediment | place: USA: Wyoming | collected...
TAAAACCGGAACAACAAAATATCCCTGACAGCCGAAAACGTTTTTTCCGTCAATCACCCACTTAACCGGTACTCCCTTTTTGACGGTGAAATAGTTGGGAACGTAACCACCGCTGACAACTGCCATTTTAATAATTTGTTTGCCGTTTTCTAGATAAGATTCATTGGACTTATTGGAAACATTAGACTTATTGGACAAATTAATTCCATAAATCGACAAAAAATTAGTCGCATAATACAGGCCTAAAATCAAAATCCCGACGGCGACTATTTTCATAAAATACTGATAAAGGTTGCTTTTTAACAAACCTTTTAGACTACCGATAAATATTATTGCCGGCGCGGTCCCTATGGCAAAAATTGCCATCGTTAGAGCGCTCTGCCAAGGAGAGGCTAGACCTAAAGCATAGACCTGAGTTGCTTGAGTAAATCCGCAGGGTAAAAAGTAAGTGATTGCCCCTAAGAAAAAGGCCGATTTGTGAGGATCTTTGATTAAAGCGTGTTCCAGTTTCCTGAAGATATTTGAAGAAACTCCAAACGGAATAATTGAGGCAAAAGAAACAATTCTCAGCATATCAAGACCGAGAAGAATCATAAAAATGGCCGCTAGCAGAGTCAGTCCTGATCCGAATTTAAAATTGCTAATAATGATGCTGCCAATCAGTCCTGCTATAAACCCAAATACTGCGTAAGAAATAATCCTGCCTAAGCTAAAATAAATCGCCTGTCTTAAATTGTTGGTTTTTCGACCAATCGTTGATAAAAATAATGCTCCCGAAGTGACCATGCAGGTGGAAACGGAGGCGACTAGTCCTAAAAATAAAACTGTCAATAAATTTAAACTTCCGGTGATATTAATGCTTGGAATAATATTTATCTCTTTGGCAATTAAATAAATCGAGACCAAACCGATGGTAATTAAAAATGCTTCAAAAATCCTTTTGCTTAACGGTTCTTCGTCTTCAATATCATTTTGTCGCTCCCCGATTTCATAGCCAAACGGCTGAATTTTTTTGTTAACGATGTCTTGATCCAAATGGCCGGTAAAATAGACCTTCGCCTCTTGTTTTTTGAAGTCAGACTTGATTTCGGTGACATTGGATATTTCCTTGAATTTATCGGTAATCAAAATTTCACAGGAAGGACAGTGCATGCCTTTAATGTGAATTGTTTTTTTGCTTATTTTCATTTTATTTCTTTTTTCCACCACCACCGCAGCAGCTTTCGCGTTTCATAGGTTTATATTTTTGGCCGAATAAAATCCGGCACAAAGAGCCGTAATCATTAATAATATTGTTATCAGTTATTAATGAACGAGCTCTTAGCTTTTTTTAACAAAAGCGAATTTGTAATCACTGAGATGCTTGACAATGCCATCGCGCCTGAGGCTATTATCGGACTAATCCACCCCATCATGGCTACCGGTATCAAAATCACATTATACGCGAAAGCCCAAAATAAATTAAGCTTGATCGTTTTCATCGTTTGTTTAGATAACTTAATGGCTGATACGACTGAAGTCAGATTTTTATTAACCAAAGTAATCCCGGCCGCCTCAATTGCTACATCTGTACCGCTTCCCATAGCAATACCAACGTCAGCCGCAGCCAAAGCCGGCGCATCATTTATTCCGTCACCAACGAAGGCAATTACATTAATGCGGCCCCTACTTTTCAATTCTCTGACTTTCTTTTCCTTCTCTTCCGGCAAGACTTCGGCCAAAACATTTTCTTTTTTAATCCCTAACTGTTTGGCAATGGCGGTGGCTGTTTGTTTGTTATCGCCGGTAATCATATAAACTTCAATTCCGGTTTTTTGCAAAGATTTGACCGCTTCAACAGCCGTTTCTTTAATCGTATCGGCAATCGCAATCATACCGGCCAATTTGTTCTCAATATAAATATAAACAACTGTTTTGCCTTGATCTTTTAGGTTTTCACCATCAGAGTATGAATCAGAATTTAGTAATTTACCAACGTAGACTTTTTTTCCTTCAACTATTCCCTGCACTCCTTTTCCAGTTAATGATTTGAATTGATGAACTTTTGAGAATTTTATACCTTCTTTTTCTGTATGTTTGACTATCGCTTCGCCTAAAGGATGTTCTGAGTGTTTCTCAACAGATCCAACCAAACTTAATAAAGTATTTTTATTTTTTATAGGTATTTTTAATATAACATCTGTGACCTCAGGTTGACCTTTAGTTAAAGTGCCTGTTTTATCAAAAATAATTGTTTTAACTTTGTGAGCGGTTTCTAAACTCTCGGCGTCCTTAATAAGAACTCCGTGCTCCGCTCCGATTCCCGTCCCGACCATAATGGCCGTCGGAGTTGCCAAACCCATGGCACACGGACAAGCGATAATTAAGACGGCGATTGCATTCAGCATCGCATGAATAAATGCCTGATTGGGTCCAAAAACATACCAACCAACAAAAGTTGCGATTGCCAACATGATAACAATCGGAACAAAATAAGAAGAAATAATATCAGCTAGTCGCTGGATTGGGGCTTTGCTTCCCTGAGCCTCTTCAACTAATTTAATTATTTGGGAGAGCATGGTGTCGGACCCGACTTTGGTCGCTTTATAAACAAAACTTCCTGATTTATTCATCGTCGCACCAATAACTATATCTCCTTTATATTTTGTGCTCGGCATGCTTTCTCCTGTCACCATTGATTCATCAATTGCCGATTCCCCCTCAATAATGATTCCGTCAACAGGAATTTTTTCACCGGGACGGACTCTGATTAAATCACCAGCAACAACCATATTAATTGGAATATCGATTTCTTTTTTATTACGAATCACTCTGGCTGTTTTTGCTTGCAAACCAATTAGTTTCCTTATTGCCTCACCCGTCCCTGTTTTCGCTTTTGCCTCTAAATAACGCCCCAATAACACTAAAGTAATTATTGCTGTTGAAGTTTCAAAATAAGGCATGGTTTCGTATTTTAAGAAAGTAATGACAGAAGAATATAAATATGCAACGCTCGTGCCAACAACAACCAAAGTATCCATGTTGGCTCTAAGTTTTTTCAGCGCCGGCAAAGTCGCTTTATAAAAATCCCACCCCGCCCAAAATTGAACGACAGTCGCCAGAATAAACTGAAGATAAAAATTACGGATAAAAAACATTATTGAAGCGGCACTTATCAGACTAAAGATTGTTTTAATTTTTAAATTTTTCAGCTCGCTATTCTTATCCTGTAAATTATCACTTAAAACTATCTCATAACCTGATTCTTTAATTACTTTTTTTAATTCCAAATCGTCAATCTTCTTATCGCTTTTCACTACTGCGTGTCCATTAGTCAAGTTAACGCTGACCTCTTTCACACCAGGAATAGTCTTTAGTGCTTTTTCTGTTGTATAAATGCACGAAGCACAATGTAAGCCTTTAATATAAAAAGTTTTTTTTGTCATTTTCTCTTGAATACCTCTATCACTTCCTTAACCTTTTCATCAATATTCTTACCGCTCTCCATCGATTCACGGACACAGGTCTTTAAATGATTCTCTAAAATCAATTCTGCAACTTTTTCCAATGAACTTTCTACCGCCTGCGTTTGTTGAATCACGTTCAGACAGTACTCATCCTTCTCAACCATCGAAATCACTTTCTCCAAATGCCCTTTGGCAATCTTCATTCTATGCAACAAGTTTGCTTTGTTTGTGTTTTTCATTTTTGATATTTAATATTTCTTATCCTATCCTCCACCATAGGATTATAAAGATAAAAAAAATATTTGTCAAGTCTTTCTCACTTCTCCACTCCATAAAATTTTACGCGGTCGCTCCTAAACATCAGGTCCATCTCCCCGATCGCACCATTTCTGTGTTTGGCGATATAGAGTTTAACTAATTTTTTGTTTTGATCTAAAATATCTTCAGATTCTTGCTCTAGATAAAGAAACATGACCACATCCGCATCTTGCTCTATACTTCCACTCTCTCTAAGATCCGAAAGTTGAGGCTTTCTTGTTCCCCGTTGTTCAACCGCCCGAGATAACTGGGAGATCGCCAGAACCGGAATTTTAAGTTCGCGAGCTAAATTTTTTAAGTTTTGGGAAACAAAAGAGACTTCATTGACTCGGGAATCAAAACGTTTTCCGGCATCAACCAACTGAAGATAGTCAACAATCAAAAGCTTAATGTCTTTTTCCATCTTTAATTTTCTGGCTTTTGTCCTCATTTCCAAAATCGAAGCCCCCGGGGTATCATCAACAAAAATCGGTGCCTCGGATAGTTCACCCATTGCTTCGGTTAATCTTTTGTAATCGTCGTCCGATAGTCGACCGGTTTTTAATCTCCAAGCGTCAATATCAGCCTGACCGACCAAAAGACGATCAACCAATTCTTCCTTGCTCATTTCGAGGGAAAAAAAACCCACCGGTGTTTTATTTTTTGTCGCTGCCTGAAGCGCCATGTTCAAAGCCAAAGTCGTCTTTCCGATTCCCGGACGGGCCGCCAAAATAAGTAAATTCGAATTCTGCATTCCGGCTAATTTATTATCGAGGTCAACAAATCCCGTCGACACACCTCGCAGGTGAGAACCTTTTTTCACAAACTCTTCCAACCGTTCAAAACTTTCTGCCAAAACTTCTTTTAATTGAATAAAGTCGCGACGAAGATGTTCTTGCGAGAGAGAAAATATTTCCGTTTCGGCATCATCCAATAATTTTTTCACATCACCTTTGGTATCAAAAGACTTTTCAACTAACCGTGAAGATATTTGAATCAACCGCCGCTTCACAAAGTGGTTTTTTACGATCCGACCATATTGCTCGATATAAGCTGATGTGGGGACGGTATTAATTAAATCGGATAAATAATTTTTTCCGCCAATTAGCTTCAAGGAGTCGGTTTTTTTTAATTCATCTTGAATGGTGACGACATCAATCGGCTGTTGTTTCTCAAAAAGGGTAATCATCGACGAATAGATTAGTTGATGTTCGCGGCTGTAAAAATGTTCCGATTTTAAAAATTCGGCCACCAAATTAATGGCACTGGAATCAATCAGGACGGCGCCCAATACTGATTTTTCCGCGTCAAGATCATGAGGAGGGGTTTTGAGGCCGTCGCTTGTTGTAGCCATATTATTAAGTTAAAAGTTAAAAATTTTTGAATTAAATTTCCAATACAACCACCTTCATCTCTTGTTCTATTTCTTCTTTTTTGTAAACCAATTTTGGGGCGGGAATTAGATTATCTAAACCAAATTTTTTCGTAAATTCGTTTACACCTGTCAGTTGACTAAAATTCTTTTGGTTTAATTTCGAATGATTGTAATGCATGGGAATAACAATGGCCGGCTCAATTCTTTTTACTATCTGAACAGCTTCATCAGCATCAATCGTATAAAACCCGCCAACCGGGACCATAAGAATATCGACTTCGCCAATGGTTTCCAGGAAACTATCTTCAGGAATGACGCCCAGATCGCCACAGTGCAATACCGATAGTCCCTCTGCCTCAAATTTATAGAGAATATTCTCTCCCCGATCTAAACCTTTGGTTTTATCGTGATAAGATTGAAAACCAAAAATCCGGACACCCATTTTTTCAAACTCTCCTGGCATATCGATGATTAGAGGGTCCACTCCATTAATTCCAGAAACATTTTTTATCTGATTATGATCTTTATGCGGGTGGGAAATAGTGACAAGATCGGCTTCGGTTTTGGGAAATTTTAGGCCAACCATTTCAGGATCGTAAGGATCAGTAACAACTTTGGTAGTTTTAGTTTTAATCAAGAAAGACGAATGACCTAAGTATTTAATTTCCATAGTGGAAAAAGGATAACAAAATCAGAAGTAAATTTCAATGGGTGACTGACGGGATTTGAACCCGCAACATTCGCCTCCACAGGGCGACGCTCTACCAATTGAGCTACAGCCACCATTACCACTATTATATCCTATGTGAGTTCAAAATAAATAAATAATGAAATTAACAAATAAGTAAATAAATTTATACATTTGACTATTTAGACATTTATTTTTTCATTTTATTATTTTATTATTTATTCATTTATTAGTCCTCTGTTATAATTAATAAATTCGCCCTGATAGTTTAGTGGTAAAACAAACCCTTGGTAAGGGTTAGACTGTGAGTTCGATTCTCACTCGGGGCTCAATCATGAAAAACATCTGTGTTTTTTGTTCCACTAATGAAGTCGAAAAAAAATATATTGAAAGCACCAAAGAATTAGGCCGTCTAATAGCTAAGAATAATTTTAATTTGGTTTGGGGTGGAGGAAATAGAGGGTTAATGAAGATCATTGCTGATTCTGTCCAAAGTAATGATGGTAAAGTATTTGGCGTCACGATGGAGCTTTTTAAAGGTCACCGAAAAATGAATGCTGATCAGATGACGATTGTTAAAGATTTTCCCGAGCGAAAAAAATTGCTTCTTAAAAAATCAGATGCCATTATTCTTCTACCTGGTGGAGTCGGTTCTTTTGACGAAATAACAGAAGTAATCGAACTTAAAAAACATAATATTCACTTAAAACCAATTGTTGTTTTGAATATATATAATTTTTATGAAGGGCTGAAAATTCAGTTACAGAGAATGGAAAAAGACGGCTTTCTGACAAAATCCTTAGATAAATTTTTATATTTTGCCGATACTCCAAACGGGGCAATCGATTACATCAAAAAATCTTTAAATAAATAATATGGATAATAATCTTCTCTGCCCAGCTTGCAAACTTAAAATCCAGAGTGATTGGTTTTTCTGTCCAAACTGTGCCAAAAAACTAAAAGAAAAAGTGCCGGTGATTTCTATTCCCAAACAAATTCTTATCTATTCTGTGAGTTTTTTCCTTTCCCCTCTGGGCTTAGGTTGGGGTTTAAAGTATGTTTGTTTTAAAGATAAAAAAATTAAAACCATCGGAATTATTTCTATTGTTTTGACCGTTTTATCAATCATTCTAATGATCAGCACCTTTAAAAGTTTTATCGACCAATACGCAAAATTATTAAATAACCTTGTTCCGTCATATTAATTATTAAATAATATAATGAGTGCCGAGACTTTTGGGACGAGCTAAGGCGGCTTTTGTGATAACTATCGCGACCTCAACCAGATTGGCAACCTCAAATAAATTTTTTAGTGCCTTACTATCCCCTTTTATCTCAATTATTTCATCAATCTTTAAATTATTAAATATTTTTATTTCTTCAACTTTTTTTTCCATTTTTTTAAAATAATTTAATGCCGAAATAAGTTCCTTCTTTGTTCTTACTATTCCCACCTTTTTCCACATTATTTTTTTAATATCTGCTTTCATTTTTTCCAAAATATCTTTTTTCTTTTGATTAAATATCATTTCAATTTTTTTATTAATTAATTCTTTATTTGGATTTTGGATTTCATTTGTCATTTGATATTTAGATTTTGCCTGCCTGCCGGCAAGGCAGGGATTTTGCTTAATATATTTACTAACTTGTTTTCCAAACACAACCGCCTCAAGGAGTGAATTGGAGGCCAGTCGATTGGCTCCGTGAACTCCGGTAGTTGCTACTTCTCCAACCGCAAATAAATTTTTTATTGAAGTTTTCCCATCAAGATCGGTTGTGATTCCTCCACACTGATAATGAGCGGCTGGCGTAATCGGAATCCGATTTTTTGTCAAATCATAACCGTATGTTTTTAGTCTTTTGTAAATATTGGGAAGCTTTTTGATAATTTCTTTTTTATCAATGTGAGCCATCGTGAGGAAAACTTCAGAGGTTTTTTGTTTTTCAAATACTATTCGAGCTAGTTCATCACGAGGAATTAATTCTTCAACAAACCGGCTGCCTTTTCCGTCAATTAGCCTTGCTCCCTCTCCTCTCAGACGTTCAGATAATAAAAACAGCGGTGAAGTTTTATTTTTAAAAGCGGTCGGATGAAACTGGATAAACTCAAGATCGGAAATTCTTACTCTTGCTCTTGCTGCCATCGCAATCCCGTCTCCGGTTGCAACCTTTGGATTAGTCGTCCACTGATAAACCTGTCCGGAGCCGCCAGTCGCCAAAATGACCGCTTTGGTAAAAAACGGGGTAATTTTATTATCTTCGGTTAAAACAAAAACTCCTTGACAGATTTTATTTTTTATTATCAAGTCGATGGCCAAAGAATTTTTAAAAATCTCTATTTTTTTGTTTTCAGAAATTTTTTTTAAAAGAGTTTTTTCTATATCCTGACCGGTAAAATCAGTTGTGTGAAAGATTCTGGCTAAACGATGGCCGGCTTCAAGTGATGGCTTGGTATCAAATAAAACTCCTTGATTTTTTAACCAAAAAAGGGCTTCCCGGCTGTTTTTGACAAGTAGAGTTACAGCTTTTTTTTTGTTATGATAGTCCCCTGCCTTTATTGTATCTTCGATGTGCCAGTCAGTTCGGTCGTCCTTATCGATCATGGCCGCCATTCCACCTTGAGCTAAATTAGTTGACGAATCGGAAGGATTTTTTTTAGTAAAAATGGCAACGTTTCCTGAATCCTCCAAAGTAAGTGCGGTTGTTAATCCGGCTAGACCGGAGCCGATGATAATATAATCAAACTTGTTTTTCATTCAGTAAGAAGTATATAATAGTCGTGCCAAAAATTACATTATAATGACTCGGCAACGCAAATTTTTCAGAAAACCCACCAAACTGAAAAATTTGCTTTTGCCTGCGTCATAAAAATATGGATGACAAAAAACTAATTGAAGAAATCAAGAAGTGGAAGAAAAAAAGAGGCGCCCTAATACTAGCTCACAACTATCAAATTCCCGCCATCCAAGATATCGCTGACTTTGTTGGTGATTCTCTGGAACTTTCAAAACAAGCAGCTAACTCGCCTGAAAAACTGATTGTTTTTTGCGGTGTCCATTTTATGGCCGAATCGGCAGCGATTTTTTCGCCTGTTAAAACCGTTCTCATCCCCGATCTTAATGCCGGTTGTTCTTTAGCCGCTTCAATTGACGCTCTGGAACTGCGAAGGTGGAAAGTCAAATATCCTGATGCCGTTGTCGTTAGTTACGTTAACACGACTGCTGAAGTCAAAGCGCAGTCCGATTACTGTTGCACTTCTACCAACGCCGTCGCTGTTGTTAATTCTATCCCAAAAAATAAACGGATTATTTTTGTCCCTGATATGTTTTTAGCAGCTTTTGTCCAAAAGAAAACGGCCCGGGATTTGATCATTTTTCCAGGCAAATGTTATGTTCATGCTCGTGTCCGCCCTGAAGATGTTTTAAATAAAATGAAGACCAGCCCCGAGGCTGACTTTCTCATTCACCCCGAGTGTGGCTGTGTCTCCAGTTGTATGAATTATGTAGCCAACGGTGATATCCCAGCTGACAAAACTCATATTTTGTCAACCGGCGGCATGTTAAAATACGTTAAACAATCAAAAAAATCTGATTTTATCGTTGCCACCGAAACCGGGATTATTTATCAACTGAAAAAACAAAATCCGGGAAAAAATTTCGAGCCTTTGCGCGACGATATGGTTTGTCAGTTTATGAAAATGATTACCTTACCCAAACTTTTAAATTCACTAATTAATTTAGAATTTGAAGTCAAAGTCCCAAAAAAAATCGCCGAAAAAGCCCGAATTCCGATTGAACGGATGTTTGCAATATCTAGTTAATTTTAATAATTTTTAACTTATGAACAACGTTGTTAAACAATATTTTGACAAAAGTCGCTTTCTGACAACTAAAAATAAGATTTACGCCGAAATCTGTCTGCAATTTTTTGATTTCCAAACGAATCAGGATTTGGTCGAAAATGATATTACTTCGAAAATAATTAATGGAAAATACAAAGACTCAAAGGCTGTTATTATTGCCAAACAAACAGGAATCGTTGCCGGAATTGAAGAGGTAATATATTTAATTGGGAAAAAAACCAATCTAAAAACAAAAATCATTGTCAAAGACGGAACAACAATTAAGGAAAAAGATATATTGATTGAACTAACCGGTAATCCTTTGGAGATCTTAAAATTTGAAAGAACGGTTTTGAATATTTTACAACGAATGAGCGGCATCGCAACTCTCACGAATTCCCTATTTATCAAAAATAATTTGAAGACTCCCCTAGCCGCCACCCGTAAGACTTTATGGGGACTTTTGGACAAAAAAGCCGTATTTATCGGAGGCGGTCTTACCCACCGCCTATCCCTTTTTGATGAAATCCTTATCAAAGATAACCATATTGATATATTAGCCAAAAAATCGCAAGTAACCCGACTTGAAAGCTTAAAAAAAATATTGGATTTTATAAAAAAAAGCAGAGTAAAAAATCCGTTTGAAATTGAAGTAAAGAATGAAAAAGAAGCTTATTATTTAAATAATTTTTACCAAAAAATAAATATTCCTGCCTCGTTAATAATTATGCTCGATAATTTTGAGCCTAATATTGCTGCAAAAACAATTAAAACAGTTCGTGAGCAGAAAGACGTTTCAGAAATTATCTTCGAACTATCTGGCGGGATTAACGAAAATAACATTAAGGATTATGACCAGGTCGGCGCCGATGTTATTTCACTCGGTTCCCTAACTCACTCTTCCAAAGCCCTAGATATATCACTGGAACTGTTATGATATTTAACTAATTTATATACTATAATATTCATTATTAGTTTCTTTAAAATATGAAGCTCATTGGCAGACTTTTTTTGATTGTCTTTCTTTTTTTTGTTGCAGCAGTGATTTTTGGACTTGGATATATGGGATATATTCCTCAGGTTGCTAACTTTTTAGGGACAAACAAACCGCGGAATTTGGGAATCAGATTTACGGAGAAAGATCGAAGTGATGCCCACGCCAAAAGCGGTGTCCAATACGGAATTCTCCCCGCTTCAACTTCCGATGAACAAAGTATTCAAAGATTCGGGAAACATAATGTTGATACAAGCTGGACTTCATCTCAGGCGTCAGCCTTGATGAATAACCGACCTTGGAAATTTTGGCCTTACCAAAATGTTCAGGTAAAATTTAACGCCGACGGATCAGCTGAAGTTTCTGGCGGGTTAAATAAAGCTGTTGTCCCAAGTTATGCCGCCGCCATTGGTATCCCTAAAGTAGCGGTCGAATTTGCCATGAAACTACTTCCTCCGACTCCGGTTTTTTATCTGAAGATGAAAGCTTCGTTCAAAGACAACAAGGTCGATGTCTTTGAACCGCAGGTTTTTCAACTTAACCGAATTCCCCTTCCCGTCGATAAGTTTTTGGCATTTAACAAGTCAGTCTTTCAGTTTATAAAACCAGTCAACGCTCAGCTGTCTATTGACACGTTGACCGATTTAGCCAAGGTGAGAAACAAAAAGGATTTAATTATCAATTATATTAATAGCCGCTTGTCATCTTATAGCAGCTTTTTTTACGCCAAAGAAGCTCTTATTGAAGAAAATAAATTG
>Ga0315273_10011337_pt1 | contig 11399 bp, 18 predicted proteins | sample YL17G02_0_MG_FD_205753 | JGI IMG/M metagenome (GOLD analysis project Ga0315273, IMG submission 205753) | Sediment microbial communities from Yellowstone Lake, YNP, Wyoming, USA - YL17G02_0 | ecosystem: Environmental > Aquatic > Freshwater > Lake > Sediment | place: USA: Wyoming | collected...
CATCTGCATATTCTGTTCCACCTGTTGCAGCAATTCTTTTAACTCTTGCTGTTATCTGCGCTCCAATTAAATAATTTGTTAGAGTAACATTTCCCATATCAACATAAAGATTTGTTAATGCAGCTGTGCCTGTTGGAATAGTGTATTCTCCTGTCATAGTTTGCTCAACCCAAACCTCATTTGTATCAGCATAAGCAAAGATAATTTCAAATTTAGCAAATCTATTTGCACCTGAATTTTGAATAGTTTTGATTGTAAAATGTAAATGTGCGTCTCCTGCTGTGCCCTGTTTCCACCAGTGAGGAATTTCATTAGCGTCACAATACAAATAATCATCAACAGAAAAAGCATAAGCTCTTGTGCTTGTTGTAAATGTTTCATAAGTTGGATAGTTTGCAGCGGGCAATTTTCCTGAACCTACAATAAATTGTAAGTCATCATAAACAACTTTGCTTAAATAAATATCATCCCCAAATAAAAAATAATCCTCATCTTCCATCCAAGTAATTAACCCGTCATTTGTTTCCCCGTCAAAAGTGAGAGTATAGTCAATGTTTGCAACTCCTGAGCCTATTTTCCACGCATTATTTGAAATTTGCCCCTGTGATACACTTCCAATCGCAAATATTATCGGGTCTGCGCTGTTTTCTGTATTTAAAACTAATCCATCTGTTCCCGAAGAAGCGTCTACAAACGCTCTATTCTGTAAAATTGCTACTGTAGTATAAGCTGAACCTGCACATCCATACAGCACATAAGCGTCATTATTATTGTAAGCGATGAATGAGTTTAACGCTGTTGTGCTTGTTGATTTCATTTTGTAACCCTGTATCCCCGAATTTGTTGTATAAGCCTCAAATATATAAGTTGGAGATATTCCTGCGCCTACCCTGGTAAATTGCGGAGTTGCGCTTGTTCGAATATCTTGAACAGTATTCAGCGAGGGAGTTGCATCAACATAGGTTAAAGATGTTCCTGCCATTGCCCCGACGGCGTCCTGAGCTTTTTCATCTGAATATTGATTTATTCCAGCGATAGAATCATCAACATATTTTTTATTTACAACATCTAAATCTTGGGTTGGAGTTGTTAAGACACTTCCCGCACTTAAATCCCCTGAATGATTTGGAATAAACATCTCCGACGCTATTGGAGTTTTCTTTTCTATTTGTTGTTTCATTGTTCTCAAAAGATTAGAAGTCTTAGTTACCATCGCCCAATCCTACCTTTTCTATTTCTCTAACATTTGTCCCTTCTTCCGCATGCAAATATTTATCTCCAGTTTGTTTTGTAGTTCTGAATGTTGTGCCTTCTACAACTGGCCAGTTTGTTTTAATTTCTTTTTGTCCATGTGAGCTTGCCATAAGAATTATAATTAAGCTGCATTAATAAACATTACTGACATTCTGCCCATGTTCTCATTAAAGCCTGCAGTATCAGCTACAACTGCTCCGAACTTTCTAACTCTAGAAATAAATTCATTATAAGTTGGAGTTAAATAAACATCTGAAACTTCTGTCATGGTATTCGCTGCTGTTGTCTCGTTTGATAAATCTGCCATCTTCCAATAATCAGTTAATCCTGTTGTGAGAACTGTTCCTCTATAATCATCTGCTATTTGTTCGTCTGTCAGAGCAGAGTTGTAATATTTTAAATCTGAAATTCCTCCGACAAATTCATTTGTGATTGCTGCATTTCCAGATTTATTTGCTGCTCCTATGCATCCTTTATCAATACCATCACAATTATTAAACCATTCATTTAAATCTGTCGTCGTGGAATTAGTAGAAGCAACTCTTACTCCATTGACATAAAATTTAGGGCCTATTAAATCTGCATTTTGAACAACTGCAACATGTGTCCATACATGAGGTTGAATTACGACGCTGTTTGTTGCAGAAATAAATTGCGCTGTTGTTGCATCTGTGCATCTGCATGCCAATTTTCCAGCTTCAACATTAAACTCTAAAAATTCCACAGCGTCATTATCTCCAGCATTTATTATTGAGTATGTTCCTGTTTTATCTCCGGGCATTATCCATGCGATTATTGTTCCCCTTGTGTCATTTGCTGTGACTCTGTCGGTCGCCCAGGTGTTTATTTGATAATAATCATCTGTATTTCCACCTGTGAAAACTGCGGCCTTTCTGCTATCTGAGCAATTTCCAGAAACTACGGCAGCATCTCCGACGATTGTGAATGCCATTTTAAGAATTTACCGTCCCTGTTATTATTCCCTTTACAATTAGTTGTTTAATTAAAGTTCCTAGAACTGCTGCAATATTTCCAGCTGTCCCTTCATTGCTTGCAAGAGTTAAGTCTTCTGTATAAGAAGTCACAGCAAATTCTGCCTGCTGACAATCTCTCTTGATATTTGGAGAAGTAGAAGTTATCAAAGCCATTTTACACCACCGTTAATAGATAACATGCTTTAGGGTCATGAACAATTATTTCTCCTTCTTCCCAGACTCTTATTTTTGTTCCAATTCCGGGGTCATTTATAGAAACTGATGTTATTGGAGTAAAAGATTTCCATGTTGCAGCATCTTTTGTGAATATTAAGCATTGGTTTGCTGTTGCATTTTGAGAAACAACAACATTGCAGCCTAAGATTTCCATAACAACTCCAGACTCTAAACTCTTATTTGCGAAACTTGGAATGCTTGAACCTTTAACATTGATTAGCCATTGTAATAATTGTCTGTGTTCTGTAGCTGTTATTATCATTGTCGAACCTTCAGGATTATAACCATAACCTCTTATTGCCCCCTTTGCAGTTAGAATGTCTGCGATAGGGTCTCCAGTAACTGTGTCATCCCATCCATCAGCAACGGAAACAGAAGTCTGAACACCTGTTCCTGTGCTTAATTGATTATAAATTCTTGCATCAACTTGGTTTGCAACAGCTCTCACTAAATCTCTTATGTTGGTTGCTAGAATATCAATATCACAATCTTTTATATCTTCGTCAGAAAGCCAAGGACTTTCAACAAAATATTTTCTAACATAGCTTGTGTATCTTGTCCAACTTTGTTCAACTACAACTGGTCTTGATTTGAAAGATGTGTTTGCTATTTGTGATGCAGTTATTGTAGTTGTATCAACTGAGTCCAAAATTCCACTTGTCTTTGCATACCATCTGATTTCCCTTGCTTTTGTAGAAGTTTGATTTATGAATTTCTTAAAAACTATTGCTTCCTCAGCGAAACCTTTCGCCAACTTATTAATGTCAATTCCTCTGATGTCTGCTTCTGCGTTTGTATCTACCATTTTATGCGTGTATCTCCACTAGGAAAAATTCTCCATTAGCTGCTGTTTCTAAAGCGCTTCCGAAAACATATCCTAAATCATTATCATTTGCAGTTGAATCTACGAGAGTGTTTAAAGCTGATGTTGATTGTTCTTTTCCAACTGTGCTCCCGCCACTTGTGCATTTGAAAATTCCTCTTCTATAAACTGCGATTTTTAATTTTCCATCCCCGCTTATTTTTTCTTCAGCAGCAACTCCGCCGAAACTCATATTATCTCCAGAAGTAGCTGATACTGTGAATGGGTCAGTTAATTGTAAAAGTGTGCCTTTTGGAATTGCAGCATCCAAGCAAGTCATTGCTATTGGCGGTTCTGTTTCAATAATTAAAACTGCAACTTCATTTGCCATAACCAACTAATATGGAATAAACTATTTAAATGTTTCGTTGATTAATTATTCGGTGAGCGGCTTAATTATCCCTGCGATTCTATAACTTCCGCGGGAGAGAATTAACAAAGCGAACTTAAATCTGTCCTTTTAAAACTCTCTCTTTATACTCTTTAGGGGTTTCTTCATGCGGTTTTACTGGAGCTTGTCCTGCCAAACTTCCCCCGCCTAACGCTTTTAGGGCTTCTTGTCTTGCAATAAGTTTTTCTTCTCTGGCTAGAATCCTCTCTCTCTCTGCTAGGCCTTGTTTTATCTCTGCAGCCACTCTTTTGGCTTCCTCTACGAGATTTGCCTCAGGATTCGCTTCTATAGCCTCTACATTCACTTTTTCTTGCTCTTGTGTGATTTTATCTGGTTCTTTGTTTTCTTGTTCCATCATGAATATACTCTCTGAATTTTCTATTATAACTTTTTCTAGTTGGGGTTTCGTAATCTAAACAGACTGTATCAAAATCTCCAGCTGTTAAAATTCCAAATCCATCACAGAGTTCTTCTATTCTGCATTTTCCCCATCTTGTGCATAGTTCTTTTTTCATTTGATTGGATTAGGTATTGCTACGCCTATTACTAACGCAATTATCCCGACTATACTCGCCAATAATTTCCCATCTATTCCATTAAACAAGGCGCAGATTTCTATTGCAGTTAATCCTGCAATTCCAGCAACTATAATTCTCCAGTCTATTTTTGTTTTTTTAGCCATCTTTGTTTGGATTGACATTTTTTTCTTTTAATTGTCCTGAATCTTTTTGTTTGTCTTTCTGTAAATCATCCATTATTGATGGAGCAGACTCAATTTTAAATTCTATCCCTAACTGTTCTTTTGCCTGTTCTTCGTTATAGAGTTTCATATCCCAAATCTCTTGTTCATATGCGACGATAATTATTTTAGAAGATGCTTCTGTGGTTTCTGCTCCCCAGCCCATAACAACCTCGGGCATTCCGCAAGCTGTGACAAAAGTTCTTATTAAGAATTTTATATATTCAAGTGAGTCTAAAGTTGCAAATTGTCCTGTGCTGACTTTCTTTATTTCCTTGAACACGCCTGCAGGGATTACGACATGCTCTTTTTTCTTAAAAGCATTGTTCAGCGTCGTGGTTATATCATTCAGCTTTATTGTGTCGTCAGTTTCAGCTTCATAGATGTCAGTAGGGAAAACATTTTTATGATAGAGCTCTCTCAGGTCAGATAATCCTTCATTTCTTGATAAAATCATTTCTTCCAAGCTTTCAAAAAAAGGTATGCCATGAATTTCATCAGCTATTCTTTCATAAGATAAATGGAAAATCTCATCAGGACTATAAAGTTGTTCTCTCCCTTCCTGCTCATAGCCTATAATTATGCCCTCGCTGTTTGCGATAATTGCTATTTTTCCAGGATTCAAAGGTTTAAGATTTGTTAGCCTGCCTTGATTATCTCTTACTTCATGAGCAAAACTATCTCCGCATATCATTGCAACTTTCCATTGATTCTTTAAAACTCCCCTCGCTGTGTCTTTTCCAAAACCTCTAATTTTATCCAGTTTTGCCTGATTCTTTGCATCAGCTTTTATTGATCTTCCAAAAGTCCATGAAGCAAATTTATTTATTACAGCTCTCCCTTCTGCAATTTTTCTGTAATAACCATGCCATTTTGAGAATGCTGGAGTGTATGCAGTTCCATTTATCTGAGCGCCATCTGTATCTTGAAAACTTACTGAATATTCTGTGCCCTGATTAGAGAAATCTGTGGTTTGCCCTGTTCTAAGTGTAGTCATGTAAAACTATGTAAAACTATGTATTTAAATGTTTTTAGGTTTGGTTATGTTCCCAAATAAAACAAGAATTAACAAAGTTTAAATAACTTTCCACATCTTTTTACAAAATATTATTTGCCAATATTGTTCCTGCTCCTGCATCATTTATTGCTCCCGTGTGGTCTGTTCCTGTGCAATAATTTCCCATAAGAAGATTTGCAGAGCATCCTGCTGATGCAATGTTTATTTCGTATCTGTCATTATTGTAAAATTTGTTACTTGAAACTAGATTGTTTAGAGAACTCGTTTGTAAGTGTAATCCGTCATAGCTTGCAGTGTTTGCATAATCATTGTGAGAAAATTCATTTCCAGTTAAAACACAATCTTGCATGGTATAGCCCCACAATCCATGCTGTGTATTATTTGCGCAAGTGTTTCCAGCAAATGCACAACCATTACATGATTGACACAGAATTCCTACTCCGTTGCTGTCGCAAATATTTCCAGATATTGCAATGCTTCCTCCATTTGTAACTGAACCACATGTTAAAACATAAATTCCACATCCATCTGTTGCTGCGTTGCAATTGTTTCCTGTAAGTGTATGCCACCTTGTTGATTCTAGGAGAATTCCATTTCCACCATTTGCTGTTGAAATTATTTGATTCCCGTATGTTGTCCCATGTTGAGCATATAGGAGATAAATTCCTGAAACTCTTTGTTGGAAAAATGCTGCCATCCCTGTACCTGTCCCACAATTATAAACAATATTTCCGGACACTATGCAGTTTTCACATGGGTTTGTGTAGCCCTGGATAAAAATTCCCACCCATTTGCAATTCTCACAATAGCAGTTGTTGATTAAATTTTTATTGCAGGTATTATCTAGTTCAATTCCTGTGCTTGCACAATTCAAAAAATAACACCTTTCTATTCTACAATTTGTAACTTTTTTAAAATAAATTCCGTTTGCAGTTTCCGCATCTCCCCCCCAGGTTGTTGTTGTCCCATCAAAATAAATGTCTTGAATTACTATGTCAGTATTTCCGCTGTTTGTGTTTGAATTTTCTATAATGTTTATATTTGTCGTTGTTGATTTTAAAATAGTTGTTTTTCCCTCTCCTTTTAGTGTTATAGAATTTTTAACTTTTATTGCTTCTTTTATCAAATATATTCCGGACTTAATTTTTATTGTTGCTCCTTCGCTAGGTATAGAGTTTATTGCTTCTTGTATTGTTGCAAAATCTCCAGTTCCATCAATTGCAACAACAAATTCTCCAGCACCCTTTCTTATTTTTCCTTGTCCTTGTGAAAATTCATCTGAGTGTGGGAAAATATTTTCCATTTCTTTTCCTAAATCCAAAACCATTTTAAACTCCCATGAAGTTCTGCACGCTAGGACTTTTCAGAAGATTTTCTATTGCCCTCATTTTCCATACATGAATATTTATCATGTCTTCTGCTTCAATTCTTCCCAGCGAATATCCTGCCATGTTATATTTGATTGCTTCAACAGCTATCGCCCTGCAAGCATATTCAGAAAAGAGCAATTTATAGACGGCGTTCAAAGTTGCCCAATTTGTAACAATATCATATTCTACTAAGGCGCATAAATATGCTTCTGTATAGACTCCGACTATATCTTGCATTGTTGTAGAAAAACTTGCATCGACAAGTTCGCCCATAAATCCCGCGACATTTGTTGTGTCTGCGATTATTGTAGTATTTGTGTATGCTGCCATGTTAGAAAGAACGGCAGAAAATATTTAAATCTTTGCTATTTGAAGCCAGCCAAACACCTCTCACAATCCCTTCAGCCGGATGGTTATAACTCGCATAAATTTTTCCTTCATCTTCCTGCACCGACGATAAACTTGCTTTAATTTCATCATCATCCAATAATTCTATTTTTGAATTTTCCATTAAGACTAACAAATTATAATACATGTCTTCCTTTAGCAGTTTCTTGCTTCTTTCTCCATCCTTATCAGTTATTCTTGACGCATTATTCAGAGCCTCAGTTTTTCTTTTAGTTGCATCATTCTGCATTAACTCACTATAAACTCCAAACCCTATACCTCCATCATCCACACCAATTTTAGAAAATCTAAAAATTCTGTTTAATTCTATGATTTTTTTTGATGTGTCTGTTGTATAATTTCTCTTTTCTAAGATATTTTCTTTTTGAATGATTTTTTTATCGCTTCTTTTCTCTACAATTTCAAAAGCGCATTCATCATCTCCTAAACCCGCTACATCTACACCAATATAATATTTAGAATTTGAATTAACAATAAATCTCTCGTCGCGCTTTTTGATGCAAATTTTGTTAATTAAATCATCATCAAAAAGGCGTCTTAGTTCATCTGTGAAGATTGCGAGAAATTCTTGGGCATATGCTAGTTTTGACATCTTTATTTTCTGTTCTTCTAAGAATTCTTTTTTATGTCTTGGGCAGTCCTCAGCAGAAATATAAAATTTTTTGAAGCGGTTATCTTGAGAGCATTTATAAAAAAATTTCTCACTTCCATCTTTGTGTTTTTTTCCGAATGGAGTTGATGCAATATCCATACTTCCTTCAACAATGCTTAACATTGGAGAAACTGCGATAAAAAATTCTTCACTCATACGACTACCTTCATCAATCATTAATTTTTTTATTGTATAACCTCTCAGGCCCTCGCCTGTTTCTCCAGCTGCATAACAAAAAATTCCAGTGCCATTTTTGAATAAAAGTTTGTGCATTGTGGGTTTATCCTTGCCTTTGCAGATTTCTTTAGGATATTTCTCGCTTGCGTATGTGAGAGCTTTCGCCAGCATGTGATAAGCCTGTTTTTCTGTGATTGAGCAGATTAAAATAAACTCTCCCTTTTTGAAATTATTGATGCACAATTCTATTGCTTTTATGCTCATTGCAGTTGTTTTGCCAACTTGACGCCCGCATAGGAGAAAACAGTCTTGTTCTGGCGCAGTTTCAATATAATCTTTTTGCCAGTTATCTAAACTCAACCACGGACGATTAATGTCATAGTTCATCATTTTTCCTCATCTATTTCTTCCAGTGGGGCGCCGCATACCCAGCATTCATCGGTTTTGCTTTCTTTGAAGCTGTAGATTGTTCCGCATTGGATGCATTGTTTTACCATAAAATTTTTTGTGGGATTCCAAGTCTTCTTTATTATTTATTTATTAAAGTTCGCTATATGATTAACTAAACAACAACAAACTCACATCTATAAACATTGTTTAGTTCTCTCATTTGTAATTCTAACTTTATTCTTTCTGTATCACTAAAATCATCTGGTTTGCATTGAATAAACTTAATAACTCTTGCAATTACATCAATACTAATCAAATCAACACAACTATGCGAACCAGCACTTCTAATTACAAGATTACCCTTTGCTCTTTCATCTGCCATTACCTTATATTCTTTTCTTCTGCCTTTGATGTAGTTTTTATTTGACATCTTCTTCTTCTATGAACTTAAAAATATTAAATCCTTTCTCTCCCTTATCCCACTCTGATTTGAATTTGATAAATTGTTCTTCTGTTGCTTCTTTATTTGTTATCTCTTTATAATTCCTTAAAAAATTATCTCTAAATTTTCCCTCTTTTGTTTTATATCGTTCTTCTAAATCTAATCTCTCTTTTTCTTCTGACTCAATCTTTCCCTTTAATCTTTCTAACTTTTCAATCTCACTCTCTATTGTTTCTGTGTTCTTAACAATCAATTCTTTGGAGCTATTTATCTTATTGTTTATTTCTTCTAAATTTAATTTATCAAATTTAAAGTGATTTCTTAGAAGTCTATCAATTAGAGCAGATGCGTTTTCTTCTCCCCTAACTTTATTAAACATTTCTTCTGTTAATGAGATTGTTTTATTAACCATCACTTTTTATAGAAAACTACCTTTATATACTTTTCTATACTTACTTACTTACTTACTTACTTATATATAGTAGTAGTAGTAGTAGTAGTAGTAGTAGTAGTAGCGGGCGAGCAACTTCCCTAATTGCGAGCCCGCACATTCCTCTCCTTTCCTCCAAGCAAGCAAACATCCAAGCAAATCCAAGCAAGCAACCTCAAAGCCAGCTTGCTTGCATTAGCCGAGCCGAAGAATATCGGCTCGGCAAGCAGGCGAGCAACCTAACCAAAGCGAGCCTGCCATTAATTGCGAGCCAGCCGAGAGCCAGTTAGCGCAAGCGCTGGCGTCAAAGGGCGAGCCTATTTCAGCCTGCCCCTTTTTGCAGGCAACCCAGCAAAAAGAGCTGGCAGGCATAAGCAAAACCTGAGGCAACCCACGGTTTTGCCTATTTCCCAGCCGAATTAAGAATTAATGAGGCGTTGAAATGCTTCGCATTTCAAAGGCAAAGGAAATATATAAACTTTGTGCTGGGAAATGGTGGCATGCTGTCCCATGCCTTAATAAAAAATTTTCTAAAATGCAGCGATTGCTTGCTTTACAAGTGCGATGGATTTTTTCATAACTTCTTCTCCGCTCAATCCATTCTTATCCAGACTTACAAAAATATCTTTTGCGTAACTTGTATAGATGCTTTTGTTCTTTTCAGCTCGAGCTTCTACGAATTCTTCTTTCTGTGGTGCTGGCGCAATCTTTTCTGTCTTGACTTCTGTCAGAATCTTTTTGATATTCTTAAATCCGTTTGATTCCTGAAAGTCTATAGAAATTTGGTTCCCGATTTCTTTCTTTAATCCTTCAACCAGTTTGTTATCAAAACAAGACATTTTACCCTGACTTGTATCAAAAACAATATATTTCCTTCCAGCTTTAGATTCTTTCTCTTCTGCGCCAATTATTTTTAAAGTTGTTTCCATTGTTTTCAACCTCCGTTTTTATTTAATTGTTTGATGTCCTAAGGACTTTAACTTTTCTTCGCACATTTCTAAAAGTGCTCTTTCAACTATTAGTGCGTTTTCCATTTCTTTGAGTCTTGCTTCTGAGTTTCTTTTGACATTTTCCCATAATTCCTCTGTTGGATTCTCTGCAATTTTTACGCCCAGTTCTTTATTTTCTATCATTTTAAATCCTCTTCGGTGAGATTGAAGAATTTTATAAACCATTTACAACCATCACATCTTTTATCATTTTCTTTCCAAGAATACCCCACTGAACATTCTTTCACCCACTTAATCGCTTCTTGTTTTAATGCTAATTTATATTTAAATAAAGGTTCTACTCTCTCATCTATTTGTTCAAGTTTGTTCTCTGGAATTGTTCCAAGTTCCCATTCAATATCTTTTAAAGTTCTAAGTTCTGTCATTTTGTTTTTCAAGTTCAATTATATATCTTCTTAAATACATAGCTAAACTTTCTCCTTTCAGCGACGGGAAAATGCGTCTTAACTTTTTCCAGTCATTATTATAAACTCTTATTGTAACTGTGCTTTCCATTTTATTTTTCACTAATCTTTTTTTCATATTCTTCTTTAGTTAATTGAATGTTTAAAATTTTGTAAGAGCAGTTAGAGCAGTAAGAGCAGTCAGAGCAGTAAGAGCAGTCATAGCAGTCATAGCAGTGAGAGCAGTAAGAGCAGTTAAGGCAGTCAGAGCAGTGAGAGCAGTAAGAGCAGTCAGAGCAGTAAGAGCAGTGAGAGCAGTAAGAGCAGTTAGAGCATTTAAACCAGCTTCTATATAATTTAATTTCTTCCCAACTCATATTTAATAATTTATCTTTTGTTAATTCTTCCATGTTATAATTAATTATAACATCTTTATAAATGTTTCTATTTCAATACATTAATCATTTTATTGTTTCCTGCCTACTTCCTAGAGTGTCTTTTTGTAAGTGAATTCCTGTTTGAGTTATATAAACATCATCTGCATATTCTGTTCCACCTGTTGCAGCAATTCTTTTAACTCTTGCTGTTATCTGCGCTCCAATTAAATAATTTGTTAGAGTAACATTTCCCATATCAACATAAAGATTTGTTAATGCAGCTGT
>Ga0315273_10011338_pt1 | contig 11398 bp, 10 predicted proteins | sample YL17G02_0_MG_FD_205753 | JGI IMG/M metagenome (GOLD analysis project Ga0315273, IMG submission 205753) | Sediment microbial communities from Yellowstone Lake, YNP, Wyoming, USA - YL17G02_0 | ecosystem: Environmental > Aquatic > Freshwater > Lake > Sediment | place: USA: Wyoming | collected...
ATCGAGGATTGCCGGACGAAAAACCGCGGCGTGGAACTGGTGAGGTTGTAGTTCCCGGCTGGAACAAGCGAGAGGAGAACCGCACATGACGCAGTGTCGAATCGCGAAATGGCTGGTTGGCGGCGCGGTGGTTGTCGCGGTGTGGGCTGGTGTCGCCTGGGCCGCCGATCTGTGGAGCCGGTTGGGTGTCACCGAGGCGCAGGCGAAGACCGAGTGGGTGCAGGCCTTTGCGAGAGGGAACGTCCCGTACTACCTGGCCGCCAAGGCCGTGATGGCGGCGCCGCCCGCCGCCCGCGCGGCACTCGTGGTCGAAGGGCTCGGCTGGGTGAGGAGTTTCGTCGGCTCGGCGGAGTTCAAGACGGCCTACGCAGGGCTGCGCCAGAGTCACAAGCCGGGGGCCCCCACATCGAAGGGGACGCCGGAACAGCGAGTCAAGATGCAGCAGGACGAACAGCGCAAGAGCATCGAGGAGGCGAAGAAGAACCTCGCGGCCCTGCCGCCCGATATCCGCAAGCAGGTGGAAGACACGATCAAGCAAATGGAGGCGGCCTTCAAGAAATCGTCGACGGACCCGCAGATGCTGGCGCTCGCCAAGTCGATGGCTGAGGCCGACGACGCGGACATCCAGCGCCGGTACACGGCCGGGCTCGCCGAGTGGGAAAAGGACTATCCGGCGGACGGGTCCGCGCTGGTCGCCAGCCGGCTTCGGCAGTTTCTCGACGTGTGCGGCGACGTGGACTACGCGGCGAAACTCACCAGCCGCAACGGCAAGATGCACTTTGTCGAGCAGCGGTACCAAGAGAAGCCGTCGGAATGGAAGCTCTGCTACCGCGCCGGCCCCGAAACGGCGGAGGCCGCGCGGGCGTTTACGAAGACCTGGCTCAGCGAACTCACGAAGCGATAGAGCGACGCCTGGTCCCGTCCTTTTTCATCTTCTTTCACACTTGGCCCGCGATAATCGGGGTCCTGAGGTGTATCTTCTAGGCACGACACACCGCAATGGGGTTGGACGCCCACACCATGGACTTCGTCATGCGCGCACTGATGGGGCTGATGTTCGCCGCCATTCTCGGTGTCATCACCCTCGTCCTGCCGGTCTTGGTATTCCTCCGGACTCAACGCCTGAGGAACGAACTGAACGAATTGCGCGCCAAACTCATGCAGACCGGCGCCGATCTGGAGCGGGTGCGGCACATGCTGCGCACGCTGACGACGGATCTGACCGGCGCGGCGGCCAACGTGCCCACGGAGGCCGGACGAGCGACGCCACCTGCTGCCGCAGTTTCCGATGCCCGCGTTGCTGACTTCCTTGCGGGCGTGACCCATCCGGAGCAGGCGGCGTCAGCGCCGCCCACGTCCGGGCCGACTCCCGTTGCAGCGACGGTCGTCGCGCAGGAACCATCAGCAACCGCAGCATCCGCCTCGCTTCCGTCCGGGCGCACTCCCGCCGAACCACCTGTTGTCGTGCCCGGACCCTTCGCCGGCGCCTCGGCGGCCGCCCGCGTTTATGCCTCGGCGGTCGAGCCCTCGACATCGGGCGGTTCGGCCCTCTCGCTCGGCGGCTCCTCGCGTGAGGCTGGCGCCGCGCACCCGGCACCGTCGGCCGGAGTCGACAGTACGCGCGACACGCTCGAGACCAGAATCGGTGCGTACTGGCAACTGTACGCAGGCATGGCCGTGCTGTTGCTGGGCGTGGGGTTCTTCATCAAGTACGCCTTCGACAACGAGTGGATCAACGAGACGACGCGCGTGGTGATGGGCGGCGCGATCGGGATCGGCATGGTGGCTGGCGGGCTGGCGATCTCGCGGCGAGGATACCGCCTCTACGGAGAGATCGTGGCGGGCGGTGGGTTTGTCGCGATGTACTTCTCGACCTACGCCGCGTTCAACTTCTATGGTCTCATCGCGCAACCAGTGGCGTTCGGGTTGATGGTCGCCATCACGGCCGGCGCCGCCTTCGTCTCGGATCGCGAGCGTTCGCAGGGCCTCGCGTTTGTCGCCGTGCTTGGCGGCTTTCTCACTCCGTTTCTTGTCGGCCGCAACGAGGATGCGCAGGTGGTACTGCTCACCTACGACGCGATCCTGGTTGCCGGGACCATGCTTCTGGCCCAACGCCGGCGGTGGCCGATCGTGAACCTGGCGAGCTACGCGCTGACGATCCTGACATTCGGCGCGTGGGCCGCACGGTACTACACGCCTGACGCGTACGTGACGACCCAGGTGTTCCTGACGCTCTTCTGCGGGATGTTCGCCTACATGCTCCGGGTGTCGGAGCGCGCGCGCACCGAGAACAGCGACATCGTCTCGACGGTGCTGTGGTCGGCGCCCATCGCCTATCACGTGGCGTCGCTCAACAACCTGTTGCCGCACTCGTTGCCGCTGCTCGTGTACCTGATGCTGGTGACGCTGGTCGGCGTGCTCTCCAGCGTGAAGTTTGACCGGGCTTGGGTCCGGCTGGCAGTGTTTGCCGCGACGACTCCGGTGTTCCTGCAGTGGGTCGCGCGGCACCAGACGCCGGGCTGGCGCCTCGGCAGCGTCGTGGTGATGCTGGCGATGTACGGCATGCACCTGATTGCGCAGGGCGAGCGGATCGGTCGAAAGGGCGAAGAACCCTGGCCGATTGCCGACCTGGTTCTCTTCCACGCCAACGGCTTGGCGCTGTTTGGCGGGGCGTATCTGATAGTCGACGCCTTCGCGCCGCAGATGACCTCGTCTCTGGCGCTCGGCATCGCGCTGTGGCATTTCGGCATGGCGTGGTACTTCGGCGCGCTCACTGGGGATGCCGGCCCCAACAGCCTGGCGCTCGGGTTTGCCTGTGTCGGTTTTGCCATCGGCCTGGAGTTCGACGACTGGATGAAGATTGTCGGGTGGACGGTGGAATCGGTGGCCGTGGTGTGGGTCGGGTTACGGACCAGGCGGGACTGGATGCGCCTCGGCGGAGTACTGCTGCTGGCGGGCACGACCATCCGGCTGATGTCGCTCGGGTTCTTCGATGCGGCGGCCGGGTTCGCGCCGGTCTTCAATGCCCGATTTGGCGTGACGCTCGTCGTGGTGGCCGCCTGCTACGCCCTGGCGTACATCCACAAGCGCGGAGGAGCCGACCTGAGTGATCGCGCGGCGCCCGAGATCGGCATGTCGATTATCGCGGCCAACCTGCTGACCGTGCTCCTCATCACGACCGAGATCAGCTTCTACTGGCGGATACGGGCTGCCGAGGACGCCACGGCCGACCTGGCGCGGCTCGCCTCACTCTCGATCGCCTGGGCCGTCTACGGGACGGCTCTCATCATCATCGGCATCAACCGGCGGTACGCGCCAGTGCGCTACCTGGCCCTCGCGCTTCTCGCGCTCACCGTAGGAAAGGTGTTTCTGGTGGATCTGTCGGCGCTGGGCGGCATCTACCGCATCATCGGCTTTGTCGGCCTTGGACTGGCGCTTATGCTGGGCGCGTGGCTCTATCAGAAGTACCGCGGCGTGATACTGGGATCGGAGCGCTAGACAGCCCGAGGGATTCGGGATTGGCGATTGGTTCTGGACTGCCCGAACCCCTCCCAAGAAACACCTCAAAAATGGCTGACTCTTCTCACATACGCCGGTGTTTCCTCGGCGCGATGTTCGGCAGTGGGCCGATTGAGACGCTAATCCCTAACCCCAAACCCCCAATCCCCGCTCACACCATCGTGCCTTCGGGGTACTGCAGCGCCAGCCGCAGTTCCTTGGTGAGCGAGTCGACCGACGTGCCCTTCTTCCAGGCCCCGTCGGTTTCGAACCGGAGGTCGCCGATGCGGTGGCCCCATGGCGAAATCACCCGTCCGATGGCCCGGAAGTCGGTCCGGTCGACATGTTCCTGGTCGAGGCGGCGAACCACTTCTGGCGCGACACGGACAAAGGCCCGAAGTGCCATGGACGACTTGATGGCGTACTTTCGGCCGTTCCACGCCGCGCCGAACACCAGCGCGATCTGCTTGAAGTAGTTCACAAAGAACCGTGTTGATTCTTCCTGGAAGTCCTGCGTCTTGCGGGAACCGCCGAAAGCATCCGACTGAAACAGCCGCTTCAGTTCCTGCGCGAGCGGCGCCTGCGCGATGTGACCCTTACCGACACCCAGCAGTTTGATGTCCATGAAAAGCGGCGACTGATCCCGTTCGTTGAGCGCGCGCACGATGTCGTGCGCCGCCGCAAGCCCGTCGTCTCGATACAACTGGCGCCCCGACAGGCTGACCAGATGCGACGAATTCAGCCGCGTGTGCTTGGCGTTGATGGTGACGAACATCTGCACGATGTGGTCTTCGGGGAGTTGATCGAAGATCACGGCCGGCACCGTGAACATCTCCTGACCAAAGCGCTCGATGTCGGCGTGCATCGCCAGCAGGCGGTGCTGGCCATCGATGGCGCGCAAGATCCCCTCCCGCTCGGGCACCTTGAGAACGCCGAGTTGCGAACCATCCTCGACCGGGGCAAATGACAGTTTCTCGTCGCACGAAATAATGACGGCGCCTGGAATCGACGGCAGGTCGCGCGCCTGCCGGCACTGCTCGAAGTACTGAACCAATTCGTCAATCTTGCGGCGGATGATCTGGCGTTGGTAGGCCTTGTCGCTCGCGCCGATGCGGCGTTCGAGCAGATCCCAGTTGACCTTGGCCGTCGAGATCGGGCGCTTCCTGCCTCGCACCGCCGGGTGGTGCTGTTCGCCATAGGTCAGCACTTCGAACCGCACGAGTTTGTCGATATCCTTCGCCGAGAGTGACGCCTGGTAGAACCGCACGCCGAATTGCTGCATCCGGATGGCAGAGACATTGATCATGGACAGTCACCACAGGAAATCGCCCGGGGAATCAGACAGATCACCGACAAACCGCCCCGAGACTTAGACATCTTCTATCGGCGTCATCTCACCGATTGAAGCAAGTTCTCGTCACCCCGGCGCAAGCCGGGGTCCAGAGAGGTACACGACTGGATTCCGGCGTACGCCGGAATGACGACATAGAAAGGGTCCGTCCGCACTCGGCGGTTTGAGGCGAAGCTTCACTGGATGCCTATGTCCGAGGATTCCACCCCGCGCCAGACGATCGACGTGGATATTGTCTGCGTAGGGTTTGGCCCCGCGGCAGCCGGGTTCCTGAGCACGCTCGCGCGCGCGATCGTGCGGGAGGATGGCACGCCGGCCATCGAAAGCCGTGTTGCGCCGGGGATGCCGCTGCAGGTCACCTGCTTCGAGCGCGCCGATGATCTTGGCACGGGCGTGTCTGGGGTCGTCACCCGCGCACGCGCCATCCGCGAGACGTTTCCCGACCTCGATCCGTCGCAGATCCCGATGGCGGCGCCGGTCGGCCACGAGCGCGTAGCGTACCTCCTCGATCCGATCGGCGCCAGTCGGCGATCGATCGCGTTGCAGGTTGGCGATCGCATCATCCGAGGGTTGGGCGCCATCCTGCCATTCCGCCATCACGCGCTCGAGTTGCCCTACATTCCGGATTTTCTTCGGAAGGACGGCGGACTGATCCTGTCGATTGGCCAGTTCATGCAGTGGGTCGGAGGGCAGGTGATGGGATCGGGCACGGTCCAGCTGTGGCCGGGCACGCCAGTGGCCCAGGCACTCATCGAGAACGACGCGGTCTGCGGCGTTCGTCTTGTGGATCAGGGCACGAACCGCGCCGGCGAGCCCGATGCGGGTTACATGCCGGGCATGGACGTGCGCGCCGCGCTCACGGTGGTGGCCGACGGCCCGGTCGGCCCCGTCGGGCGGCAACTCGACGATCACTTCGGCTTTCCGCCAGGCCACCACGTGCGCGATTGGGCCGTGGGCATGAAGATGGTCGTGGACCTGCGCGAAAACGCGGGTCTCGAGCCCGGTACGGTGATTCACACCTTCGGCTATCCCGAACCTGAGATCTTCGGATTCCTCTACGTCAACGACGCGCGCACCGCGTCGCTTGGCATCTTCGTCCCGTCCTGGTTCGACAGTCCGGTCCGAACGGCCTATCGCTACCTGCAGCACTGGATGATGCATCCGTACCTGTGGCGGCATCTCGCAGGTGGCCGCATGCGATCGTGGGGTGCGAAGTCGCTGCAGGAATCCGGCAAGCGAGGGGAACCGTATCTGGCGGGCAACGGCTACGCGCGCATCGGCGAAGGATCCGGCAGCACGAACGTCCTCACCGGGTCGGGAATAGACGAGGCCTGGATGACGGGCGTGCTGCTCGCACACGCGGTCACCGACCTGCTGGCTGCCGACAAACCGTTTACGCGAGACGCGCTCAACGAGGCGTACGTGGCCAGGCGCCGAGACAGTTGGGTCGAGCACGAAGGCGTGGTCGCCGAACGGGCGCGTGATGGTTTTCACAGTGGTGTCGTGACGGGCCTTGTCGGCATGGCGCTCTCCGGGCTCTCCGGCGGCCGGTTGTTCGTGCCGGTGGAGCCGACGCGACCTCACGAACGCGTGCGCTCACTCGCCCAGTATTTCGGGGATCGCATCCCGGCGGCTGAGATTGATCGGATCACCCGCGAATCGGTGCAGTCCGGACAGCCGCTGCACGACGCGCTGTTGGAACGTGCGGGCTGGCCCGCCATTCCCTACGACGGCGCGCTGCTCGTGTCCCATCAGGACGCGCTGCTGGTGGGTGGCAAGGTGCAGGCGGCAGCCGGGTACGCCGACCACGTCATCTTCCACGACCCGGCGCTCTGCAGGGATTGCCAGACGAAACTCTGCATCGAGATCTGCTCGGGTCAGGCGCTGATGCCGGGATCAGGCGATGTGCCTGCATTCGATCGCGAAAAGTGCATTCACTGCGGGGCGTGCTACTGGAGTTGCACGCGGCCCCTGCCGGGGAATCCGGACCGGACCAATCTCCAGTTCCGGGCCGGATCGGGTGGACTGCACTCGACGGAGAATTAGGCAGTGAAGGAGAACGTGTCGTGAGCCATCCGTTTCATATCGTCGTGTGCGGCAGCGTTGCCCCCGACCCGCTCCAGACCCTCGAGCCGGTGACCGGGCCGACCGGTCCCGCGCTCAAGAACGAAATGCTGCTGCCGCACATCCTCGATCCATGGGCGGCGCACGCGCTGTACGAGGCCGCGAATCTCGCGAAGGGCGCGCCCGGCAGCAAGGTCTGGCTCGTCAGCCTGGGCCCGAAGGCCAAGCTGCAGCAGGTGATGATGACGATGGCCCAGAAGGTGCCGTTTGAGCTGGTGGCGCTCGACGGGCCGGCAGGCGGATTCGTGGACGCGCACGCCACGGCCGCGGCGCTGGCTGATGGCATCAACGGGATCGCGGGTGTCGACAAGTCGAGATTGCTCGTGTTCGGAGGCTGGGAATCGGCGACCCGGTGTTCCGGCGTCACCATGCAATTGGTCGGTGAGCGGCTCGGCATCGTGGATCAGTTCCAGGGTGTCGATCGGCTGACGGTCGAAGGCGACGGATCGCTCCGCATCCTCGAGCGGATTGACGGAGGTCGCCATCAGGTGTCGGTCGTGCAAGGGCCACCCGCCCTGGTTGGGTGGGCGACTGGTCACCTCGCGGAGCCCCCGAACAACCCACAAGTGGGGATGGCCAACATGCGCCTGATCATGCCGGCGCTTCAGAAGGCGAAGGCGACGTCTGTCGCCGCCGGCGGTCTGAGTTTCGTCGGCGTCGAGCAGCCGAAACAGACGCGTGACACGCGCATCGTCAAGGACGTGTCGCCAGAAGAGATCGCGCGCGAGATCGTCGCGTGGGTGCGGGGGGCGTAATGGAAACCGTTCTGGTCTTGCTGCACAACGACACGGATGGCACGCTGCCGGCCGCGGCACTCGAGGCGGTGGCGGCGGGCGCACGCATCAGCGGCGAACTTGGGGCGCAGGGATTTGCCGTTGGCCTCATCGGCCACGCGCTGCAACTGTCTATCGATCGGCTCGCCACGTGCGGCGCATTGAAGTTTGTTGCGGCCGACGCGCCGGAGTTCGGACACTCGCGCTACGCGACCGACGCGGCCGCCGCCGAAACGGTCGCGCGTCACGTAGGGGCCAGCGTCATCGTCGCCCCCATGACGTCACGGTTTGCGCGTGTGTTGCCAGGCGTGGCGCACCGCCTGGGTGGCTGCGTTGACACGCACGCGACGGGGTTCGGCGTGGCCGATGGTGCGCTTGGCGTGACGCGGTGGTTCTACCGGCAGCGCATGGAGGCGACGCTGCGGCGGACGGAGCGCCCGTGGATGGTGTTGATCGATCCGGGCGCCTGTCCAGCCTGGTCCGGGACCGAGGGCAAGGCCTCGGCTGAAGCCGTTGCCGTCACGTGTGGGCCATCGCTTACGCGAACCACGGTCACGGGCATCGAGGCGCCGGCGGCAGAGCAGCAGACGATTCGACCGGATGCGGACTTGTTGTTTGTTGCGGGCGCGGGCTGGACCAAGAAGCAGGCCGATGGTCAGCCGCACCCGGCCGACGCTGAGGCCTACATCCTCGACTTCCTCAAAAAGAGCCGCGCCTCGCTCGGCGGCAGCAAGTCGCTCGTCGATTTGAGCGGGGAAGGCCAGGCCGTGCTGCGCTTCATGACGCACCTCAACCAGATTGGCCAGACCGGCGCAACGCCTCGTCATCCAAAGGGACTCGCCACGTGCTGCCATGGTGAAGAGCCACACGTGGTAGGCTGGAGATTCATCACGGAGCGCCGTGCCGTCAATCTCGATCCGAACTGCGGATGGGCGCGCGGCAAGGCGGATGTCTTGTATGTCGCGGACGCGTTTGGCGTGATGAAGAAGGTCAACGAGTTGCTGGCCGATGGCCAGTAACGGGATGGCAGTCGGTCCGTCTGCCCGGACAGAAAGGACCATCATGCGCGTTGCTGCTGGCGTGGTGTTGCTGATGTTGCTTGCCGCCGTCGACGCGGGAGCCCAGCCTGCGCCCGCGAAGGCCCGGCCTGACTTCTCGGGCACGTGGGCCTTCGACCAGGTGAAGAGTGCGCAGCCTGGTCCCGATGGCAAGGTCATGCTGGTGGCCATGCTTGGCGACGAATTCACGGCGCTGCAAGATGCGGTCTCGCTGTCGCTGGCGATCAAGGCGGGCGGTGTCCGCGTGAATGCCACGTACAAGCTCGACGGGACCGAAAGCCGGAACATGTCGCCAGGAGCGTTTGGTCAGCCTCCCGTCGAGGTGATCTCACGCTCGTCATGGGAGGGCGACAAGCTCGTCATCAAGTCGACGAGCGTCTCTGTCCTGTCCGGCAAGAACGTGCCAATTGATACCCGCCGTGTGCTGTGGATCGACGCGAGCGGAAGTCTGCTCGTCGAGCGGACCGGTACGCCTGCCACCGAGGTCGTGCCATCGCGCAGCATCTATCGCAAGGTGAAGTAGCCCGATCGACGGGTCGCGTGCCGAGGGTTACCAGGCAGAAACACCTCGGTCTGCCCGTCGAAGTCCACGTCCCGGAGTGATCAATGAGAGGACTGGTTGCGGCGTTGTGCGTTGCCCTGCTCGGCATCGGGATCAGCGCCCAGCGCCAGGTGGAATCCAAGAAGAAGCCGCCGGATCCGTGGAAGTCCTATCCGACGCGGACGCTCGACGACTTGCCGGGTTTCCCGGTTGAGGGCACAGACGCCACGCTCGATGTTTACGGTGGCGTGCGTGGCGCGAAGCAGGAGGCCAGAGGCTTCTTCTATCCGAAGAAGATCAACGGGCGGTGGTGGCTGGTCGACCCGGATGGCTACCTGTTCATCAACATCGGCGTCGTCTCCGTCGCTCCCGGCAAGTCGCCAAACAGCACCGCCGCCCAGCAGTCCCGGTTTGGCGGCGACGCCGGGTGGGCGCGGCAAGTGACATCCCAGCTCAAGTCGCACGGGTTCAACGGAGTCGGGGCCTGGTCGGCCACCAGGGTCCTTCGCGGCGCTCCGACGCCCGTCGTGTACACGCTCATGTGGAACTTCATGAGCAGCTATGGCAAGGCGCGTGGAGGGACCTTCCAGCAGCCGGGCCACATCGGCTACCCGAACGACTGCATCTTTGTCTTCGATCCGGAGTTCGAGGCGTTCTGCGACGAGTATGCGAAGCAGCTCGCCGCCACGCGGGACGACCCGTGGCTGCTCGGGCACTTCTCGGACAACGAGTTGCCGTTCAAGAGCGATGCGCTCGACCGGTACCTGGCCTTGCCGGCGGGCGATCCGGGTCGGAAGGCCGCGCAGGCCTGGCTGGCCACGCGCCAGAACGGCGCGGATGCGGCCGTCACAGATGCCGACCGGCAGGCCTTCTACGCAGTCGTGGTTGATCGCTATCTGCGGATCACGACGAAGGCGATCCGCAAGTACGATCCCAATCACCTCTGCCTCGGCGCGCGGCTGTACGGCGGCGACCTGGGCCGCCCGGAGATGTTCACCACCGCCGGGAAGTATCTGGACGTGGTTTCGGTCAACTACTACAACGCGTGGACGCCCGATCCCGAGCGCATGGCCATGTGGGGGAGCTCTGCCGGCAAGCCGTTTATCATCACCGAGTGGTACACGAAGGCCATGGACTCCGGCATGCCGAATACGACTGGCGCTGGATGGATCGTCCGCACCCAGAACGACCGTGGGCTGTTCTACCAGAACTTCGCGCTCTCACTACTCGAATCCCGGATGTGCGTCGGCTGGCACTGGTTCAAGTACATGGACAACGACCCCGACGACACGACGACCGATCCGTCGAACCGGGATTCGAATAAGGGCATCGTGTCGTTCCGCTACGAACCCTACACGCCGCTGCTCGATCAGATGAAGCGGCTGAACCAACGCGTCTACCGTCTGGTGGAGCACCTCGACTCAGGAGCCAAGTGATGGAACGCAAGACCGCGAGTGATTTCGATCCGGACCTGTTGATCCTGTTCGACGCGTATGTGCACGGCGCGATCGACCGCAGAGGATTCCTGGAGAAGGCGTCGAAGTTTGCGGTCGGGGGCGTGACCGCAGCCATGCTGCTCGACGCGCTGAATCCTCGATTCGCCGAGGCGCAGCAGGTCGCCAAAGACGACAAGCGGCTCAGGACGGAGTTCCTTCCGTTCCCGTCGCCAAAGGGGTCCGCGACGATGCGCGGGTACTTCGTGCGGCTAGCCTCCGCGAAGGGCAAACTCCCAGGCGTACTGGTCGTACACGAGAACCGTGGCTTGAACCCGCACATCGAGGATGTTTGAACTACACGATGTTCAAGTATCCGGGCACGCAACATGGCTTCAACAACGACACCACCCCGCGCTTCGATCAGGCTGCGGCGAAGCTGGCCTGGCAGCGGACCGTGGAGTTCTTCAACAAAAACCTGCGTGGGTAGCGTGCCGCCAGCCGCTGCACCGAACAGGGCGATGCCCCAACATCAGCGGGCGCCCGGGCGCCCGCCAGTCGCCGCGCCAGGGGCAGACGCACGGGCGGGTTGCGCGATCCTCCAGCCGCCCCGCGCCCTG
>Ga0315273_10011339_pt1 | contig 11398 bp, 7 predicted proteins | sample YL17G02_0_MG_FD_205753 | JGI IMG/M metagenome (GOLD analysis project Ga0315273, IMG submission 205753) | Sediment microbial communities from Yellowstone Lake, YNP, Wyoming, USA - YL17G02_0 | ecosystem: Environmental > Aquatic > Freshwater > Lake > Sediment | place: USA: Wyoming | collected...
TCGCCATTAAGCTCGGCTAGAAACGGAGGTGAAACGATACGACGAAGAAAACATTCTTTGCGGTTACCTTAGCCCTTCTGGTGCTAGCATTGGCTTTCCCGGTCATGGCTACGGAAGAAGCGCCGCCGGAAGTGCCCCTTGAATGGGCACATGGAATCTGGGCAGCAGCCAAAGCGGCACCCGTCGCCATCATAATGGCCCTCATCACGAGCCTCGCAGGATACTTCAGCAAAACGGCGCCTGAAAACTTTAAACTAGAAAACTTCCTCTTCACAACCCTGATCAGTTTCCTTGTAGGATTCCTAAGCATTTACGCAGGCTGGTCCTACGCAAGCATCGAACTGTGGCTGGCCAACGGGTTCCTCACATGGTACATCTGGAAACTCGCAAAAATACTCGCCAGAACAATCACAAAAAAGTTCAGTCCCACACCAGCAACAGGCCCGCTGACAACAGGCTAAAATGGTGCTTCTCCTAATCAAACCCCTTCTTCTCTGTTCATTCTAGGCATCTCCAAAATCTCAGCGTAGCGCACGCCAGACCATTTATGTCAGTAATTCCCCAAATGTCTCTTCGATCTCTTTGGTCTTAGCCCAGACTTCATCGTGCATTTTTCTTTTGATTCGGTTTGACCACTCACGCAAATCCTCGTTTTTTTCGGGGTGCTCATTCGGATGCGTGTTCTCAAGTATGCATAGAAAACAAAAGCCGGAGTCAATAACTGATTCTCTGAATTTTTCATAACGTCCATGATCATTCGATCTTGTTACAACGAGGAGAATCCTTGAAACCTCGGCGTCCTTTGGGATTATGATGTGGAAGTCCTTTGGATGCTTAAAACCCACCGGATATCTATAACTGAATCCCCCAGTCTGAAGTAGCAAGGCATAGTCCTTCTTGAACAAGTTATGCTTCTTCTCGTAGAAATATGATCTATTCTTCTTCCTTATTCCATAGCGCTCGTAGTTGAGAAATCCCAAGTCAATCTTCGCTTCAATGATTCCTTTCAGAAAATTCTGTTCCGTCACGAGAATGTCGGAATAGATGGTCTTTTTCTTAGTTTTCCCGCTATCTGTCCGGTACTTTCCAAAGCTGATTGGGTAGTCCACTAGCACCTTCTTTTTCTTGGACTCTCCGAAAAGCCTCCGAGCAAAATCCAGTTCGAACTCTGACGCTGCTGAGGCACCTCTTCCATGAATCACTACGTCGTTGCACAGTTTCTTTCTTTTCTCTTTACCATAGAAATCGACCAAGCTTTCCAAGGTTTTCTCGATTCTTTCGGTGGCGGACAAAGCGGAACCTCAAATTCCGGTATTCTAGGCAAGAGTATTTTAGTATTGCTAAGAACAGCATCTTCACCGATTTTTTTAGAATCTATCGCATAATGTTCAATAACGCGTTGGCTTGTCCCTGAAATGGTTAAAAATGGTTCTTGTTCCGCGCGCGCACGCAATAATCAATAGAATTAAGAAAATCATTTGAGATCACGCCCAAGAGAGAGCGCATTAGTAGTGTTCTCTAATGTAGTTGTATGCCTTGTCGAAAAGTTCTTGGTCTTTGTGTAACTGATATTTTAGAAGGGTCTTTCTAAGGGCTTTTTGGATTTCTCTTTCTCCAGATATAGTCCATTGCCAGCCATCAAATCTTGTCACTTTAACTACTTCGTCTATGTCTTGAACTATTTGTTTGATTATGATTGGGGTTTTCTCTACTCGGGCTTCTTCAAAGAGTTTGGTGAGGGCCTCTTTGGAGTTGTCGACTGGTTCGGCTTTGGTTTCTCTTTCCAAAACAACTGTCTCTCTGGCCAGTTTTAGCAGTTCTTTAAGAAACTCTAAACTTGTAATTGCATTCCGATAGTGCTTATCTTTTAGCTCTTCGAGTTTTTTGCCCAGTTCCATGAATCTTGGGTCGTCGGGGTGCTTGTGTAATCTCCACACGATTTTCAGCTCTACTTCTTTGGCTTTTTTCTTGGTGTTTCCGCCGCTGATCTGTTCTAAGATGTGTTCGTCCATTACTAGTGTGTCGAGATCGTCTCGGATGGCTTGGACCGTAACGTTATCGTGGATTAGTTTTAGTGTTTTTTCCCCTAATGCATGCCAAAGGAGTTTTCCTCTACCGCTTGGTGGTCTGATTGACTCATAGACTTGTGTGAGCCATTTGTAGTCCCTTTCGTACTGTATCAGCAGGGGATCCGGTGATATGGCTTCCCAATGTTTGCTCAGATATGAGTAGTCTGCTGCAAACTTATCTCTCATTTCATCATTGGGCAGACAATCTTGAGCGGCTAAAAGTCCTTCGTATCCTTCTATGGTTCTGTCTACTGCCTTGAAGTGGTCGAGGCATACAGCCATTGCATGAGGTAGTTCTGCTTTGATATTGTCAATATTTGATACTATTTGTTGCATTTCTTTGAGATCAAAGTCTAAGGCTTGGGCGACGTTGTCGAAGACGCCTATGTAATCGACTATAAGTCCTCTGTATTTGCCGGGATAAGGTCTGTTTACCCTGCATATAGCTTGCAGTAGCGTATGGTCTTTCATCGGCTTATCGAGGTACATGACTTTGTTTATTGGAGCGTCAAATCCTGTTAGAAGTTTTGCCGTGACAATGAGTAGTTTTAGGGGGTCTTTCTTGTCTCTGAATCTGTTCAGCAGTTTAGCTTCTTCATCCTCACTCATAGCGTATTTCTTTAGCCATTGAAGCTCGCTGGAGGCGACAGTCATGTCAACTGCAGTTTCTTCAGGAGCCATATGTTTGTCGAGTTCTTGTTTGTATAAGTCGCATGCTTCTCTATCATACACCACTACTTGACCTTTGAATCCATTTGGTTCAATTTTTTCTTTGAAGTGCTTGGCGATATCTTCGCATACTTTTTGTATTCGTTCTTGTGATTTGACCAAGTGACCGAACTTTGCCGCTTCTCTCGTTAATATTATTCCATCTTTGTCTTCGTACCCTATACCTTCTTCTTGGAGTAAGCGCCTGTATTCTTTTTCGAGTTCTTCCTTGTTGATGTGGAGGTCTACTAATCTGGGTTCGAAGTCAATTGGAATGGTGGCTTCATCCTCAATAGACTGTTTGAATGTGTACCTGCTGAGGTAACCGTTTTCGTCCTCTTTTGCACCGAAAGCCAGAAACGTGTTTCTATCTCTCAGGTTGATTGGTGTCCCTGTGAACCCAAATAGGAAAGCATTAGGAAGTGCAGCTCGCATTTTTATTCCTAAGTCGCCTTCCTGGGTTCTATGAGCCTCATCAACGAGAACAATAATGTTGTCTCTCTCGTTTAGAACCCCTTCAGCTTCTCCAAACTTTTGGATTGTTGTTATGATTATTTTTCTGGTGTCTTGAGTTAACAATCTCCGGAGTTCTTCTCTTGTCTCAGCAACCACAGTGTTGGGAACGTCTGTTGCATAGAAAGTGGCTCCGATCTGCGAGTTCAAATCAACTCTATCAACCACAACCAGAACTGTAGGACTCTTGAGCTTGGGCTCCTTTCTAAGCTGCTGTGCAGCGTACACCATTAGGATGGATTTTCCTGAGCCTTGAAAATGCCAAACCAACCCCTTCTTAATCTTGCCTTCTAAGACTCTTTCAACGATTTGCTTTGTCGCTTCATACTGCTGATACCTGCAAAGTACTTTGATTTTCTGACCGCCCCTCTCAGTGCTAAAAACCGTGAAGTTCTTTGATATTTCCAGCACCGCCTGTGGACTTAGCATCAGTTCGGTTGCTTTTTTGACTTCATCAAGATGTGACGACTGGTTTGTTGCCTTCCAAGGCTGCCACTTGAGCAAGGGAAGTTTGACGGAGCCAGCCCTGTAGCTTTTTCCTTCAGTGGCAAACATGAACACGTTAGGAACAAACAATTGCGGAATAGAATTCTGATACTCTTCCAACTGAGCAGCGCCATCAAACCATGAAATAGCAGGCCTTACAGGAGTTTTAGCTTCGCCAATTACTAACGGAATACCATTAACCAAAAGGACAAGATCAGGTCTTCTACTCTGACCCGCAATGAACTTGAACTGAGTTGTAACAACAAACTCATTTCTTGCTAAATCTTCATAATCAATCAAATTAACAGAAACGTGCTCGCCATGCTCACCAAAGGGCATTGATTTCTCGTTCTTGAGCCATTTTGAGAATTCCTCATTGGTTTTGACAAGACCAGACCCTCTCACAGAAAGAATAATCGCACGCAATCTATACAATATTTCTTCAGCCTTAGCATGGTCTGCTTTTATCTCAGGATTTAACCTCACAAGAGCGTCATTAACGGAATCCTCTAGTAATACATCTGACTCTTGCCGTTTTAGCTCATAAGAAGGAACAAATGTCCAGCCCAAAGGAACAAGTAAATCTCTAATGTAATTCTCAACTGCATTCCGCTCATTAAAAGTCAACTCATATCCTCCTTTGGAATAAGTAGTTCTCCAGATAAGAACAGATTAGTGAGTTTTTTATTAAGATTAGCTAATTCCTCGATTTGCTTTCTGCAATTCGATTCGAAAGTGTTTAACGAGTTGACAACCGCTAGTATCCTATTTTGTTCTTCAACTGAACCTATTGGAATCTTGTGTTTTGACAATATTCCGAAAGATGTTCTAGGCATCTTTGTCCCATAAGCGCCATTCGAGTTGTATTCAACAAAAGGTTTTGATTTGAAATGCAGTAAGAGATAGTTATTAGAAGTGCTCGGCTTGGAGTTGATCACTAGGATCTCTGTTGTGCATATACCATCAAAGTGGGCTATTGCAGCTTTGTCCAAATTAGGTCTCAGCTTGCCATACAACAGATCTCCCGCAAGAAATTTGTTTGTCACGCTCTGGACAGACTGAGATTCAGCAAAAACATTTTGAATCAAGTCAGCAGAATGCATTTGCTCCAAGCTGACGTACTTCTGTTTTTCATAAGGTGGATAGGCCCTGTCTTTCCTTTCCTCGCAGATTTCACCCAAAGAAACAATACTCCAATCTTCAGGTATCTCTCCCATTTCAGTTTTCTTGAACTCCCTGTGGCCAATACCTTTGGTCAAAAGTTCTTCAAGCAAACCTTTCTTGAGCTTTTCAGCGACTTTAACAAGATTTTCGGTTTTTTCCAAATTGTCTTGCACACAGAAAATGATTCTAGAAATCTTTTCTTGCACTTCTGTTGGTGGCAATGACACATGGATACGACTCAAGTCTCGCCATTTGATTCTTGGAGAAAGAGAACCTGCAGAGCGAGATATTACTTCATTCCAAAATTTGTCTGTTTGCATTACTAATACTAGAAATTGTTTCAAGAAGCCTGCCTTTGGTCTAATAACCATTGCGTCTGTTGATACCAATGCGCCTCTGTCTGAAATGGCTAGTTTCCTAAGATAAGCTCTTCTTCTGCTAAAGATAATATCGCCCTTTCTGCAAACGAACTTGGATGATACTACATCCGTTGCCTTTCCATAAGTGGGTATTTTCAAATTGCCTGAGTCTATATGTTCGAGTCCGATGTAGTCAACCAAGTCGGTATCTTCAGGGTTGTCAATTCTGTCAACTATTTGCTCTGCAATCTCTCCGAAATTGACAGTTTTCCAATCTGGAACAGAACTCATCTGACAATCTCTTCCAACGCTACTTTTAGTTTGTCAAAAGAAGATGTGACTTGTTCAGACGATTTGCTCCAATCATCAACAAGCGAGCTTGTCGTAGGCTTCTGAGAATTGTCGTCTTCATCTTCAGGTCTTGCGTACAATGCAACGTTAATTATGTAATCATTGTCTCTCACTTCTTTAATTGAAGCAATCTTGGTTCTACCAGGAATTTCTTTGAATTCGGAATACCAATTGAATATGTTTTTGACGTGCTCAGTAGATAGGAAATTCTGATTGCCTTCTTTGTGTATCTGGTCGTATGCTCGAAGGAACATGATCTTATTCTTTTTTATGTTTGGTTTGTTCTTTCGGCAAACCACAATACATGAGTCCATGGGGGAGTTGTAAAACAGATTTGGCCCAAGTCCAATTATGGCATCTATGTAATCACTTTCCACTAATTTTGACCGAATTTCTTTCTCTGAATCTCTGAAAAGAATTCCATGCGGCCAAAGAATAGCACATCTTCCGGTCTCTTCTTTCAACGAGCAGACGATATGTTGAAAGAAAGCATAGTCAGCAGCACCTTGCGGTGGCGTACCATAGATATTTCTTCCCCAGGGGTCGTTCTTCCAAGATTCCCTATCCCACTTCTTCATCGAATAAGGTGGATTTGCGATGCAAATGTCGAATTGTTTGACTCGACCGCCTTCAATGAATGCGGGTCTTTTCAGGGTATCCCCTTGTATGATTTCGAAATCTTGGACTCCATGAATGAACATGTTCATTCGGGCAATAGCGGATGTGATTATATTGATTTCTTGGCCATACAGCTTTAGTGTTCTGTATTCTTTTCCTCTTTCTTGAACCAGCAATCTTGCGTTGAGAAGCATTCCTCCGGAACCGCAGGTTGGGTCATAGATTGAATCACCAGGTTGAGGGTCCACAATTAGCGTCATCAGCCTCACAACTGTTCTGTTAGTGTAAAATTCTGCAGCGCTATGACCACTGTCATCGGCAAACTTTTTTATCAAATACTCATAGGCATTCCCGAATTCGTCTTGAGGCACATTCTTTATTGTTAAACTGATAGATGAAAAATGCTCAACTAAATCAGAAAGAATCCTATCAGATAACCGGTCTTTGTTTGACCAATTTGTGTCTCCGAAAATTCCTGAAAGCTTATCTGGATTCGCTTTTTCTATATTCATCATTGCCGTTCTGATGGCTTGACCGACATTAGTTGCTGTTTTTCTAACGTCCCTCCAATGAGAACCATCTGGAATCTGGAACATGTGATTCTCGCTGAACCTTGCAGATTCTTCATCGCCATAGGTTTGAAGAGCGTCTTCGTACTCTTCATCATAAACGTCAGATAGGCGCTTGAAAAACATTAACGGAAAAATTATGCTCTTATAATCTCCAGGGTCTATTACGCCTCTGAGCAGATTAGCTGCGCCCCAAAGATAGCTCTCAAGTTTCTGTTGAGTCATGGTCAAAGCAGTTTTACCTCCTTTAGCAGAGAGCGCATCTGGTCTTCCGATTTCAAGAATTCTGCGTATGCGTTTTCCAGCTCTTCCATTGTGGCTTTCAAATCAATCTTTTCATCTGTTCTTGGTTTCTTGACGTATCGTGAAATGTTAAGGTTATACTCGTTTTCCTTGATTTCATCAGTGTTAACGATTTTTGACTGCCCTTCAACACCAGAATATTTTTCATACAAGTCAATGACAGCTTTCGCATGTTCGTTTAGGAAGAAGTTCTGCGCTCTTCCTTTCTGGTAAAGTCTAGAAGCATCAATGAACAAAACTTTGTTCTTCTTTAGAGGCTCTTTTCTTGCTCTGAAAACCATTATGCAGGCGCTTATACCTGTGCCATAGAAGAGGTTAGGTCCCAAGCCTATTACACAATCAAGCAAGTCAGCGTCAATAAGATGCTTTCTGATTCTTGATTCAGCGCCACTCCTAAACAAGGCGCCATGTGGAAGAACGATTCCCATTCTTCCAGTGATTGGGGCCATAGAAACAATCATGTGTTGAACCCAGGCAAAATCGCCATAACTCTTGGGTGGAACGCCAGCAAAATTTCTTCCAAAGGGGTCATTTGCCCAGTTTTCAAAACCCCAATTCTTCAAAGAGAAAGGCGGATTCGCAATTACCACGTCAAATTTTGAGAGTTGGTCGTTTTCTCTAAACACAGGATGTCTCAGTGTGTCTTCTTTTTCAATCCGGAAATCTTCCACACCGTGCAGGAGCAAGTTTATTCTTGATATAGAGGAGGTTGTAAGATTTTTTTCTTGACCAAAGAGTTTGAGTTTTCTAAAATCTCCCTTGTGGTCTTTGACATATTGATAGGCTTCAAGGAGCATGCCTCCTGAGCCGCATGCGGGGTCATAGATTGACTCGGTTTCTTTGGGTTTGAGGATGCTTCCCATTAGGTGAACTATTGCTCTTGGAGTGTAGAACTCTCCTGCTTTCCGATTGGACATGTCAGCAAATTTCTTGATTAGAAATTCGTAAGCTTGACCAAGCATGTCAGGAGGAATTTTAGAGTTAGGCAGAACCTTTGAAGAAAAATGCTCAATCAGGTTAATCAGTAATTCATCGGATAATCGGTCTTTGTTTGTCCACAGCACATCTCCAAAAATCCCATATAATCTTTCAGGATTAGCTTTTTCTATCTCTCTAAAAGCAAACTGAATTGCCTGACCTACATTCTCAGTCTTTTCTCGAACATCTTTCCAACGGGCGCCGTCAGGTATTGAGAATTTATGTTGCTCCGGAAAATTTGCGTATTCTTCGTCTCCACCTGACTCTAAAAGTGCAGCTGCATATTCTTCATCGTAAACGTCGGAGATTCTCTTGAAGAAAAGAAGCGGAAAAATGTAAGACTTAAAATCAGCCTTATCAACAGGACCCCTCAGTATATTTGCTGCGCCCCACAAGTATTGTTCAAGTTCTGAGAGGGTAATTTCTGTCGTTTCAGATGTTCTTGAGGCAAAATAGCGGGGTGATTGGGAGTTGCCAAAATCGCCTATGGAAGTCTGCTCACCGTTAGCTATTTTCGAAGTCTTCATCTCAGTATTCTCCTACAGAGGAATTGGAGGCGAGCAAAGTTGTGGACATGATTGAACTCGACACACTCACTATATTTTGCTCTTTAGTTCTTAACATTTCGTGATTTATACTCCAATTTGTTCTTTAGCATTATTTGTTGACTGTAGCCAACTGTTTGCTTTAGTCCCGAGCATTTACTATTATATGGGCAAAACTTGCATTCAAATGATTGTTCTTCATTTGGTGACTTTGAATCTCTAATGGCTCTGTGCAAAATTTGGATCTGCTCTTTAAGCCAGTCTGTTTTATCAACCAAAGGTACAGGATACTTTTCGAAAACGTCCATGTCAACGTAAACCAGGGTTAACTCCTTGACACCGAAAATACTCTTAAATATTGTACCGTAGCGCGCGCTTTGGCTGTGCTTAGGGAGCACGCGCTCTTCAACGTCTTCAATAACCACGCACTGAGAGGCAGTTCCAGTCTGGTGGGAAACTTGAAATATCACACTCTGCTAGACTTGTCTTGAGGGTTTGGGAGAAGTTCTAGAGTTGAACAAGATTGCTATCTTCTCCGTGTTTTTTGGTCTTGTTCTTTCTAGTTCTCTAGTCTTCCACTGTCAAGGTTGGAGCAATGGCGGTTACAGTGACAACCCAGCCCTTCCGAAATTCGGAACCCACGATTGGATTGCCCAACATGCTTTGGATTGGCAGAGTCCTGTCCAAGGAATGCCCACTCTACCTTTGACAGACTTCTTGTACGGTACAGAACTTCCAGACAACGGGGGAGCCTCGGAAGGAATAGGGGACACAAGCAAACATCACATTTACTTCTTCGCAAACGGTCTTGTTCAGGATGATGCATCAGCCCAGAGAGCCCAACAGGAACAGAACAACGCAGTCAATCTTTTCAAGGCAGGAGACTTAACCGGTGCTGCCAAAAGGCTTGGCATGATGACGCATTACATTTCCGACGTCGGTGTGTTTGGCCACGTTATGGGCGGCGCGACGGACTGGGGCGCTGAGACGCATCACTCGGATTATGAAGACTACGTGAATGATCGGACTAACACTTATGCGAGTGAATTCTCCGGCTTTCTGACCTTTGATGGGAACCTCGAAAACATATCAGCGTACGACGCTGCAGTAACGCTTGCTAACAACACAACTTTTGACGCTGGTGGAGCGCAGACGTGTGTATGGATGGACCAAAATTACAACTGGGCTCACCCCGTTTTCAGAAATCGTTCTGGAGAGTCGCTTAACCGAGCGACAAACTTGGTTGCAGATGCCTTGCACGTGTCTTTTGTTGAGATGGCTTCAGGACAATCCTCCTCTACTCTTCATGTAGTGATTAACGAGGTCGAACTCGACCCTGCAGGAACAGACTATGGAACTGAATGGGTTGAACTTCTGAATTCTGCAACGAGTCCTGTCAACATAGGCGGCTGGACTATTTCACCTACTGCAGGTGCAACGGTTACAGTGACCATTCCGCAAGGAACAATCATACCGCCCGAAGGATACTTCGTCTATACGCACCATACTCAGTGGCTCGACAACTCCAACGAGTGTGTTGTTTTGCGCGACGCCTCACATTCAGAGGTAGATAGAACTCCTGTTCTCAGCGACGACGCGAATGACGCCAGCTCTTGGAGCAGATACCCTAACGGTGTAGACACCAACTCAAGCTCCGACTGGAGGTTCCAATTATCCACAAAAGGGGCATCCAACGGCAAAGTGTCAAGCTCTATTTCCTGCGACGTCACTCTTCCACAACCATCAGCAGGCAACACAGCCGAGGTCAACGGGCAGATCACGCCGGTTCATCAAGCAGCATTGGTTGAAATCACGTTCACGAAACCTAGCGGACCGCCTGAGAAGAGAACACTTGCAACAGATTCTTCAGGGGTCTATGAAGACCAATTCTTCTTGGACCAATCAGGCCCTTGGGCCGCTTCAGCGGTGTGGAAAGGCGACTACGACCATGAACAGGCCCAAAGCCCAGCTGCTCTTTTCACTGTCGAGCCAGGAGATGTCTACCCGCCCGTGACCAGCGGCAACTATGATGGCTTGTGGCATACCACAGACTTTGCCATAACTCTGATAACCACAGACGACTACAGTGGTGTAAACGAAACGTTCTACAGAATCAACAATGGTCAAACCCAGAATGTCAGCACTGGAGGACAACCAGTCATCACTTCGGAAGGCGCCAACAACGCTTTGGAATATTGGAGTGTGGACAATGTTGGACACGAAGAAGACCACCACTTTTTGACAGAAATCAAACTAGACGAGACAACACCGTTTGGCTCCGTTGTCATAGACAACAGTGCTCCCTATGGCAATTCGAGCTCTGTGACACTGAGTCTAAATGCCACTGATATTGTGTCTGGGATACACAGGGTCCGATTCAGCAATGATGCTGATTGGGACACTGAACCATGGGAACCATTCATACCAACAAAATCTTGGATGTTAACGTCTGGAGACGGAAACAAGACAGCCTATTTCCAAATTAAAGACTATGCTGGACTGGTCTCTAGCACATATTCACACACTATTTTTTTGGATGCGACTATGCCGTCTATTGCTGCACCTCTGCGGGACCCAAGCGGTGACGTGCAGCCCAACCAATCAGTGAGAATCTCAGCCAATGTCACTGATCCTGGAAGCGGATTGAAGAGCATAGAATTGACGTACTTAACGAACAGAAGTGCCCTTGGGCTTAAATTCCAGATGACCTTGAACCAGTCACGTGGTCTCTATGA
>Ga0315273_10011341_pt1 | contig 11397 bp, 10 predicted proteins | sample YL17G02_0_MG_FD_205753 | JGI IMG/M metagenome (GOLD analysis project Ga0315273, IMG submission 205753) | Sediment microbial communities from Yellowstone Lake, YNP, Wyoming, USA - YL17G02_0 | ecosystem: Environmental > Aquatic > Freshwater > Lake > Sediment | place: USA: Wyoming | collected...
CCTCGCCGAGATCGCCGGGAGCGGACGCGCGCTCGAGCTCGGGGTCGGGACCGGCCGGATCGCGCTCCCACTCGCGCAGCGCGGCGTGCCGGTACAAGGGATCGAGCTGTCGAAGGCGATGGCCGAACGGCTGCGCGCGAAGCCCGGCGGCGAAGCGATCCGCGTAACGATCGGCGACTTCGCAACGACGACGGTCGATGGCTCGTTCTCGCTCGCGTATCTCGTCTACAACACGATCATGAACCTGACGACGCAGGCGGCGCAGGTCGCGTGCTTCCGCAACGTCGCGGCGCACCTCGAACCCGGCGGCTGCTTCGTCATCGAGGTCGGGATCCCGGATCTCCGCCGGCTCCCGCCCGGTGAGACCTTCAGGGTCTTCGACCGGAGCGAGAACCACTGGGGGATAGACGAGTACGACGTCGCGACGCAGGGCCTGATCTCCCATCACCTCGAGGACGTGGACGGCGCGCTCGAGCGCGTCTCGATGCCCTTCCGGTACGTGTGGCCTTCCGAGCTCGACCTGATGGCACAGCTCGCCGGGATGACGCTGCGCGAGCGTTGGAGCGGATGGGATCGCGAGCCGTTCACGAACGACAGTCGCGAACACGTCTCGGTCTGGGAGAAGGGACAACGATGACACAGGATCTTGAGCAGCTGCGCGCGTTCGCAGAGCGCTACACCGCGGCCTGGTGCAGCATGGACCCGGCCGCTGTGGCCGCCCACTACGCGCCGGAAGGCTCCCTCGCGATCAACGGAGGTGCGCCAGCGGCAGGGCGCGACGCCATCACCGTGGAGGCGGCGAGCTTCTACGAAGCTCTCCCCGACATGCAGGTGTACTTCGATGACCTCGTCATGGACGGGGATCGGATCGAGTACCACTGGACCTTCACGGGCACGAACACCGGCCCGGGCGGCACCGGCAACGCGGCTCGGATGCATGGCTATGAGGCGTGGACGATCGACGAGGATGGGCTCATCGCCGCCTCGAGAGGAAGCTACGACTCCGCGGAGTACGCGCGCCAGCTCTCGGAGGGTGTGTAGAGGCACCCCCGTCCACCGTGGGAGGCCACGTCACCGTGGTGTCACCATGCGCACTTCGGTCGGCGATCCTGGCGAGCCGCCCGCCGCCGATGCGTACTCCGGCACGCCGACGCAGGTGAACAGCAGCGCGTCCAACGGCTCGCCCAGCAGCCCAGGTATCTCGCTGTCGAGGAACGTCATCCCGGAGGCGCTCGCGCCGAGGCTGTAGGCGAGCATGTGCAGTCTGCCCTCGACCAGGCCGGCAGCCAACTGCGCCTCGCGGTACTCCCGGTCATCGAGTGCCCCAACGTCGGTCGCGGCGATCGCGACGAAGGCTGCCTCGCGAGCGAGTCCCTGCTCCAAGCACACCCGGTAGAGCTCGTCTCGCATCGCGCCGGGGTGCACGGGAGCCGAAAGATCCGGCCAGCGGTAGACGCCCGGCGCAAACCCCTCGACGTCGTGTACCACGACGAAGTGCGGGAGATCAACGCCGCGCAGCGCCACGCGCATGGATGTGCGAAGCAAGCTCTCTGGCACGCCGCGGGCGGCGTCCATGCGGCGTTGCGAACCGCGCGCGAGCACGACGGTCTCGATCGGATCAGCTCCCTGCACCAGCACATCGACCGGGGCGCCTCGGTCCCACGGCGGCCCGAGCGCGTCGTGTTGTCCTGCCCGCTGCGCGGCCGTGACGAGCGGGAACTCCACAGGTGTCGCATCGACGTCGCCCGCAACGGTTGAGCCGGTCGCGTCGAGCGCCGGCGTGCCTTCGCCGAGGGCGACGACGGCCACGGGCCACTCGTGCACACCGTCCGCGCCGACGAGCGCGGCGATCGCCTCGTCGGGAAGACGGCTGTGCAGGCGCGCGGTGAGCCCTGCGGAGTCGGCAACCGCAAGCACCTGGGCGAGCATGGTGCCGGCGTCCCAATACACATGCCGGTACCCACGCTCGCGGTAGCGCCACCCCGTGCGCCACGGGACGCCGGTGACGATGAGGGCGGGCGCGCTGCCACGCGGCGGCGGTCCGACCTGCATGAGGGCGTGGTCGAGCGGGTCGTACCAGTGCACGCCCGCAGGCAGTCCCATACCGTCGGGCACGGCGACGTACAACTCGAGCGGGAAGCGGCCGCCCGCCGACCCGGCGGCACGGAACAGCCAGGTCGCATACGGCCGCACCGTCGTACGCACCACCCCTGCGGACAGGTGTAACAACCGGGAGAGGTGTGGCAGGTCCAGTTCGGCGTGGGTGAAGTCCGCGGTGCCCGCGAGCACGGCGACGGCCGGCGCCGTGGTGGGCGGCAGGCGGCGGGGGAGCGCCACGCGGGGCAGCGGCTGTTCGTACCGCTTGAAGAACCACGGGAGGCGCGCTATGTCGTTGACCTCGAGGTCCTGCAAAACGAGAGGGTCATCGACGGGTTCGTCCCACTCGCGCCCAGGCTCGTACGACGTGAGCCGGTGCAGCGTCCGCGTTGGGGTTTCCACGCCTCTACCTCGAACGGTCACTCGATCGCACCGCTGCCTGTCTGGGTCATGGCGAGCAATGTAGCCTCATCGACTATGACCCAGAGTCATCTTCTCTGGTCCTTCTAGTATTCCCCTCGATACGCTGCTTGCTCACACTTCTATCACTGGCTCGAGCGGCCGGAGTCTTGACCTGAAGTCACCTGGAGGACCGTTGGAAGAAGACCTCGAGATCTTGAAGCAGGCGCTTATCTCGGCAGACCGCGACGCGGCGGTCGGCGCAGCCCAGCGCCTGACGGACGCCGAAGTCGACCCGAAGGTGATCCTCGAGGAGGGTATGTCCGCCGCGATGTTCATCCTCGGCGACTTGTGGAAACGCGGCGAGGTCTTCCTTCCGGAGGTGGTCGCGAGCGCCGCCATCTTCAAGATGTGTAATGCGATCGTGGAGCCGGCGCTGCTCGCCCAGCGTGTCGAGGGCGATGAGGGCGACCTGGTCCTGCTGGCAACCGTGAAGGGCGACCTACACGATCTGGGCAAGAACATGGTGGGAGCGATGCTCCGAACATCCGGGTTCGAGGTGACCGACCTCGGCAAAGACGTGAAGGCCGACACCATCGTCGAGAAGATCAGGGAGCTGAAGCCGAAGATCATCGGGATGTCGGCGCTGCTAACCACGACCGTTCCTTATCAGGAGACCGTGATCAAACGACTGGTAGCCGAGGGCCTACGCGACAAGGTCATCGTCATGGTGGGGGGCGCGCCCGTCACTCCCGAGTGGGCGGAGAAGATCGGCGCCGACGGCTACGCGAACAACGCGCCCGAGGCCGTCGAGATCGCCCGCAAGCTGTTGGGGAAGGCGCAGCCGTGAACACTATAACGGTCCTTTCCGGCCCAGGCGGCGAGGTTCGGATCGGTGACGAGCACCCATTCGCGATCATCGGCGAGCGCATCAACCCGACCGGGCGCAAGGGTCTGACCGAGCAGATCACCGTCGGCGACATGACGATGGTGAAGGCCGACGCCCTCGCCCAGGTCGAGGCCGGCGCGCGCGTTCTCGACCTGAACGCGGGAGTTCCTGGGTTCGACGAGCCGATGATGCTCTCGCAGATCGTCAGAGCGGTTCACGAGGTCGTCGACGTTCCGCTGTGCATCGACTCGTCAACTCCAGAGGCGCTGGAGGCTGCCGTCCCTCTGGCCGAGGGCAAGGTCCTGATCAACTCGGTGACCGCCGAGGATCACTCGCTCGAGCGACTGCTCCCGCTCGTCAAGCGCTTCGGCGCCGCCGTCATCGGGATGGCCAACGACGAGCAGGGCATCTCGATGGACCCGCAGGTGCGACTGGCTGCGGCTCGCAAGATCGTCGAGGCCGCTGCCGACCACGGCGTCGCGCGCGAAGACGTGATCATCGATCCGCTCACCATGCCGATCGGAGCCGCGTCCGAGGCGGCGTCGGCCATGTTCGAGACGATGCGGCTGATCCGCGAGGAGCTGGGCGTTAACCTTTCGTGCGGCGCTTCGAACATCTCGTTCGGGATGCCCGACCGGCGGGGCATCGACTCCGCGTTCATCACGATGTCGATCCATGCGGGCATGAACTGCACGATAACGAATCCGCTCCACCGCGAGGTCCGCCAGGCCACCCTGGCAGCGGACCTGCTGCTGGGTCGCGACGAGTACGGCGCCGCTTGGATCAAACGCCACCGAGCCGAACAAGCCGCAGCGCAGGGATAGACGATGCGCAAGGTTGAGGTCACGTACCTCCCGAGCGGCAAGACGGCCCACGTTCCCGAGGGGACCACTCTCTTCAACGCCGCCCACTGGGCCGGTCTCCCTATCGACTCGACCTGCGGAGGTCGCGGCACCTGCGGCAAGTGCCAGGTCCGACTGATAACCGAGGCTCCGGAGCCCACGCCCGCCGATCACCGTCACCTCGTGCAGGACCAGATCGACTCCGGCTGGCGGCTCTCGTGCCAGCACTCGATCGACTCCGACGCCGAGTGCGAGGTGCCGCGTCTGATGAGGACCCCGAAAGCCGCGACCATGGGCGTCGGCCGCTTCGTCCTGCTGGAGCCGAACGTGCAGAAGCACTATCTAGAGATGGAGATCGGCTCGCTCGAGGATGCGCGCAGTCATCTCACCCGGATCCGAGAGGCTCTGGCGGTAGAGGGTCTGGAGGTCGCCTGCGGCCCGGGGCTCTTCCCGCGGCTCGCGAGGGCGATGGCCGACGACAACCACCGCGTCACTGCGACCGTCGTCGGCGATCACCTGGTTGACGTCGACGCCGGTGACACCCGCGGAGCCATGTTCGGCGTCAGCGTCGATATCGGGACGACTACGGTGGTGGCGACGCTCGTCGACCTTTGCGCGGGAGCTCCTGTCGCGATCGAGTCCACGATCAACCGTCAGGCGCCCTTCGGCGCCGACGTGATCGCTCGTATGGGTCATGCGATGACCGGGGTCGAAGCCATGGCAGACCTGGAGTCGGCCGTGAAGGACACGGTCAACGGCCTGATCGACGACGCCTGCGCTGCAGCTGGTGTCGTGCCCGAGGCCGTCTACGAGCTGGTCGTCGTCGGCAACGCGACGATGTTGCATCTGTTCCTCGGGGTGGATCCTCGTTCCATCGCGCTGGCGCCGTTCGTGGCCACCTTCCTCGAGCCGCAGGATCTGCGCGCCGGCGAGATCGGCATCCACATCCATCCCGATGGAAGGGTCGCCCTGCTGCCCTCGATCGGAGCGTACGTCGGTGCCGACATCACCGGCGACATCGTTGCGACCGGTATCGCACGTGATGAGCGCCTGAGGTTACTCGTGGACGTCGGCACCAATGGCGAGATCGTCCTAGGGTCGGCCGCCCGGGTCGTCGCAACAGCGGCACCGGCCGGTCCCGCCTTCGAGGGCGGGCAGATCCTGCACGGGATGCGCGCGACCGATGGCGCGATCGAGGGCGTCGTCCTCGAACGCGGCGAGGTGGAGCTACAGGTGATCGGAGGAGTCGACCTGACCCCGCTCGGAATCTGCGGCTCAGGTCTGATCGACATCGTGGCGCAGCTTCGCGTCTGCGGCCTGCTCAAGGAGAACGGCATCCTGATGACCGCCGAAGAGGCCGCGGCGCAAGGACATCCGCTGGCAAGCAGCATCGTCGACCTCGATGGGGTCCGAGCTTTCGCGGTCACGCCCGACGTCCGGCTGACCCAGCTCGATATCCGTGAGCTGCAGTCGGCCAAGGGCGCGATCGCCACCGGGATCGAGGTCGCCATGAACGCTCTGCAACTCGAAGCAGACGACCTCGAGGAGGTCATGCTCGCCGGCTCCTTCGGCACCTACATCAACCCGGAGAGCGCCCGCGTGGTCGGCCTCGTCCCAGCCGTCCCGGTCGAACGGATCAAGGCGGTAGGAAACACCGCAAGCGAAGGCGCGAAGATGGTCCTTATGAGCTTCCGCGAACGCGAGATAGCATCCGAGATCCCGGCGTTCGTCGAGTACCTGGAGCTGTCGGGAGCCGAGGACTTCAACGATATGTTCATCCGCAATCTGGCCTTCCCGGCGCTGGAGACGCAGCCTTGACGGCCACGGGAGCGCCGGTGGCGTTGATCGCCTGCGGGGCGGTCGCTCAGGACACCGCGGCCCTGGTCAAGCGCCACGACTGGAAGGCCGACGTCCACGGGATATCGAGCGACCTGCACATGACGCCGCTCGATATCGCTCCGGCCGTCGAGGCGAAACTGCAAGACCTGCTTCCCCGGTACGAGCGCGTCATCGTCGTCTACGGCGACTGCGGCACGGGTGGGCGCCTGGACGCCGTCCTCGCCAAGTATCCGGCCGTGAGACCTGTCGGCGTGCACTGCTTCCAGTGGTACGCGGGTGATCTCTTCGAGCGGTTCAACGACGATATCGGCATCTACTTCCTCACCGACTGGCTCGTCACGAACTGGGACAGGGCCGTCATCGCCGGACTCGGACTGGACCGCTTCCCGTGGCTCAAGGAGACCTACTTCGACAACATCACGCGGATCCTCTTCGTGCGCCAGCACCCTGATCCGGCTCGCGAGGCCAAGGCACGAGAGATCGCCGCATGGATGGAGCGCCCGCTCGAGATCCACGACAAAGGCATCGAGCCCCTGGACGAACTGCTGACCCCTTTGATGGAGGAGGCCTGACATGTTCGAGAAACCCCTGAACGTGTTGACACAGGAGGAGGTGCAGAAGATCCACGAGCAGGCCATGACGATCCTGGAGGAGACCGGCACCGACGTGCTGTACGAACCGGCCATCGAGATGCTGGCCAAGCACGGGCAGAAGATCGACGGCGCCCGGGTCCGCTGGGACCGAGAGTTCGTCACCGAGATGGTCGCCAAGACTCCGTCGTCGTTCACGGTCCGGGGCCGTAACCGCGACCGCGACATCCACGTAGGTGGCGGATCGCAGATCTGGATGAATATCGGTGGGCCGCCCTTCGTCAGCGACCTAGACGAGGGCAGGCGGAGCGGCAACCTCGAGGCGCACGACAGGTTCGTCAAGCTCACGCAGGCGTCCGACCTACTGCGGTGTGTGCAATCCGGCGCGGTCGAGGCGGTAGAACTCGACGTCGGTACCCGTCACATGGACATGGACTACTCGACGATCCGTTGGTCCGACAAGCCTTACACCGCATATGGAACCAGCGGTCCAAAGGCGCGCGACGGCATCGAGATGGCCGCGATCGTCCACGGCGGCCGTGACGCCATCGCCGCGACCCCAGCTTTGCTGGGCATCGTGAACCCGAACAGCCCGCTGATCTGGGACTTCCGGATGATGGACGCGTTGTTCGCCTGGGCCGAAGCGAACCAGCCTGTGGTGGTGACTCCGTTCCTGCTCGCCGGCGGAACCGCGCCGGTCAGCGTCTCTGGGGCGCTTTCGATCCAGGTCGCCGAGGCCCTGACCGGAGTGACGATGGTCCAGATGGTCCGGGAGAACGCCCCGGCGATGTACGGCTCGTTCTTCACCTCACTCGATATGAGGACCGGCTCACCCGCGTTCGGCACCCCTGAATCGGTGTTCGCGGTCCTCGCCGGCGGCCAGCTCGCCCGTCACTACGGATTGCCGTTCCGCGGCGGCGGCGGGCTCGCCAGCTCCAACGCCGTCGATGCCCAGGCCGCGGCGGAGACGCAGATGATGCTGTGGGCGACGATGATGGCCGGCACCGACCTGGTCCTTCACGCCGCCGGCTGGCTGGAGGGTGGTCTCGTCGGTTCCTTCGAGAAGTTCGCGCTCGACCTGGAGCTGCTCGGCTGGTTCAAGCGCCTGCGCGAGGGCATCGGCTTCAGCGACGAGGAGCTCGCGATGGAGACGATCCAGCAGATGGGTCCTGGGGGCCTCTATCTTGAGGCCGAGCACACGATGGTCCACTTCAAGGAGTGGCTCCCGATGAGCCCGCTCTTCCTCACGCCCGACTTCGCCACGTGGGACTCGATGGGCCGCACCTCGACCGAGCAGACCGCCAACGCCCTCTGGAAGAAGCTGCTGGACCGCTACGAGGATCCAGGCATCGATCCGGCCATCGAGGAGGAGCTGCAGGCCTACATGACCAAGCGCCGCTCCGACCCCGTGGTCGAGGAAGAGTAGCCCTCAGGCGAGGTTGGTCTGCCTTGGCCAAGATGATCATCGAACCGCGGTCACGGTTCGATGCCCTCGCGCCGGCTGGCGGAGTTGCGCCCAGCTAGACGGGAAGTCGCAGGATCCTCGCGGCGTTCTCGCCCAGGATCGCTTCCTTCTGAGCCTCGGAGAGCTCGGGGAGTTCCATCACGAGCTGGGCTGAATGATCCAGGTCGTACCAAGGGAAGTCGGTTCCGAGCATCAGCCGCTCCGGGCCGATCTCGCTGACCATGTGGGCGAGCTCGTCGGCGGTTGGGGCGTTCGGCGAGCCGGTCCATTCGATGATCTCGCACAGGTCGAACGACACGGACGGGAAAGTCGCGGCGAGCTCGACCGTCTGCTGCCACCTGCCGCCACCCACGTGCGCAAGCACGACGGAAAGCTCGGGGAACGTGCCGAGCACCTCGGCGAACGACCGCGGCTCGGCGAACCCGGCGCCCTCCTTGTCGGCGCCAGTGTGAGAGAGCAGCACCAGCTCCATCTCGACGCACGCCTCGTAGATGGGGTGCATGCGCGGGTCGTTCGGGGAGAAGCGTTGCACCACCGGATGGATCTTGACACCGCGGGCGCCCAGTTGCTCCATCTCGCGTAGATGGGCGACGTTCTGCTCAGGTGAGAGCGCCCACGGGTCCACCGCAACGTACGGGGTGATCTGCGGAACCGACGAGACGGCGTCGAGCAGCCACCGGTTGTACGCCTGCATCCGCGCGGGAAGGCCTCGTTCGATCGCAGCGATCTCTCGGTCGCGCTGCTCCGGATCGGCCACTACCTCCGGGGGAAGCATCGCGATGCCCTCCTCGCGAAAGAGATCCATGCTGAACAGGTTCACCGCGATCCCGTGGGCGTATCCGGCCTCCGCCATCGCTGCCACGGCATCGCCAACATCGCCGCTGTAGGATCCGAACACGACGTCGGCCTTATCGCCGTACTCGAAGATGTCGTAGCCCGACTTCCACCACTCGCCCGAAGCCTTCGACTCGTAAAGATGCATGTGCACATCGATCTTCAGCGGTTCGGTCATCCTTGTCCGTCCCTTCCATCCGTGGACGCACGTCGTTCGGCGCGTGTCTCCAGACCTTGGGTCCATCGCGGCTGGGCGCAGATGCGCCCAAGGAACTCGACGAGCGTGTGGGCCGCCAGGTACGCGGTGATCCCCGTGCCGATGTCCAGCTGCGGGTTCACCTCGACCAGGTCCAGGCCAACGATGTCGGCATGCTCGGCGAGCGCGAACAGCGCTTGACGGAGATGCTCGTAGCTCATCCCTTCCGGCTCCGCCGACACGCATCCGGGGACGAGGGCCATGTCGAGCGCGTCGATATCGATGCTCACATACGTCCGCGCACCCTCCGGCAGGCCGCGCGTGACGACGTCTTCAGGTGACATATCTCGGATCTCCTGCATCGTCACCACCTGATTCCCGTCGCGCACCGCGTCCTCGAACATCACTTGGCTGCCGCGGATGCTGCGGATCCCCACCTGAGTGATCCCCTGGATGTTCGGCATCCGGCGGATGTGGCGGAACGCATGCTGGTTCGTGTACTCGAGGCCGTGCACGAACGGCATGTAGTCCAGATGCGCATCGAAGTGGACGACATGAAGCGGTCCTTCGGACTCGAATGCCCGGACCACCGGGAAGGTGATCGCGTGATCGCCGCCCAGCACCACGGGCATGGCACCTCGATCGATCACACCGTGGACCGTCTCGGTGATGTTGGCGAACGTGTCGACCACGTTCGTGGGGATGATGTCGGCGTCGCCGACGTCGGCGATCCTGCCTTCGGCCATCTCGCGCTCGAGGTAGCGACGCCGCTCCTGCACATCGTAGTAGCCGGGGGGGTCGGTGATGAATCGCAGTGAGTGCTCGCGGATCGCGCGGGCGCCGAACCGCGACCCGGGCATGTACGGGGACCCCTCGTCGGAGGGAGCGCCCACGATCGCGATGTCGGCGTCCAGCTCGCCGAGGTCCTCACAGATCGTGGACCTTAGGAACGACGGGATGCCCGTGAAGGGCATGTCGAGCCGGCCGCCGCTTCCCTTAGGCATGGGTGCCTCCTCCGCTCCGACCTTCGCTAAGTTGCGTCCTGATCAGGGCTCCGAGATGACCATGGCCTTGACGCAGGTCTTGTCGCGGCTGGCATGGATCGCCTTCTCGGTGTCTTCTAGGCTGAAGGTGTGCGTGACGAGATCCTCGAACGGATACACGTCCGCGTAGCGCGATAGGAACGTCAGCGACGTCCCGATCTGCGAGTTCGGGTAGGCATATGAGCCCAGGATGTCAACGTCGAGGTTCACGATGTCCTGTGGATTCAGTGGCATCGTGCCGTTGTTTGAGAAGTGCCCGAACTCGACGATCCGGCCGCCCTTGCGCACGAGGCGCAGGGATTCGGCGAAAGCGGGTGGGAGTCCCACGATCTCCACCACCACGTCGGCGCCCAAGCCTCGCGTCATCGAGCGAACAGCCTTGACGCGATCCTCGATGTTGGGCGTCTCGTCCAAAGAGATCACCTCATCGAACCCGAAACGTCGGGCCATGTCCATGCGCATCGGGATGCGATCTATCCCGATCACCGGCGTGGCGCCCATCGCGCGCGCGGCGGCGCCGGTTAGCAGACCGATCGGGCCCAAGCCCTGGATGACGACCGACGCACCGAGACCCATCCCCTCGCCGGCCCACGGCATCCCGGGACCGAACGCACGCTCCAGAGCCCGCGTGCCACAGGCGATCGGATCCGAGAGGGCTGCCATCTTCAGGGTCACGTTGGTGGGTAACTTGAAGAGCCATGTCTCCGGGAACAGGTACGTGAGGTCCGCATACCCGCCACGAACGAACGGTTCTTCACTGCAGCCGAGCGTGATGCCGTAGATGTTCACGTTCTGGCAGAGGTTCTGGCGTTGCGGCACGAAGCGGCAGTAGTAGCAGGTGCCGCATGAGAGCGTCGTTCCCACGACCACCTGGTCGCCTGGACTGAGCTGCTGGCCGTAGACGTCACGGGCCGGGAAGTCGGGGCCGAACCCCTCGAGCACGCCTGCGAACTCGTGGCCCATCACTAGAGGCATGGGCACGCCGAGATGCCCCGAGTACATGTGCGGATCGGTTCCGCACACGCCGCAGTGGGTGACGTGAAGGATCGCGCCGTCGCGCGACGGCGGCGACTCCGGGAAGCTCGAGATCTCGAGCTTCTCCGGAGCCGTCAGAACCGCCGCTCGGATCATCCGGGCGAACTCAGCTACCGGTCGCCACAGCCTGAGAGGGCTCTACGACCGCAACCGTGGATCGTCCGCGCA
>Ga0315273_10011344_pt1 | contig 11394 bp, 9 predicted proteins | sample YL17G02_0_MG_FD_205753 | JGI IMG/M metagenome (GOLD analysis project Ga0315273, IMG submission 205753) | Sediment microbial communities from Yellowstone Lake, YNP, Wyoming, USA - YL17G02_0 | ecosystem: Environmental > Aquatic > Freshwater > Lake > Sediment | place: USA: Wyoming | collected...
TCGTAAGCGCCGTCGTCGAACAGCATCCGCAGCCGTTCCTCGGCCGCGAGCCGGAAGTGGAAGGCGCAGGCGGGACAGACGGCGAGGTTGTCCAGGATATCCTGCTTGTAAAGGATCCGCTGGCAGCTGTTACAACGGGTCCAGAGATTAGTCATGGGCGTTTTCCTTTGTGCGCCGATTTTTCCTACCTGCGCGGGGAGGGTTGTCCCTGGCCGCGGCGGCTCAAGGCTTCGATGACCGCGTTAGAGTCCGGGAGCGCCTCGTCGAAGTCGTCCTCGTCGGGGAGGAGCCGCTTGATAGCGCCGACGAATGCCTCGGGCGACACCGGCTTCTCGAAGAACTCCGCCGCGCCGATCGGGCCGAGCGCCTCCTGCCGGAACTGGGGCCCCTTGTAAAGGCCCGTGATCATGACCACGGGGACCCGGCCCTCGGACTCCTGGGTAATCCTCTTGGTCAGGTCGAAGCCGTGCATTTTCGGCAGGATGGCCTCGAGGACAACGAGATCAGGCTTCTCCTTTCCGAACTTATCGTAGCCGGCCTGACCATCGGAGGCCTTGATGACATGGAATTTATGGGATATCAACAATTTGGAGATGTTTTCGAGGCTCTCCGCATCGTAGTCGACAACGAGGATTTTCTTTTCGGCCATGGCTTGGATGCCCCGAAATTGTACGAGAATACCCTTCCCTTGTCAAACCCCAAGACTTCTCAGGGTTAATCCAGAGCCTCGCTTCCCTTCCCCCCTTGAAAGCTGGGGCTTGGCGTCAGCGAACAGGTCAAACCCCCACAGCTCCAGGGGGCCTCCCAGAGGGGACATGTTCCTCAGGTACGTGTCCCCGTTCCTGGCCCGGGGCGTGATGCCGGGCTGAAAAGGCCTATTTCTGCCGCTTTTTCAGGGCCAAGAGGGCCATGAGAACAGCAGTGGCTCCCAACAGGAAAAGGCGAATTTTTTTAAGACGCATCGTTCCTGATCCTCAGGCGAAATCTAAGGGAAATTATACCCTTCCGGCCCCCGGAGCGTCAACTTCACGGGGACGTGTACTCACGGGGAAGCGCACCCGGGGAATATGTCCCTGTGAGTACGTGTTCCCATTCTTGATCCAGCCCGGCAATCCGGGCCGCTTCGGGAAAGAGGGACTGTCCCCAATGGGAGCTGTCCCTCTTCTTCATCCGTCCCCGTTCCGCTTTATCGCCCGGCCGAAAAACGCTATGATGAGACTCGTGCCCATGAAAAAATCGCGCCGCCACGCCCTCGGGCAGCACGTCCTGTCCAGCCCGGCCGTTCTGCGCAAGATCGTCGGCGTCATCGACCCTAAGCCTGATGACGTCCTCGTCGAGGTCGGGGCCGGGCGCGGCGCCATGACGGCCACGCTGGCTGAGACCGCCGGCCGGGTCATCGCTGTCGAGAAGGACGAACGGCTTATTCCTGCACTTACGCATGATATGCCGGCCAACGTCGAGGTTGTCCACGCCGACATCTTGAGCGTGGATTTCCGCGAGCTCCGCCGCCAGGCCGGTATCCCTATGCTGAGGATCGTGGGCAATATTCCTTACTCGATCTCCACGCCGCTCCTGTTCCGGGTCCTCGACGACCGCGAGGTCTTCTCAGACTGCGTTTTCCTTCTCCAGAAAGAGGTGGCCGAACGGATCACGGCCGGGCCCGGCTCGAAGAGCTACGCTCCCCTCGGCATTCTTCTCCAGAACGAGTTCGAGGCACGGGTAGCGTTCACGGTGGCGCCGGGCTCGTTCTCTCCGCCCCCCAAGGTCCAGTCCGCCCTGCTGACGCTCCAGCGCAGGCGCGTACCGCTCCACCCCGGCGCAGCCGACGAGCCCTTCCGCACGTTTCTCAGGGCCGCTTTCGCTGAACGCCGCAAGATGCTCTGGAATAATCTGGCCCACCGGTCGACGCCGGCCACCCTCACCGCGGCCTATGCCGTCCATGGGATCGCCCGGAACGTCCGTGCCGAGGAACTCTCGGCGGACGCTCTCTTCGCTCTCTTCCGATCCCTGCATTCCTAATCTATACCGGCTTTGCCACCGGCTTTGCAGTGCCGGTGCTGGCAACCGGCAGCACTGCCGAAGGCGGTGTATCGCTTGATCGAGCGAGGACTGGGGGGACGGTCGGCACTCACGGCGGCTCTTCTTGACCATTAACACCGTTCTGCGGCCTGCATACACTTTCGCTATGGATTGGCGAGGCGATTCATCATCCGGAGCGGGAATTCCTCACAACGCAACAAATCCCCATACTTCCCCCAATGGTCAAACGCTATTTCAGGAGGCCTAAGCTTATGGCAAACGAGCAACGAAAAATGACCGGCGAAGTTTTTTTGCCTTCACTCGATGTCGTGACGAACGCCCACATCAAGAGTTATGAAGAGATGGCGCGCCTTGCCAACAAGGATTTGCAGGCATTCTGGGGCGCGCGCGCCGAAGAATTCGATTGGTTCATAAAATGGGACAAGGTCCTGGATGATTCGAATAAGCCTTTCTATAAATGGTTCGTGGGCGGGCAGACGAACATCGCATACAACTGCCTGGATCGCCACGTGAAAACCTGGCGGCGCAACAAGATCGCGCTCATCTGGGAAGGCGAGAACGGTGACCTGCGCACCTTTTCGTACCACGCGCTCAACCGCGAGGTCTGCAAGTTCTCGAGCGTGCTCAAGAGCATGGGCGTGAAGAAGGGCGATCGCGTCACTATCTAAATGGGGCGCGTTCCGGAACTGCCGATCGCGATGCTCGCGTGCGCGAAAATCGGCGCCGTGCACTCAGTCGTTTACGGCGGCTTTTCCGTCGAGGCCCTTCACGGGCGCATCGAGGACAGTCAATCCTCCGTCGTGATCACGTGCGACGGCAGCTTCATGAACGGCAAGATCGTCGAACTCAAAAAGATCGTAGACGAAGCGCTCACGCGCGCGGCGACCGTTGAGCACGTCGTCGTTTACAGACGCACGGGACAAGACGTGTACATAGAGCAAGGACGTGACTATTGGTACCACGAATTGGTGGCGCTGCCAATTGCGCGCACAGGCGTCAACAACCCCTGTGACACCGAAGCGATGGACGCCGAAGATCCGCTGTTCTTGCTCTACACGTCCGGCACGACCGGCAAACCGAAAGCGATCCTGCGCACACACGGCGGCTACATGGTCGGTGTCGCGACAACGCTCAAGTGGGTGTTCGATCTGAAAGAAGAAGATCGCTGGTGGTGTACCGCCGACCCCGGTTGGATCACCGGACACAGTTACATCGTCTACGCACCGCTCCTGCTGGGCGCAACCTCGTTCATGTACGAAGGCGCGCCGACGTACCCGTATCCGAATCGCTGGCGGAGCATGATCGAAAAGTACGGGATCACCGTGTTCTACAGCACGCCCACGGCGATTCGGGGGCTGATGCGTTTCGGCGAAGCGTGGCCCAATCGCCATGACTTGTCGTCGCTGCGTTTGCTCGGCACCGTCGGCGAGCCGATCAATCCCGAAGCATGGAAGTGGTACCATCGCGTCATCGGCAAGAACCGCTGTCCGATTATGGACACCTGGTGGCAAACCGAAACCGGGATGTTCATGATCACGCCGTTGCCCGTGACAAATCTCAAACCCGGCAGCGCGACGCGTCCCTTCCCCGGCGTCGAGGCGGAGGTCTTCGACGAAACGGGCAAACCGGTGAAAACCGGAGAGGAAGGATTTCTCGTTCTGAAACAACCGTGGCCGGCGATGCTTCGGACGATCTACGGAGATCCAGAACGGTACGTCGATCAGTACTGGAGCAAATATCCCGGCGCCTACTTTACCGGCGATAGCGCGCGCAAGGACGAAGACGGCTACTTTTGGATAATCGGTCGCGTGGACGATGTGATCAAGGTGTCCGGCTATCGCCTGGGAACAGCGGAAATCGAGAGCGCGCTGGTGAGCCATCAGGCAGTCGCAGAAGCCGCGGTGATCGGCCTGCCGCACGAAATCAAGGGACAGGCGATCCACGCGTACGTGCTGCTGAAACAAGGACACGAGTCATCCGAAGCGTTGGCCGAGGAACTGAAACAGCACGTCGGCCATGAAATGGGACCGATCGCCAAGCCGGCAACGATCACGTTCGTGGATAAACTGCCCAAGACGCGCAGCGGCAAGATCATGCGCCGCGTCCTGAAAGCTCGCGCCCAAGGCTTGCCCGAGGGCGACATCACGACGCTGGAGGAATAGCCCGGAGCGTTACTCCTCCCTGATGTGATGTCACTCTACGCCGGAGTCCATCATTCGCGCCACCCTCCAGAGCCCGCGGCATGCCTGCAATTGAATCCTTGACACCTATCCGCAGCCGGCGGTATATTCCAGGCCTCGTCCAGATGGGAGATTCATCGTCCGGATAGGAAATTCGTCACGTGCCGAAAAACAACAAATTATTAAGCGGCGGCATAGGCCTTTACTCCCGGATTCTCGGTACCGGCGGCTACCTGCCCGCACACGTGCTCACCAATGCCGCCCTCGAGAAAATGGTGGACACGACCGACGCGTGGATCGTCGAGCGCACCGGCATCCGCGAGCGCCGTATCGCCGCGGATCAGGAAACGACTTGCGATCTCGCCGAGCATGCTGCGCGCCGCGCTCTGGCTGCCGCCGGCCTCAAGCCCGGCGATGTGGACCTCGTCATCGTCGCCACCACCACGCCCGACCGGGTGTTTCCGAGCACGGCCTGCCTGCTGCAGGACCGGCTCAGGATCCATGGCCCCGCAGCCTTCGACGTGCAGGCGGTGTGTACGGGGTTTGTTTATGCGCTGTCCATCGCCGACAAGTTCATCCGCACCGACTCGGCGCAATGCGCACTGGTGGTCGGCGCCGATACGCTGTCGCGCATCATTAATTGGAAGGATCGCAACACCTGCGTGCTGTTCGGCGATGGCGCCGGCGCGGTTGTGCTGGGCCGTTCCAAAGAACCCGGCATCGTCTCTACACACCTGCACGCCGACGGACGTTACAAGGACCTCTTGACGGTGCCGGCCGGCATCTCGAAGGGCTACGACAAGGTGCGCGCAGAGGAGGCGCACCTCAACATGGAAGGGAGCGAAGTGTTCAAGGTCGCGGTCAGGACACTCAGCGCCATCGTGGATGAGACGCTGAGGGCCAACCGCTTGCAGAAATCGGACGTGAAATGGCTGGTGCCGCATCAGGCCAACATCCGCATCATCGCCGCCACCGCAAAGAAACTCGGCGTATCCATGGACCACGTGGTGCTGACGATCGAACATCATGGCAATACCTCGGCGGCCTCGATCCCTCTGGCCTTTGATGTGGCGGTGCGCGACGGCCGCATCCGGCGCGACGAGACCGTGCTGATGGAGGCCTTCGGCGGGGGCTTCACCTGGGGCTCGGTGTTAATGAAATATTGAAACTCCGGCTTCTACTCGGAAACGCAGAGGACACAAAGATATCTCTTAGAGCGAGCATGATCTTCTTCTGGCTCTTTGCGAGTTTAGGGCAGATCGATCTTTCAAACGATTCCGAGCGCCTTGAAGCATGAGACGGAAGATGGGATCCAACACGACAATAAGTTGACACCCCCGTCGGGATGGCTTCTTCTGCCGGGCACGCAGCTTACTCTTATATAAATAATTAGGCGCCCGCTGGAAAATGAGCGGTGTGCATTCCTGATCCATGCCGGCCTTGCTGGCACTGCCGAAGACGGGGTGTCGCCTGTTCGAGAGAGGGCAAGGGCGATCTCCCGCCCTAAACGGCCGTGAGCATTTCGGTATAGGTGGCGTTCTGGCGGATCTGGTCGATGGCGTTCTGGGCGTAGATGCCGACGCAAACGCCGTCCTTTCGCTTGATGTGATTGAATGCGTACTCGAACCCTTCGCCCGCGGCCAGTCGGCCGGCGGCCAGGATCTTGTAGGCAATGACCGGCTTGTCCAGGTGTGCGATCGTCGCCACGGCTTTCTCGCGCTCCGCGGCGCTGTAGTCGTTCGTCTTGGAAGCATTGTACATGCACTGGAAATAAAAATCCGTCGGGATTTTCCGCCGTTCGAGCTCCGGGTGGACCTCCGGCCAGTGGGCGGCGGCTCCCGCCGGCAAGCCGGCCTCTCTGATATGCTCGATCCATGAACGGAGAATGTCAAAATTGCCCTTGCCGACCTGTTCTTCGACCCGGGCGCCCTGGATGAAGATCGCCTTGGCCCCGGCATTGACGGAGCGATCGATCTCCGCGTGCATTTGTTCGGGATTCCCATGGCATTGAGAGATCCAGATCTTGAACCGGCCCCCGCTTTCCTTATAACGGGTCCATAGCTTCGTCCAGCGCTCATCGGGAGGGCTGGCCAAGGCCGTCAGCCCGCACTCGGCCGCTTCATCGAGGATCTGGATGATCCTCTCATCGGTGTGATGCCGCCTCATAGCTTCGTCGAGCTGAGCCGACTTATGGGAATATCCCCAGAATGGATTGGACCCGAGGATCAGTCGCGAAACCTCGAGCGTCCCGAGGCGCACGGTGGGGAGGCCCGCCGGCGATCCCTTCTGACCCGACACCCCTGATCGAGGGGATCGCCCGGCCGCCGCACCGCCGATCGCCAATGCCGCTCCCGTTTTTAGAAAGTCGCGTCGTCTCATTCTCGACTCCTTCGCCAAAGGTGCCGGTCGCCAGGGCAATTTGACAATATCGCAGGTGCTGGATTTCGGTCAAGGGCCAAAATGCGGCCCGGTATCTCCTGTTCGAGCGAGGCCAGCCAAGAACGGGGACACGTACCGAAGGTACATGTCCCCGCCTTCTGTGCTATAATCCGGCCGTGAAAAAGCGGAAATCGAAGGGCGCAAACGGTAAGAACGGCAAGGCCCGGCCGAAGAAGTACGGCCTGGCCGTCGAGATCACGGGGGTCGTCCTCATTTTTCTGGCCCTGTTCGCGCTCATCAGCGTCGTCAGCTACAACGCCAAGGACCCGTCCTTCGCCAACATCCCGCCTCCCGGCCACAACATCCGCAACTTCGCCGGCAGCTTCGGCGCCTATTTTTCGCAGGAGCTTCTCTCGTTCCTGGGTCTCGCCGCCTTCCTCTTACCGTTCGCCCTCGGCTACGCCGCCCTGCGGGCCGTCCTCCGGGGAACCTCCGCCCACCTCCTCCGGCGCCTGGGCACTCTCTCCCTCGCCCTCCTCATCGTCTGCCCTTTCCTGGATTTGATCTTCGAGCTGTTCCCCTTCCGGGGGACCGTCTTCCCGGCCGGCGGACTCACCGGCAAGCTCCTTCTGAGCTTCCTGGTGCGTTACCTCAACACGATCGGCTCGTTCGTATTCCTCCTCGCCGCCTCCGCGCTATTTCTCCTCTTCTCCACGCGTTGGTCGCTAGCCAAAACACTCCGCTTCGCCAAGGGGGCCTTCGACTCGACGGCCAAGGAAGTCCGGATCAAGGTCACGGACTATCAGAAATCGAAGGCCAAGGACAAGATGCGGGAGCAGGTCCGCCAAAAATACGCCCCCCCGGCCGATCCTGCCGGCTCCGGACCGGCCGAGACGAAGCCCGACCGCAAGGCCGAACGGGAGGCCGAGCGGGAACGCCGGCGCCGTGATAAGGAAGCCCGCAAGCCGTTCAAGAGCGAGCCGTCGGCCGCCAAGCCTGCGCCGCCGGCGCCAGAACCGCTCCTCTTCCCCGACCTCGGCAAGAAGGGCGAATACCACTATCCGCCGTTCACGCTTCTCGAACCCGGCAAACCCGCCGAGAAGATCGACAAGAACGAGCTCTTCGACAAGAAACGGCGGATCGAGGAGAAGCTCAAGGAATTTGGCATCGAGGGCGAGGTCCGCGAATACCATCCGGGTCCGGTCATCACGACCTTCGAATATTTTCCCGCCCCGGGGATCAAGGTCGCCCAAGTCGCCAACCTGACCGAGGACCTGTCGCTCGCCCTGGAGGCCGAGTCCGTCCGCATCCAGCGCATCCCCGGCAAGTCCTCCCTCGGCATCGAGATCCCGAACTACAAGCGCGAGATCATCAAGCTCCGGGACATCATCGAATCGGAGAAGTTCCAGAGCGCGCCGTCCAAGCTGACCTTCGCCCTGGGCAAGGACGTCACCGGCGGCGTGACTATCACCGACCTGGCCGTCATGCCCCACCTCCTCATCGCCGGGTCGACGGGGACGGGAAAAAGCGTCGCCCTCAACGCCCTCATCGCCAGCCTCCTGTACAAGGCCACGCCGGAAGAGGTCAAGCTCGTCCTCATCGACCCCAAGCGGCTCGAGTTCTCCCTCTACGAGGACATCCCGCACCTCCTCTGCCCGGTCATCAACGACCCGAAGAAGGCCCACGTCGTCCTCATGGACCTCGTCCGCAAGATGGAGGAGCGCTACAAGAAGCTGCAGGGCATCAAGGTCCGCAACATCGACCAGTACAACACGCAGATGAAACAGCTCATCGCCGAGCGCAAGGGCCAGCTCACCGACGAGGAGAAGGAGCACCTCCAGCCCCTCCCCTATATCGTCATCATCATCGACGAGCTGGCCGAGCTGATGATGGTCGGGGCCCAGGAAGTCGAGTTCTTCATCGGCCGGATCGCCCAGCTCGCCCGGGCCGTCGGCATCCACCTGGTCATGGCCACCCAGCGGCCGTCGATCGACGTCATCACCGGGACGATCAAGAACAACTTCTCCTGCCGCATCGCCTTCCGGGTCCCATCCAAGGTCGACTCGCGCATCATCATCGACACCATGGGCGCGGACAAGCTCCTGGGCATGGGCGACATGCTCTTCCTGCCGCCCAATTTCCCGCGCCTGGTCCGCCTCCACTGCGCCTTCATCTCCATCCCGGAGGTGCGGCGCCTGGTCAAGCACGTCAAGAGTCAGGGCACGCCGACCTACGACACGCGCATCCTCCACGTCGTGCGCGGCGACCCCGACCATCTGCTCGATGACTCGGGCGAGAAGGACGAGCTCTACCAGAAAGCCCTCGAGACCATCCTTAACAGCGGCCAGGCCTCGGCCTCCTACCTCCAGCGCCGGCTGAAGCTCGGCTACGCCCGGGCGGCCCGGATCATCGACCAGATGGAGGGCGAGGGCATCATCGGGCCTTCTGAGGGGAGCAAGCCCCGCGAGATCCTCGTCGACCGCAAGGAGTTCTTCAAGGAACAGGCGCGCGAAAAAACCCGGAAGCAGGACCGGGACAAGGACGGCTGAGCCCGCGGCTTGCGGAATCCCGGCGCCTCCCGTTATAATGGCCAGGATGGCTCCGCAGGATAAGGAAGCGCCGCCCGAGGATTCCGTCCTCCAATATCGGGCGGTCATCTCCTTCCGGGTCAGGAAAGCGCTCGGCAGCTCCAACCCCGATTGGGAGGACGTGGTCAACGAGATCCTGACCCAGGCAGTGGCCAAGATCAAGAGCGGGGAGTTCCGGGGAGATTCCTCGATCGGGACCTTCCTCTACGTCATCACCAGCCGGCGCATCATCGACTACATCCGCCAAAAGACGCGCATCCTCAAGCACGCCCCCGAGCCCGCCCCCTACCCCGACCCCCACGACGAGATGGAACACCGGGAGAGGGCGAAGCAAGTTGAGCAGGTCGTGGCCGGCCTCAAGCCCAAGTTCCGGGACGTCCTCTACCTCTATTATTACCGCGAGCTGTCACGGGACGAGGTGGCCCGGGCCCTGGACATCTCGCCGCGCCGGGTCAGCGAACGGGTCAACTACGCCCTCAAGCTCATCCAGAGGGCCGTCAGGAAATAAAGGATGTCCGTTTATCGCAGCGTGGAACGACTAAAAATATGAAGTCCCCAAAGGCTGCGGCCATGAAGAAGTGCAAGTACGAGCATTATATCGATGAATACCTCCTCGATAAGCTCCGGCCCGAGGATCAGACCGAGTTTGAGGAGCACTACTTCATCTGCCCGCACTGCTTCGCGCAGCTCGACCAAAAGAGCGAGATCGTCCAGATCCTCAAGAAGGAGGGGGTCATCGCGACGACTGAGGAGGGCTGTGAACACCACCACCGGCCCGCACCCTGGTGGCGCGGGCTCCTGGCCCGGCTGAGGCGGCGCCGCTAGTCTTCGATCGGGCGATCGTCGGACTTGGAATACATCCGCCCCTCGGTCTGCTCTTCGAACCCCAGACAGCACATCAGCCGGCCGCACTGCCCCGAAATCTTGGCCGGGTTGATGACGATCTGCTGTTTGCGGGCCTTCTGGATGGTCACCGGCTCGAAGGTCGTCATGAAGCTCGAACAGCAGAGACAGCGGCCGCAGACGCCGAGCCCGCCGATCATCTTGGCCTCGTCCCGGACGCCGACCTGGCGCATCTCGATCCGCATCCGGAGCTCCTTGGCCAGCTCCTTGACCAGCTGACGGAAATCGATCCGGCCGTCGGCGGTATAGTAGAAGATCCCCTTTTTCTCGTTGAAGAAATAGCGCACCGCGACGAGCTTCATGGGCAGGTTGTGTGCGGCGATCCGCTGGAGGCAGAGGTCGTAGGCCCCGGCCTCCTTCTCCCTCAGCCACTCGAACTTGCGGATATCGTCCGGGGTGGCCTTGCAGATGACCGAAACGGCCATCTTGGCCGCCTTGGGGTTGTGACAGCGCGTGCTCGTCCCGTCGACGACGACGGCCAGGTCCCCGCCGAGCTCGGATTCGATGATGCAGCGGTCCCCCACGTGGAGGGCCAGCTCCCCGACGCGGACGCGGACGATCCGGCCCGATGTTTCCGATTGAACGCAGATGATGTCAGACATGTTTCAGTTCTCCGAAATTGGAAAAGAAGGTCGTCGCCAGAAGGCCCTTGTTCAAGTTCTTGGGGAGCTCGGCCAGCACGAAATCGAGCTCTTCGAGGCCGCCGAGGATGCGGCGGACGGTCCATGCCGCCGAGGCCTCGCGGAGCCTCGGTTCGAAATCCGGGTTGAGCAGGAACTGCGGGTCGCCGCCGAGCCTGAGGAGCAGGATGTCTCTCACGAAAGACGAGAAGACCTCGAGCGTCCGGCCGAACTCCTCCTGGACGGCCTTGGCGAGGGCCCCGAACCTCTCCAGGAACAGGGCGGAGCGGTCGTTCGAAGCGAGGGCCTCGAAGAGGGCCCAGGACTCCTCCTTGAGGCTCTGGACTTCCTCCCATTCGATGTCCAGGGCCCGCTCGAGGTTCCCGTCGACGAGGAGGGCGAGGATCCGAGCCTGGTCCGCGCCGAAATCCCGCTCGAGGAGGATCTTTTCGATCTCCTCGCGGCCGATCGCCGAAAAGGTCAGCGTCTGGCAGCGGGAGAGGATGGTCGGGAAGAGGAGGAAGGGGCTGGCCGTCACCAGGATGAGGTGCGAATGAAGGGGCGGCTCCTCGAGGACCTTGAGCAGGGAGTTGGCGGCGGCGTCGTTCATCCCGGAGGCGTCAACGATGATGAAAACTCTTTTTTTCCCCGTCATGGGCCTGAGGTAGGCCATCTGCTTGAGGA
>Ga0315273_10011346_pt1 | contig 11394 bp, 12 predicted proteins | sample YL17G02_0_MG_FD_205753 | JGI IMG/M metagenome (GOLD analysis project Ga0315273, IMG submission 205753) | Sediment microbial communities from Yellowstone Lake, YNP, Wyoming, USA - YL17G02_0 | ecosystem: Environmental > Aquatic > Freshwater > Lake > Sediment | place: USA: Wyoming | collected...
GCGCGCCAGACCTTCCTGCGCGAGGTCAAGGCCGTCTCCCACCACGCGCTCGAGCTGGAGCTGAGCGAGCCGACCTGCCGCTGCCGGCTCGTGCTCGACCTCTGAGCGTGCGTCGCCACCTGTCACGGCTGCTGGCTGCTGGTGCGATACCCGGTCAGCGTCTACCGCGCCGCGAACCGCCGCGCCTCGTACGCCCGGTATTGCAGCGCCTCGGCCAGTGCCCGCACGGTGACCTGCTCCTCGCCGGCGAGGTCCGCGATGGTCCGTGCCGCGCGCATGGCGCGATGCACGGCGCGCGCCGACATGCCGCCGCGGTCCACGGCGTCCGTGACGAGCCGTCGCCCTGCCGAATCGAGCGCGCAGTACTCCGGTAGTCGCGACGGTGGCAGTGCAGCGTTCAGGCAGCCACGCGCGCGTTGACATTCACGCGCCGCCAGCACCCGCGCTCGCACGGTCGCGCTCGACTCTCCGGTGGCGGTCACGTGCAGCTCGCGCGACGTCAGCGCCGGCACCTCGACCTGCAGATCGATCCGGTCGAGCACCGGCCCGCTCACTCGCGCGTGATGTTGTGCGATTTCCGTCGGCGTGCACTTGCACCCGCGCCTGGGATGCCCGAGCCAGCCGCACTTGCACCGTTTCGTTGCCCTTTTGCCATCTCCACCTCTCCGGACGCAAACCTCGTGTATTCCTGGGTCAGCGGTTTGCTTAGGCACTTGACCCCGCAGTAGTCAGCCGCTGGGGCGCTCAACTGCGACAGCGCGGGCAACCCGGCCCGGTCAGCGGCGAAGCGGAGTGCTTGCAGGAACAACTCCGGCGACGTGTCCGGGTCGCGCAGGATGTCCACCAGCCGCGCCGCCGCGTCCGGGAGTGCCGCCCGTAACTCCGACTTCGCCGCCTCCAGCACCTCGCGTTCGGGCGTGTTCGCCCACCGGCCTCTCGGCTTCCTCGCGTTCGCCCGGCACGCCGCCCGTTTCAATGCGCTCGCCCGTTCTTTCGCCCCCTTCGCTCCCATCACCCCTCCCGCTTGCTGGAATCGGCTAGTGGCAGGAATCACCCCTTGACCGCCCCCCGTACCCCCCACCGCGTCCACCGGGCCATAGGCAAGCACCCGGCGGGGGTCCTCGTGTGGCAACCGGCAACCCGTTTCGACCCCCACAGCCTGAATGGGCTTCGCCGTCGCCGTGACCCTCGCACAACCGCTGCGGAAGGACCCGCACGCGCCCCTGTGGCCTCCCTGCTCCATCCCAAGGGCCTTCCCCCGGAGGTTCCAACCAAGGTCGGGAGACTACTTACCGCAGACTGACGAGCCAAAACGAGGTTCAAGCCACCCTGCATACGCCCGCCTGCCAGAGTATGTCCATGTCCCGCAACCACCCTGCAATCTGGTTCCAACTGGGCATCGTTGGGGACGCCAGCAGACTCCGCCGCATCGCGGCAAGGCGCCGGACGGGAACCCTTGATTCCCGATTGCGCAGGCGCGATACTCCCCGGGCTTCTTCGACCACGGCCGCCCGACCAGGGCATTGGCCCGTCTCCCACGAGGTTCTCGATGCAACGCTTCCTGCCAGTCGTTCTCGCTTCGTTGACGCTTCTCGGTTTCGCCTCCGCTTCTCTCGCCAGCGACGTTGACGGCCTCGATTGCGGCCGCATCGTCGTGGACTACGGCGACGCGCCCGAGGATTATCCGTTCATGGGTCCGTTCGGCCCCGTGATCGGCCACTATCCGACCTGTCTCTCGCCCGGCTCGTCGGGAACTCAGGAGTTGTTCTGTGCGCCGCTCTCCACGCCACCTGGCCCGACGGGCTACATGCGCAACTTCAACACCTTCCCTTCGCACTACTGGCTCGGCTGCTTTGATCTGCCCAACATCGGGCTGACGGGCATTGACGACGACATCGACGGCAAGGTCGGGCCGCCCGGCGGCCCGAGCGCGTGCTCGGGGGGGCCGACCGACGGCGATGTGATCCTTCCGCCCAACAGCTTCTCCCAGGACGAGAGCTACGCCGATGGCGACGCCGGCCTCTATCCCAACCAGATGCTGATCATCTGTTTCGGCCAGCCCCTCCAGTTCCAGACGGCCAACTGCGGTAACGAGACCACGGCGTATCTGAACGTGCTCGTCGATCTCAACTTCGATGGCGACTGGAACGACAACCTCGACTGCTCAAGCGTCCGGCCCGCTACAGGCTGTGTGTACGAGTGGGCGGTGAAGAACGTCGCCATCTCGGTCGGCCCGGGCTGCCAGAACCACTACACCCCGCCAATCTTCGGCGGGCCGATGTCGGGGCAGAGTTGGTTGCGAATCTCGCTGACCGATGAGCCGGTGGCGGATGACTTCCCTTGGGCCGGGTCTGCCAATCAGCCGAGCGGGCAGTACGCAGGCGGCGAGACCGAGGACTACCTCGTCGACATCACCTTCCCGGTCGCGGTGGAGCACAAGACCTGGGGCGAGATTAAGGTGCTCTACCGCTAGTATGGAGTGACCCTGTCAAGGGGCCAACGGCGGCCACCTCCTTCGGGGGGTGGTCGCTGTGTTTGCGGCCTGAAGCAGGATGAGGCGGTGAGGGCAGGTCGCCTCGACGACGCGTCACGCTGACATCCGTCTGCTCGGCTGGTAACCACCTGTCCCGGTTCGCCCTCCGGTATGTCCGCTGGATTTCGCAATTGCGATCTGCACCCGCAGGGGTGCGGCTGGCTCGGACACGCGGGCCGGGGCAGCAAGTGCACACCAACCCGGATCGCCCGGCACCATGCGTGGGTGAGCGGCCCGGCATCGGCGGACGGATATCGAGATCGGAGTGCCGGTGCTGACTGCTCACGAGCTGCAATCGGCGTGCATGCTCATCCAGCCAAGCCGTTCCCGTTCCGGACACGCGTCGCAACCGGGAGAGCACCTTCCATGATGCGTGAGATCGGCCTCGCCTGGCGTGACATCGCTCGCGCCCGGCGACTATCCTTGCGGGCATGACGCCCACCCGGTCCCCCCGCGGTGGTCGGAGTCGGGCGCGCCGCGGATCAGGTCGCTCAGGGCGTGTGCGCCCCAGGGAAGCAGTGTGACCGGGGGAGCGTGGGCCGGCGGGCAGGGCGACACGGGGCTTCCTGCACGGACGAGCGTTGCGACTCGGCGAGTGTCCCCTGCGATGGCATCAGCACGCTACCAGGGCCGGCGCGCGGTGCTCCCGGCCCCTGGCGCGGGCCCGAGCCCGCGTCAGCGTAGCGCCACGATCCTGCGCGTGATGGTGCGGCCCGCGACCTCGCACCTCACGAAGTAGATGCCGCTCACCACCGCGTGCCCGGCGTCGTCGCGGCCGTCCCACACGATGGCGTGTTCGCCCGCGGGGCGCGCGCCCGAGACCAGCGTGCGTACCCGCCGGCCCTGCTGGTCGAAGATCGCGAGCGTCACGTCCGCCGCGCGCGGCAGCGCCAGCGTCAGGGTGGCCGAGCCGCGCAGCGGGTTGGGCGCGGGCGGGGAGAGCGCCAGTTCACGCGGCAGCGCCGGCACCGGCGTGTCCGCCGTGCCGCTCGGCTGCAGGAAGGCGTACGGGCTCACGTTGCCGTGCACGTCCACGGCGCAGAGTTGGTAATAGCAGGGCCCACCCGCGGCATCCACGTACCCGGCCCCGGACTGCGCCACCACCAGGTTGCCGGCATCGGGCGTGAAGCCGGCGGTGTGCCCGCGGTGGAGACGGAACTCGGCGAAGTCGGACACCGGGCTCGCGCCCCACTGCAGGTAGCTGGTGCCCGAGGTGTAGGTGCCCGTGAAGGGTGAGGGGGTGGGGGGTGCGAGGTTGTCCACCGAGTAGCCCGAGTCGGCGGCGGACATCCAGTAGGGGATGCCGCCGGATTCCTCGGCCATCACCATGAACGAGGTGTAGGGATTCGCGCCGGGCAGCGAGTCGGAGGTGGTGGCGGCGACGTAGGAATAGCCGGGCAGGCCGCGGGCCGCCTGCGTGCCGACAAGCTGCCAGTAGACCGCCTGCGTGCCCTGCACGCCGGCGCGGATGACGCGACCGTCACGGAGTCGGGCCACGGCGCCCGGCGCGATCGGGCCACCCTCGGCCTGCGCGAGCGCGTTCGGCACCCGGCGCCAGACGGTGTACTGGGCGATGTCGAAGACCGGGAAGGTGTCGAGGTACGAGGCGGTCCACTCGACCTGCACCTGTCCGCCCTGGTCGTGGGGGACGTCGGTCACCTGGGTGATCTCGGGCTCGGGCGCGCCGAGCATGCCGAAGCGGTCGACGCGCTGGGCGCGGACCTGGTCCTTGCCGCCGCCGATGTACGTCCACACGGCGAAGGCGCCCCCGGTGCCGTTCGCCACGACGTAGGGGGCGTTGTCGCCGCCCGGGAGTGTCGAGACGGCGATGCCGTCGTGCGTCCACTGCGCCACGCCGGTGGCACCGATGCGCTGCGCGTACCCGTCGTAGTGCGTCGTGTTGCGGTTGTCGTTCCACGCCGCGATGAGCCCGCCCGCGCCATCGGGGATCACCGACCCCAGGTACGATGTGCCCAGCGAGTTGCAGACCATCGCCCCACTGGTGGCCCAGCAGAGTCCTCCGCCCGCATCCAGATGCTGGGCATAGATGTCCCAGTCCGTGCCACGTTCGTCCTGCCACGCGAGGAGGACGCCCCCGGAACCGTCGGCGGCGGGCATGGCGCTCTGCTGGCTCGCCGAGTTGACGCAGGCGAGAATGCCGGTGCTCCAGAGCAGCGTCCCGCTCGTGGTGACGTGCTGGGCGTAGACATCGTAGTCAGCCGCGCTGCGGGCCTCGTGCCAGACGACGATGGCGCCGCCCGCGCCATCGGTGGCGAGCCTCGGCGACCACTGGGACGCAGTCGAGGTCGCGAGACGGACGCCCTGGGCGGTCCACTGCGCCGCGCCCGAGCCGTTGACGCGCTGCGCGTAGATCTGTATGCCCCCGCTGCGCTGGTCGCGCCAGGAGAGGATGGCGCCGCCCGCGCCGTCCGAGACCATGCCCAGCCAGTCCTGCGTCCCGGCGGTCGAGCAGACGGCCACGCCCCCGCTGGTCCAACGCAGGAGGCCCTGCGTGCTGACGCGCTGCGCGTAGGTGTCGACGTCGCCGAAACGGCTGTCATTCCAGCCGATGATGGCGCCCCCCGCGCTGTCGGGGGCGATCTCGACGGCGCTCTGCGTCCCCGCGGCCGTGCACACGGGCACGCCCGTCGCCGTCCACTGCAGCTGCCCACTTTGGTTCACCTTCTGCGCGTAGATGTCGCTCGAGATGCCGGAGCGCATGTCCTGCCAGGCGATGACGACCCCACTGCCGCCGTCGGAGACCGCGACCGGCTCCGTCTGGTCGTTGGCCGCCGTGCAGACGGCCACGCCCTGGCTCGCCCACTGCGCGACGCCCTGGGAGTTGAGCCGCTGGGCGTAGATGTCGCGAGTGCCGTTGCGATCGTCCACCCAGACGATGATCAGGCCGCCCGCGCCATCGCTGACCGGGGTGCAGTAGACGTCCTGATTCGAGCTCGTGGGGCACACCAGCAGGCTCGCCAGCGGGTTGTGCGGCCAGGCGGCAAGCGCGGGCGGCGCAAGGCCGAGAGCGAGGACGAGAGCCGGGAGGACGACGGCGGAGCGGCGGTGCCAGGCGATCGGAGTCATGGCCTGCCTCGTGGCGCGGGCCGGGTGCCGCGCGCGTATGGGTCGGAGGCGGCGGACTCCACCCTGGAGGGAAACCGGCCGCCCTTGGAGGATCGACGCAGTGATTGTATGCCTGTGGCGGGGCCGACTCCAGCGCGAATTGGCCCCGCCCGCTGGCTGTTGGAGCTGGCCCAGTGACCATGAGGTCCGAGTCATGGGCGAGGCCGTTCTGGGTTTCGCGCTGGAGAAACGGCCTAAGCCCCTGCTGGCGCCACCGAGCCCGCGCCGCGGCGGATAGCGTGTTGCATGGTGCGCTCGCAGGCGCTGAGGCGAAGAACATGTCCTGGCCGCGGCGGAGCGGCAGTCGAATGGACCACGACCATGCCTGATTCCCCGGTTGCGCGATATGCGCTGCCTTCTCGCGCCCCGGCCCTCCTTCGGCCTCGGGTCGCCGGAGAGCTGAACATCCCCCTGTGCGCTCTTCCGGGAATCAGGTCTCGCCTGCGATCGAGCGGCGGGGCGACCCGGCCTCCATGCTGCTTCCCGATCGGGCAACCGAGGAGCAGGATCCGCCACCGTCGCGTTGCTGTTCTGCAACCTGCAGCTTGAAGGACCCAGACCGCATTGTCCGCCAAGAGGTTACCCGGCCACGCTTCGGACCCTCGGGAGCCACCTCCGCAAGTGTCGCATCGACTTGGGCCTGGGGCAACGAACTGTGGCACAGCGGCTCGGCGTCCTGGAGGAGACCGTCGGGTTTTGGGCACGGGGGCTGTGCCGGCCCCTTCCCAGGCACTACGGCGGGATCGTCCGGTTCCTGGGCTACGAACCCGAACCGGGGCTCCCGACCTGGCCGGGCGCCTCCGGGCCGTCCGCCGCCGGCCGGGTCAGAGCCAGGCCGAGTTTGACCTTCCGGGTGTTGGGAAATCCGGGGCGGGAAGTGGTACGACTTGCAGTAACACTGGGCTCACAAGAGGTGGTCCGGGTGGCGATCTACGACGTGAGCGGGAGGGTCGTCGGCGAGGTGCCTGGCGAGGTGTTGCCTGCCGGTGAGCATGTTCTGTCATGGACGGCAGGTGGGCGGAACATCAAGCCAGGCGTGTATTTCGCCGTACTTGACGCTGGAGGGCAGAGCCGTGTCGCGAAGTTCGTCCTGCTTCGATAAGCCGCGCATCGACCTTGTGGTTGCTATTGTCGCCGTTGTGATCGCGGCAAGCACAATCCTAGGGGACGTTCGCTATTCGAACGCAATGGCGCCAGAGCCGAAGAAGTTCAATGTGCTCATTTCGGTAGAGTCAAGCGCTAGGGTGACTCTCGTAGACCGGTGTGGGCGCAGAGACGGGTGGAGAGATGGGAAAGTGGTTGCCGAAATCCCCGGCTGTAGCAGAGGGTCGGCCCCGCCCGAGACGATGATTGAGGGAGGATCGGACGAGGCAGCACCAAATACGGAGTTAACGTTTGGCGCGATCCCGGGGCAGGGCATGAGGTTACTGGTCGATGCGGTCAAGTACGAAGAAGTGAGGGTGTTCTTGCAGGTTGTCGGGGTCAGGGAGAAATCAGGATGTGGGGCAGAGGAGTTCGCCCAGGTGACCAAGGGGAGGAGGTATGTCTGGAATCTGGGCTGGGGTATCTTGGCCGATAGTTGTTGGGCGAGTATTAGGCGTCATGGGAATGCACCTGCAAGATCAGGAGCAAGCCCCGGAAGGTAGTGTGGTGTCGTCCCGGAGGTAGCCGAGTTGGGAAGGCAGCTACAGTCGGCGGGTGCATTGGAGGCGGCGCCCTACCGCGCCGCGACCCGCCGCGCCTCATACGCCCGGTACTGCAGCGCCTCGGCGAGGGCGCGCACGCCGACGTGCTCCTCGCCTGCGAGATCCGCGATCGTTCGCGCCACGCGCATCGCACGGTGCACGGCGCGTGCGGACATGCCACCGCGGTCCACGGCGTCCGCAATGAGCCGCCGTCCGATAGCATCGAGCGCGCAGTAGTCTGATAGCCGTGACGGCTGCAGTGCCGCATTCAAGCAGCCACGCGTGCGTTGATATTCTCGCGCTGCAAGCACGCGCGCCAGCACCGTTGCACTCGACTCGCCGACTGCCGCCGCCTGCAATTCGCGTGAGGTCAGCGCCGGCACCTCGACCTGAATATCAATCCTATCCAATACCGGCCCGCTCACTCTTGCATGGTGTTGTGCTATATCAGTCGGCGTACAGCGGCAGCCGCGTTTGGGATGCCCGAGCCATCCACAGCGACAGGGGTGCGTTGCCTTTCTGCAACCTCCGCCTCCGTGGTCGCCGACCGCGTGTGTTCCCAAGGGGTTATCCGTTTGCCCCGAACACGCTCGGACAGCGAATCCGCCAGCGGAGGATGGATCTGGGACTGACGCAACAAACCCTCGCCCTCCAGCTGGGGTGCTGGTACCAGAGCGTCGCCCGGTGGGAGCGGGACCTCTCGGAGCCCCTGGCCGCCAGCTGGCCGGCGATCGAAGCGCTCCTCGGCGTGGGACTCGTCCCGGAGCGGGACGGGCTCCCGGGCCGGGTACGGGCTGCCCGGCTTCGGCTGGGGCTGACCCAGGAGCAGGTAGCAGCCCGAGCCGGGCTCGATCCCCGGACCATCCGCAACGTCGAGACCGGGCGGCATCGGCCGAGTCGCGGGACGGCGGAACACCTTCGGGAGGTCTTGGGCCTGCCGTGAGGGGAAGGGCGCGGGGTGGCCGACGCGGAACCCCAAGGCGGGAGCTTCGCCATTCTGAGATTCCTCTTGCCTTCTACCCCCCCTGGGTATCCACTTGCGCCGGAAGCGAGTCCGGCGCAAGCCGGTCTGACCTGCCCCCCGAAAGCTGATGCAGCGGGAGTCGCTATCCTCCGGTAGTCTGAGACCGAAGGAGGAGCGATGGCGAAGAACGGCAAGCGGTACACGGAAGAGCAGATCATCGGGATCCTGAAGGAAGCGTCCGCCGCCAAGGCCGTGGGCGACGTGATCCGCCGTCACGGCATCTCGGCGCACACCTACTACCGGTGGAAGACCAAGTACGCCGGGATGGACGTGAGCGACGCCCGGCGGCTGCGGGCGCTCGAGGAGGAGAACCGGCGACTGAAGCAGCTGGTGGCCCAGGCGGCACTCGACAACCAGATCCTCAAGGAGTTGCTGGGAAAAGACTCGTGACGGCCGCGGCCCGGCGCGCCGCCGCCTCGGAAGCGAGAAGCCGGCACCCGCAACTCTCGGAGCGGCACGCCTGCCAGGTGATCGGCTGCGCGCTGTCGAGCCAGCGGTACCGCTCACGACGCGACCCCAGACCGGCCCTGCGAACCCGACTGTGCGAGCTGGCCCATGAACGGGTGCGGTTCGGCTACCGCCGGCTGCACGTGCTGCTGGTGCGTGAGGGCGTGGTGGTGAACCGGAAGTGCGTGTACCGGCTCTATCGCGAAGAAGGGCTGGCGGTGCGGAAGAAGAAGCGCAAGCGCGTGGCGGTGGCCCGGCAGCCAATGCCGGCGCCGGCGCGGCTGAACGACTGCTGGGCGATGGACTTCATGTCGGACACGCTGCGCGGTGGGCGGCGGTTCCGGATCCTCAACCTGATCGATGTGCTGAGCCGGGAGGGGCTGGCCAGCGAGGTGGACACGAGCCTGCCGGCACGGCGGGTGGTGCAGGCGGTCGACGAGATCGCCCTGGAACGCGGTTATCCGGCACGGATCGTGATCGACAACGGGCCGGAGTTTCGCAGCGCGATGCTGGATGCCTGGGCCTACGAACACGGCGTGACGCTGGACTTCATCGATCCGGGCAAGCCGATCCAGAACGCCGTGATGGAGAGCTACAACGGGCGGATGCGCGACGAGTGTCTGAACGTGAACCGGTGGGGTACCATCACGGAGGCTCGTGACGGGATCGGAGCGCATCGGGCCGACTACAACGATGTGCGGCCGCACGGATCGCTGAACCACCGGACGCCGTCCGAGTACGCTCGAGAGCTCCGGGACCGCGACTCAGGAGTCAGGGTCGCTTGAGATCGAGGCTGCACGGGGCTCCTGCGAAGCCGGTCCCGGGCGGTTCAGACGAAAACAGGGCTTCGCAGCCAACCCGGCGGAATGGTGACTACGAGTGCACCAGCGTCGGGGGGCAGGTCACGGGGCCCGCGCTTCTGCTCGACCAGTGCGTGCACGCCGCCCACCTGGAAGGCCCGCTTGATCTCGTAGAACGTGTCGCGGTGGTAGCCCATGATCCGGCGCGCGGGAGACGTTGCCGAGCTCCTCGGCCAGCTTGAGCAGCGACAGCTTCCTTCGGGTACTCTGCGGCAGGGCGGTCATCTCGATCTCCTCCGGTGATTGGTGGTCTTGATCCACTTCCAATCTAACCGGAGGGCCGGGTGGCCGCTCCTTTGCATCCCGGGCGCTCGATCGGCGCCACTGTCGGATGATGACCGCACTACCTCAGCTTGGATGCCGGCATGGCTTCCTCAATCAGGCTCGTCCTAGGCCTAAGGCTCGAGCATCAAAGCCTCCCGAACCGTCGCGCCTCGTATGCCCGGTACTGCAGCGCCTCGGCCAGGGCCCGCACGCTGACCTGGTCATCGCCGCCGAGATCCGCGATGGTCCGCGCCACGCGCATGGCGCGGTGCACCGCGCGTGCGCTCATGCCGCCGCGGTCCACGGCATCGGCGACGAGGCGGCGGCCGGCCTGATCCAGCGCGCAGGAGTCCTGCAACCGTGACGGCTGCAGTGCCGCATTCAAGCAGCCACGTGCGCGTTGATATTCGCGAGCCGCGAGCACGCGCGCCCGCACGACCGCACTTGACTCGCCGAGCGATGCGGATTGCAACTCGCGCGCAGTCAGCGCCGGCACCTCGACCTGCAGGTCGATCCGGTCCAGCACCGGGCCGCTCACCCGCGCGTGATGCTGCGCGATCTCGGTCGGCGTGCACTTGCAGCCCCGCCGCGGATGCCCGAGCCATCCACAGCGACACCGTTGCGTTGCCTTTCTGCAACTTGCGGGTCCGCGGCCCTCGACCGCGTGTGTTCCCAAGGGGTTATCCGCACGAGCCCCGGACGCTTGGTCAGCAGATCCGCCGGCGAAGGATGGACCTGGGGCTGACGCAACGAACCCTTGCCGAGAAGCTGGGTTGCTGCCTAGAAACGGTGGCGGCCTGGGAGCAGGACGAGAGCGTGCCCCTGGCCAGGCGCTGGCCGGCGATCGAAGCCGCCCTCGGTCCGGGGCTCGTTCCGGAACGGGATGGGCTCCCGGGTCGGGTCCGGACCGCCAGGCTCCGGCTGGGGCTCACCCAGGAGCAACTGGCCGCCCTTGCCGGGCTCAATCCCCGGACGGTTCGAAACGTGGAGACCGGACGGTATCGGCCGAGCCGGAGGACGGCGGAGCGCCTTTGGGAGGTTCTGGGCCTGCCGTGAGGGGATGGGCGCAGGATGGGCGGTGCGGGCCCCAAGGCAGGAGCTTCGCCATCCGGGGATTCGTCTTGCTTGCTTCTCCCCCCCGGGTGTCTACTTGCCTCAGAGGTGTGCCGCGGCAGGCCCAAGCCTGCCGTATGCACGTCGAGCAATGCGCCGGTGTGACTCGGTGAGGTGGCTTGCGGGCGTGGCGCTCGCAGCCACGCGACCACCCTGAACGCGCTATCACGCCAAGCCTGGAGAACTCAGCACTACTCCATTCCTCGCACCACGTGGGAGGATTGTGTGATGGGCCGCAGTCATACAACGACCGTCCTCGTGCTTCTAGTCCTCATCGCACAGCCAGCTCATGCGGGAAACAACTCCGCGGGTACCGCACAACTCTCGTGGGCTCCGGACACG
>Ga0315273_10011347_pt1 | contig 11394 bp, 10 predicted proteins | sample YL17G02_0_MG_FD_205753 | JGI IMG/M metagenome (GOLD analysis project Ga0315273, IMG submission 205753) | Sediment microbial communities from Yellowstone Lake, YNP, Wyoming, USA - YL17G02_0 | ecosystem: Environmental > Aquatic > Freshwater > Lake > Sediment | place: USA: Wyoming | collected...
TCGAACATAGGCTTTTTTCGTTTATCAGCCAAAACTGGCGCGGTAGGCCTCTAATAAGCCATGAAGTTATTGTAAATCTAATTGCCGCCACTACTACGCAACGTGGATTGCGCGTGAAGTGCGAACTTGACGCGAATTTGTACCCCCATGGATTAAAAATATCCAAAAAAGAATTAAAACAACTAAATATACAATACGACGAATTTCATGGCGAATGGAATTATAAAATTAATCCTAAAAAAATGTAAAACTTGTCTGAGTTATTTACTTACAAGCCCTAAGCGTCGGCTCTGTGAAGCAGGAAGCCCCGGTCTTTAGGCCGGGGAGGAAGTCACATCGTCGAATTGAAGAACGATATGGCCGAGGTAAAAGCCGCTCTGAGAGAAAAGGGAATCATCTAATAGAAACGGCATGGCTTAGTTTCCATCCGCCTTTAGGACGAAATCGGGACTAAACCCCTTCATTTCAATGGAGGAAGCGAAAAGGCTTGAATGCCGCTTTGGCAGCTCGGCCAGAGAATGCCTGACGCTTTGAGTTCAGCTCTACGAGCTCTGACAGCTCCCTTTGCCAAGCATCAGTTCTTCCGCAAATACACCACTCTTTCCTGAAGACAATTTTCGGCCGAAGATTGCCCGAGGAGCGACCCGCCAGAGTAATCTACCTGAGTACTCTGAAGGAGATGGGCTTTCAGCAGCCTTAAAAGCGCAGCCTTGATATTTGGCCGTCCACCCATCCTTCCGGCCCTTGGGCCCGAAAAAGTTCTAGGTAATTTTGCGAAATTACGTTAAAAATGTCATAGAACTAATCAAAGATACACCTTGTGCCCGCGTTTCTATGTTTGCGGCCCTAGACAAGACTGCTCAAACTCCTTTTTTCTTCTTGGCAGCACTCTGTGTGACGATCCTGTGGTTGGCCAAAATCCTCTCATCCTTCTTCCGCTCAATCTTCCATCCCATCCCTTGAAAGGGGCGGGTCTTCTGCCTGCCTTTCTATAAGTTGATTTTCTCCAAATCCTCCGTAACAGCCCTATTGACCTCCGGCAGATTCTGAAAGCCAGATGGATAAATCAGCCTTCGCATGGGTATCCTTTTCAGCATTTGAACGAAAAATTGCATGCGTTCTATCTGCATCCCCATTGCCTCAACAATGCCTGCGGAAAATGAATTTCGAATTATCTCAATCACCGCATCCCGGGGCGAGACAGCTTCTATTCTAATGCCACAATCCGAGCTTTGCCTATCAGGCAAGTAAAATGCGGCAATAGGCTGAATGCGATCGCAGAATGATCCAAAACCATCGGTGCCCACGGGAATCCTTCGTTTATTATATAGTGGGTGAACTGTATCCAGCTCCTCATAGCTGCCTAAGAAATATTTTGCCTCATCCTCCCACATCTTCATCTGAGGGTAACCAGGACGCCCAAAAAAGGTGTTGTTCACTTCTTCTATAGCCAAAATATCATCAGTCAGCAGCAGATGGCCTTCTTTCATCAAACTGGCGGCCAATGCACTCTTTCCCCCCCGGTTTGTGGAGAGAAAAGCGGCTGCCTTGCCGTCCTTTGATACAGCAGAAGCATGAAGAGCCGTTATGCCCTTAGATTCCAACCAAATGGAGATCACCTCTCCCAGGAAGCAGATCTCCACCAGGTAACGCCGGGCAGGATCAAGCACATTGTATTCTATGCGATCTGGATATATATAAAAATCAACCGCCTGATCGATCCGCGCCTGATAATGATCCTCCTGTTTATATAACCACAAATATGATTCTTGATCTTTTTGAGGAAAAATCCTTTTTCCTCTGTCTGCAAGATCGCAATTCCCATCAGCCTGACAAAAGAATAATTCAGGATCACAAGCCACGCTTACCATCCGGGATGCAAAGGAAATATCGCTTGCTAATGTCAATCCAAAGAGCCTATAGATATTCCTATTAACCATAAACTCAATCGATTCTCCTTCCATTCTCTTCGATCAATTTGCGGCCAATTAGATCTTCGACAAGCGACATATAATCCTTTCTCAAGACCTCTTCCTCAACATCAAAGGCCTTCAAGAGCCCCATTAATGCCTCTTCATCATCTTTCGAACCTATAAGCGTCTTCCACATCTCGGCCGCGGAACCCTGCAGAGATAGGCTTTCATTAGTCTCAATATTGGCGATAAGAACCTCCCCAGCTCTTTCGGCAAAAACTACTCCCTTAGATGGCCGAAGATATCCTTTGCCCTCTTTTTGCACCTGAATTAAGTCCCTATTCTCCCAGTTCTTGAGACAGAGTTTCGGCGGGATGACATGCCAGCCGCACTCAACATCCTGAGTGACATCATTCCAAAAACACCAATCCGGCTCATTCCAGGGAAAACATATGTACTCAATTGGATTGACGATATAACGACCGTCTCCCAGTATCTCTGCCATCCGCTTTCCTATTGCCGATTTTTGGGAGTCATAATCTCTCGCCATTTCCTTCAAGTCTTCGCCGCTTAAGCAGGCTATCACCTTGGGCTCTTCATCCCGAACGGCCTTTCTCAGCTGCGGATGAGAATATAGTGGAGCAAAGACCATCCGCTCTCTATTACAGTTTTTCAAGAATTGGCCGAAACGATGCCCCGTTAGAGCGCAGTCATCGACCGCCACCAATGTCTTTTCAGGATCGCGACAGATATCCAATTGAGAGGGGCGCAGATCCAGTACGTAAGAGAGAATTCCCAGCACAATAAGCCCCCCCCGGGGCAAGGCCATAAATCGAAAATCTTCTATCGCCTCTCGGCCAAAGCGATCGATGAGTCTTCTTCCTAGCTTTCTGCAGGCCTCTTCAACTCGCGCATAATTCTCATACCTCATGCTCGAGCATGCAGCCTTGAGTTGTTCTGCCAGAGCATCCAGCCTGGCAATATCCTCTTCCTCAAAGGAGCCACAGATAGCCAGAAGAGGGGTCGGAGAAGGCCGGACAATTATGGATGCATCTTTTATTCTCGAAAATAAGGGACTGGCAGATATTGCCCCCGCCAATCCCATTAGCGCATCGCGTCTGTCCAGATCCAATCTTGCGCTATATATACCTAAAAAAGTTTCATCCAGGATATACAATTTCTTTTTTCCCATAGTCCCAAAAAAATTTACTTGTGCTCCTTGCCTCCTCCTACTCCTCCGCCAACTCCGCCACCTTCTCCTGGCGCATTGCCCTCATTTGTTCCCGTCATGCTTCCGCCGTCGGGTCTGCTTGCCACGCCACCCTGAGTCAAATCGGATACATCACCCCATCTCTTGAGCACCGGTGGTTCATATGCCCTGATGATGGGCGATTCATAGCTAGCCTTGGTCTCATCAAATTCCATATTCGGTCCTCCCTTAAGCTTAATGAGATTCAAAATTCAATTGTCTTTTAGAAGAATCCTGCTATTTAAGGTTTCCTTTTTTATTTTTTCGTAATATCTGAGCCAAGATTCGGCACAGACAAATCCCCTCAAAGGCTGAATGGGATAGCTGGCATGCCAATATAGATTCCAGGCGGCATCAAGATCAGGCTGACTCACAAATCCCTTCTCAGCGAGCAGCGAGCCTTCAATTAATTTTATTATTTTATTTTTTTCTTTATCCATCAAGCCCCGGTCCTCGACCTCCCCCAGGTGAGTGCGGCTATTTCTCCAGCGAATCTCTTGCGGAATTTTGCTCATGGATTTCCTCAATATGAACTTGGAAAATCCGCCTCTAAACGTCATCTGAGGAGGCAATGATAATACAAATTCAATCAGCCTTCTATCAAGATAGGGCATACGCCATTCCAAACCGGTATACGCCGCAACGTTATCGACTTGAACATATACGGCGGCGGATGAACCATCCATCAGGCTATTATAGATATTTCCTGAAGACCGGCTTCTCAGCGTTGGGGGCCTGAGAAGATCAGCAGACTTTTTTTCCACCTGATCCATCAGAAAGCCTGGCGATCTGCTGATACATTTTCCTAAAATTTTTTTAAGGGGTATAGGAATGAAAGGAAAGACCAGCTCACGCGCTACCCTCATGGGATTGCATTTCATTCGAAAATGCGGCCATTCCTCCGAAATCTGGCCCAGGCTCAGATCCATTATGAGCTGAGGAAGATAGTAGGCATTGCGATTAAGCAGTTGATCGGCAAAATGCCCAGACAACAGCACCCGACATCCCTGAGAACTTATACTGCTAAGCAAAGCCAGTATATGGGCCCGCAACACCCCAATCTCCGGCTCATAAAGAGGATAATCCCGAGCACCATCAAACTCCGCCAGCGCCCAAAGATCATCAGACGGGACCAGAGTGCTCTGCAAATGAGGGCATCCCTTGAGCAAAATATCGATATAGTCTCTTTCATCTGCCTGGGGCGTATTATCATAGGTGCAGGAGACAATGCGACACTGGTCGGCATGCTCCCCGGCGGCAATGAGATCATTAACAAGACAGGCAATGGCTGAGGCATCAACCCCACCTCCGGCAGTTATGGCGATCGGCCCGATGGACCTCAAGCGAGAACTAACCGCTTCTCGGAATAGTTCCTTGAACCGCGCTAGATACTCTTCCTCGGTACCAAACCTGATCTCAGGACCGGCGCCAAAGATCCAGTAGCGTTTGAGCGCTACGCCCTTTTGGCTCGCAGTCAACTGATAGCAGGGCGGAAGCCGAAATATGTCCCTGTAAGCAGTCTCATGAACCCATCTTCCGAACCTTCCCGCAAGCAGATCCTCAATAAAAGGCCTGTTGATCTCGGGCAGATCATCCAGAGCAGCAATCAGGCCCTCCAGGCTGGAAGCAAATAGCAGGCTTTCGTCTGTCCGACAATAATTGAGCTGCCGAACCCCGGCCGGATCGCGAGCCAAGAACATCTCATGTCTATCTTCGTCCCATATGGCAAAAGCGAAATCTCCAATGATGTAGCGCGGACAGTCGTAATTCCATTTCTTATAAGCTGCCAGAATAAGCTCCGCATCGGTAGGCACCTTCTTGTTGAGAGCCCCTCCCAGCATTGAAATGAGCTCATCTCTATTATCTATCCTGGCATCGGCTGCAATCCACTGCCTTTTCTCCAGGTCGGAGATAGGCTGTTCTTCTCCCAAATCCTCCGGAGTGGTATAAAAATGGCTGTGGACCAGTCCCACAGCCCCCTCCTTCCAGATCTTGATGCCATCTGGACCTCGAGGTCTGATAGTTTCTGCCATCTGATCAAGCTCTTTTGCATCAACCGTCCGGCCATCAAGACAAAATATGCCTGCAATTCCAGTCATTTCATGGCCTCATCAAAACAGGGAAGCTTACTGTATTCCTCAAGACCCGTGTCACCAATTACTATTTTGCCCTCACTCTTCAACCAGGCATGGGCTTTTAGAACTTCGCCATCCTTGGCCACTCCAATGCATAAGGTTGCATCCTGCCTCTTCCAGGCCAGCAATACCTTTCCAGCCAGAGCCTGAGCGAGGCAGGTTGTGGCAGGCAGACAGCTTCCCGCCGCCTCAACGGCCCAGCATATCTCCCCTGGCTCAAGATTATGCGCAAGATCTGCAAAAGGCCTCTGAGAGATGAATCTCGAGATATTTAGAACTTTTTGAAATGGCAAAAGCAAGAGGCAGAGCCTGATTGCCCCTGACACCAACAAAGCCCATAGTATAGCTTTTTTCAGCTCCCATTTAAGCGCTAGAAATTTATGGATTCTTCTCAATATCAATCAAGTCCTCGCGCAATAGATCTTCTAGCAGAGCCATCATGTCTCTTTCGCATTGATCGGCGCGCACATCATACTCACTATCTATAAAATTAATTATATCCTTTACCTTAGCAGGCTTTTGCAGAATACTCCACACCCGAGCCCCAACGTTATCGAGTCCAAAATATTTTCCGGATTTGATATTTAGGATGATCACGTCTCCCGATAACTCTGATGATACCTGATTAGCCGAGGCCTTCAGGACATAATCATTCTTGATCATGGCTGTAGCTTATCCTATTCCTGCCTCTAAAGCGTTTCGATTAGCAAAAGACTGGGAGCGCAAGAGATAAATCAACCCAAGATTGGATCAGCAGTTATCCGACATGAGACATCCGACCACAATCTTCCTGATAGCAGTAGCATTATTCTGTTTGGCCCAGATCGGGTCATCGAACTCTGATAACCTCTCTGAAGATGAATATGACCATTTCGATGTGGGCAGCATGGATGCCAAGGCCTGGAATTCATATGCAGCTCAATGTTTTGACCTAGGGTATTATTATGAAGCACTTAAATCTTTTAATACTTCCATAGTAGCCGATCCCCATTATCCAGATCCCTGGAACAACAAAGGAGTGCTATTTGCTCATCTGGGTGATCTACCGTCGGCAATGGCTTCTTATGATCGTGCTTTGCAGATCGATCCAGAAAATTCGGTGGTTTGGAGTAATAGAGGCCTAGCCTTTTACATGATGGGAAAGAACCAAGATGCATTAGACTCTTTTAATCGTTCTATCGAATTCGATAGTAAGAACTCCAAAGCATGGAACAATAAGGGTGTGGTCTATGCTCGCAAAAAGAATCTTGAGGAAGCGCAGTATTGTTTTTCAGAGGCAAAAGAGGCAGACCTCTATTGTTCTGAAGCCTGGAATAACGAAGGCGTCCTTTATGCCGAGAGAGGCTATTTAGAGCAGGCTTTGGATCACCTAAATAATGCGGTGACATTGAATCCCAATCTAACCGAAGCATGGTTTAATGGAGGCCTGCTATTGAGGGCGATGGGCGACGAGACAAAATCGAAGACCGCTTTTGACCGGGCAGAGTCGCTGGGCTATAATCAATCCGGCAAGAACTACATCTTTGCCTCCATCCGCCCAGAAATCCTCGAGGGCTCCGAATCGCAGAATAGCGCCGGCACTCCGGGATTTGAAGCTCTCCTGGCGCTACCGGCAATCCTCCTGACACGCAGAATGAAAGAAAAAAGGGACAACCAAAATCACATATTGCAATCCCAAAGGTTCTGCCGATCGGGGCACAAAATTTAACTGCGTTGACCGCCAAATTATACAATCAATACATGTTCAATCAGATATTAACTGCCCTCCTGATATGTTCCATTCTTCTGGGATCTCATGCCGCAAATGCCGAGAGCGATTTGCTCCCACCCCAGTTCAAATCGGGCGCCTATACCACGATGTCGGTTGTATTGGATTTCAGATCATTGGCTCAGTCAGCTGGTGAGATCTATGATATCATAGAATGGGATGATTCTCATATCGTATGGCAGTTTCCCACCACAAGAGATAGGGCATTCTTCTTTGCCAATGGCAGGGTGATGGTGGCCAGCGAGAGTGATTTCGATGCGGCCTTAAAGAGCACCTTGGACAGAGAACTTAACGAGGTATTGGACACCCTAGACCAGGCCGGTGCCAGGATCACCAGGTCGGCTCGCGATAGTTCGCTTGAGTCTCTGGTCTATTATGCAGGCTCCGGCGAAATGCCCAACACAAGATCGATAGATGAGCTTTATGCAAAACTTGAGCCACTAAGATATGAAAATCTTTCCGTATCCATACACAATGAAACCTTTCCCGGTGGAATCATCAGCACAGATGCGACATCCTTTCCTCAGGTGAACATCAAATTATTCATCAATACATTCTGCGCCAGATCGGGAGGTATCAAGGCAACAGACTTCTACATCGAGGAAGATGGTATGGCAAGATCAGTTAACAAGCGATGCTATAATTGCACCCAGGCCGCCATAAGCAAGATAGATCTGGCCATAGTCTTTGATGATACCGAGAGCATGGGCGGGAGCATAAAATCTCTCAAGGACGACGTGGCAAACCTTACAGGCAAGATAAGCTCCGCCAAGATCGATTCAAGATATTATCTGACAACATTCAAGGAGGATGTTTCTCCGCTAAAATCAGAATGGACCAATGATAGAGCCACCTTACAGAGGTTTGTAACATATCTTTATCCCTCGGGAGGTGATTCCATCTACCCCGAAAACGCACTGGGCGCAATTGAAAAAGCATTATCTGCAGGGTTCAGATCGGACGCTTTAAGGATTATTGTGGTGATTACAGACGAACGGTCCCATCAGATAGGGGACGGCTCAATCCATTCAACCCACAGCTTTTCCCAAGTGAGCGGTGACTTGAGGAACTCCAGCGTTCTTTTGGTAGCTATTTCACCAGACTTCCCCGATGCCAATATCGAGCATGAGGTGCCACGGAAGGATGTCGATTTGAGAGACTTGGCAAACGAGACAAAAGGCTTATGGATTGACATAAAAGACGTGGATTTTTCAAACCTTTACGATCAGATCAAAGGAGTCATCAAAGGTTCTTACATCATTGGCTATCTCTCCTCCAATCCCCAGCCAAATACCGAAAGAATGGTTCGAGTGACAGTTGATAGCCCTTCCTGTGACGGTGCTACGGGAAGCGCTCTTGTGACCTATGTAAGTCCCCAAATAGGTGACCGATTTGTCAATTGATCAGATCTAGACATAATTGTCTATATATAATTCATAGAGAGTACATTGTATTCTATGGGAAGTGTGACAAGAAATCTGGAGGCAATAATGGTAGCATGTATCATAACAGTCAGCCTTAGCACCGCTTCAGCCTTGATTGAAGACATTTCAGATTTAAGGAACTTATCTAGGTCAACGAAGATACGCTCATGAATTCCCAAGACCTTGCATTCTTCCCTGTTACCCATAATTGTAATGCCATTCCAAGGGATGGCTATATAAGTCGACCTGAATGACAAGACCTACAAACTCGTTCCCAATGGTGATAAGCCGGGATTATGCGACGTGAAGTTCCGATCTCGCATTCTTGTGCTCGAACTCGGAGGGGGAAAATAACATGAGATCCAAAACAAAAGCAAATGATTTGACTATATTGCGGATTCTGAAAATATGCGTAAGTGGTGCGAGTATGACGAGGATTAAGCATCAATCCAGCCCAAATTCTATGAAAATTATATCATATTTGCTCTCATATAAATCTAACAATTTAAAGATAAGCAGCTTAACCGCCTTGGTGCCCCTTATGAGGTCTACCTTGCTTGTAGCATATATAATTATGGGATCCATAATAATCGCATCTGCTCAATTAAATATTGGTAGTGATATAAATATGAGTTGCGATTTTATTCCTGAGGCAGACACCATCCATCTCATCGTTCCGGCTATAGCCCATCCTGGAGAAGAAGTTGTTGTGAGCGGCTGGGGCGCAGATCCAGGAGATCTCATCATGATGAGCCTGAGATACAGCATGACTATAACCCCCAAGTTCCTGGATCTGGGAGATGCTCCGGCGAGCTATGCCACATTTCTCAAAGACAATGGAGCAGGGCATGCTATAGCTCAGGGCATCTATCTGGGCAAGAGCATTGACGGCGAGCTGGATGGCCAGCCATCTCCCAGCTCCAGCTGCGATGATGCTGATGGCAACAACGATGATGATGGCGTGATCTTCGCCACGCCGCTTGAGCCAGGAAAAGAGGCAAATATAATCGTCATGGCCTCCGCGGCAGGCTACTTGAATGCCTGGATCGATTTCAATGGCAATGGCAACTGGACAGATCAAGGAGAACAGATCTTCCAGAATGCTCCACTGGCAGCAGGAAACAATTCTCTGCAGCTGTCCATTCCATCCGGCTCGCACGATATCGCCACCTATGCGCGCTTCCGGTTCAGCACCCGGCCAGATCTATCCTATACGGGCATCGCCTCAGATGGCGAGGTGGAGGATTATCTGATCGCCATTGGCAGAGCAAATACATACAGCCTCTCCGGCCAGAAGAATCATTGCGCCTCCTGCTCTCTTCTGCCCCTCTTGGGCACCAGGTTATGCTTCATCTCGCAAGACTATATGTCGATGCAAACAAGGCCGTTGGGCTGCGGCCTGATTTCGTGGCAGTATTCCTCGGAGATGGAAGAAAAAGGACGTTCCTGCCATCAACTCGAGCATAGCGTAAATCCCTTTTACTTTCCGAAGAATGTCACTAATGGCGAATTCTTCCAGGCCAAACCACCATCTCAAGGCATTCTCTATTGCGATTGCATGACAATGGTTCTGGCGGGCAAGCCCTTGGGCCCCACCGTCAAGATCATCAATACTGGCAAGCGCACGGTACAGGCCGATAAAAATGGTAATTTTTCGACGAGCATCCTCATACCCGATAGCAAGAGCGTGGGAGGCACCAATATCTTCACAGCCACGGGCACCAACAAGTCCGGAGTGGCAAATGTAACCATAGACGCCTCAGGCATAGCCAACGAGGCCCCCTATAGCCTGATATATGCCCCAGAGCTCGAGGACAAGAACTGGAAGGTGACCGCAGGCGATCGCTTTATATTAGACGGCCAGACGCTATCAGTAGATAACGACGGCCACATTGTATCCTATCATTGGGATCTTGGCGACCGAAGAACCTCCACAGAAGCAGTGATAACTCATGCCTACAGCCAGCCCGGCGAGAAGAAGGTCAGCCTTACGGTGCAGGATGATAAGGGCGCAAGCGACACGAGCTCGATAATGATCTCCGTTGCTTGATACACATTTTTTTTCTAGATATATCGTCCTGAAGCTGATCATAGGGAAGCACCAAGGAGACCAGTCCCTTTCATGGTTTACATAATATTAATTTCCACATAAAGTGTTCTTTTATCAATTCAAATAGTTTCTTAAAATAATTTAACAAGTAAGTCTTTCTGAAAAAAATTTTTTTCGAAAAGTCGTGGTCCTAGCCGTGATGGGTCCCATTTCCTAGGATACCCACCCCTATCCCCTTTTTTGAACTCTTTTACTTGCTGACAGGTACCTTGCCGCAGCTGCCGAAGTCGCCCGTGCCTCCGAAAAACGTGTCCGCCCCCATCGCGCCGGTGGATAGCGATTCTCTATTCAGATTCCAAATTGCCTGTTAAATATCTTGACATAATGTGGTAGCGCATGCCGGGACTGTGAAAGTAACACGCAACCTGAAAACTGTTGTCAGGTTGTTTCTATAGGAACTCGCGCTCACACGCGCTTGCCGGGTGCCCACCTGTCACAAATGCCCCTGGTAGTGCCCTACAGCCTCATAGCCGCATGATCTCATAGGCATGAGTCTATTGCCTCTGCTAGGCATACGATTTTATAGTATGCTAATTATAGTGTCTTGTAGAGAGAGTACATAATTTAATAAGCATGTGTATATCATATCCCCTCTCCCACATGACCATAATATAGCGAATATTATAAAGATAACACACGCAATAAACAATTGATAACAGTCTTAGAGAACCCCTATCGCGTGAGTATAAAAATTTTGTACGTGTTTAGCTCCCGATCAATCAATCCTAAATTTACCACAAAACGGCCATGATCCTCAGGCAGGGATCATGCCCAAAGGATGAAAAACCCGGCGAG
>Ga0315273_10011350_pt1 | contig 11392 bp, 4 predicted proteins | sample YL17G02_0_MG_FD_205753 | JGI IMG/M metagenome (GOLD analysis project Ga0315273, IMG submission 205753) | Sediment microbial communities from Yellowstone Lake, YNP, Wyoming, USA - YL17G02_0 | ecosystem: Environmental > Aquatic > Freshwater > Lake > Sediment | place: USA: Wyoming | collected...
TGCCGATACGCTCTTCCGTCCGGCCGGCCAGAAGCAAAAAATCAACGAAGCCGTCGGCCGCCTGAAGCAGCACCGCTCCGCGCTCAAGGAATCTCAGCTCCCCGGGCAGGAGTGGGCGCGCCATGACCGGGCGCTCAAAGCGGCGCAGGCCCAAAAGACCGGAATGGAGGAGAAACTTGCCGCCGCCCAACGCCAGCTGAACCGGCTGCAGCGCATCGTCGAGGCGCACCCGGTCATTGCCAGGCGCCGGGAGATCCTTAAAGGTCTCGAGGCCGTTGCCGGCGCTGTGCTGCTGCCTGAAGGCTTTGCCAGTCGGCGCACGGATGCCCTCACGCGCCTGCGGGTCTCGGAAAGCGAAAGGGACCAGGCGCTCGCGGCGCTTTCGAACCTGCGCACGTCGGTGGCCGACCTGGAGGACCCCGCGACGCTGCTCGATCAGGCCGAGGTGATCGAGGAACTTCACCAGGAACTGGGCAGCCAGCGCAAAGCCGCCAAGGACCGCATCGCGCTCGAAACCCGCCGGAACACGCTGCAGACCGAAGCCCGCCAGATCCTGCGCAGCCTGCGTGAGGACCTGACGATCGAGGAGGCCGAGCGTCTGCGGGTCAAAAAACCGGAGGCGGTGCGGATCCGGGAACTCGGGGCCGAGTATGAGCGCATCGCGACCCGCATCGAAAGCGGCCGCGAGAAAATTCCCGAGCACACCCGGCAGATCGCCGGGGTGGAGGCCCGGCTCGCCGCCATGCCGAAGCCGCGGCCGGTCGACGCCCTGAAGACGGCGCTCGCATTCGCCGAAGAGGCTCTCCCACTCGCGCAGCAGCTCAAATCCGGTCGAACCGAAAATCAGGCGCTGCGGCAGGCCTGCGAACAGGGCCGGGCAAGGCTCGGTCTGTCCGCAACGTCCCTGGAAGAGCTGGGGCGGCTTCAGGCGCCGGCACTTGAAACCATCCGGGTCTTCGAGGACCGGTTCGACGACCTGGAACGCCGCCTGTCGACCCTGACCGAGGAAACCCGCAAGACCGCAGCGAGCCTGTCGGAGACCGGGCACCGGCTCGAAGAGGCGCGGCTCGCGCGGGAGGTGCCCACCGAGGCGGATCTGGAGGCTGCCCGCAAGCTGCGCGGCCGTGGCTGGGGGCTGATCGCCCGCAGGCTGAACAGCGAAGCCGTGTCCGTCGACGAACAGCAATTATTCATGCAGTCGTTTCCGGGCGAGGCGTCTCTATCGGCTGCCTTCGCGGCCAGCATCGAAAAGTCCGACGCGCTGGCTGACCGGCTGCGCCGCGAGGCCGACCGTGTCGCCGTCAAGGCGCGGCTGTTGGCCGACCAGGCCGCATTCACGGAGCAGGTCGGGCAGCTCGGGGAGGAGCTCGCCGCCGGCCGGGCTGAAAAAGTAACCGCGGCGGCCGAGTGGGCCGGCGTGTGGCAGCCGCTTTCGATGACGCCGCACTCGCCGCGCGAAATGCGGCAATGGCTGCAGGATTTCAGAGCCCTGGTCGAAAAGGCGTCCGAAGCCTTGAAACGCAGCGCTCAGTGCGAAGCGCTGCAGGCCGACGTCGATGGCGCACGCGCAGCACTGGGCCGCTGCCTGGAGCCGATGGCCGAGCCGTCGGCCGGTGAGGCTGAAACGCTGTCCGGCCGAGTCAAGCGGGTTCGCAACATTGTCGCGGCCGAGGAGGGGCTCGGCCGGCAGCGCGAAGAGCTTGTTCGCGAAAAATCCCGGTTTGAAAACGAACTCGAATCGGCCACGTCGCGCCTGCAGGCTAACGAAGGGGAACTCCGGCGCTGGCAGAAGGAGTGGGTGCAGGCGGTCAAACCCCTGGGCCTCGCGGCGGATGCCCGGCCGGGCGCGGCCAACGCGGTCATGGAGGAGTTGCAGAGCCTTTTCGACAAGCTGCGGGAGGCGGAGGTCCTGCAACAGCGCCTGGACGGAATCGAACGCGATGCCGAGGCGTTCGCGCGCAAGGTGAAGGCGCTGGCAAGTGCCGTGGCGGCCGATTTGGCTGCCCGGCCGGCCGACGAGGCTGCGCTCGAGCTGCAGCGCCGGCTCACCGGCGCGCGCCAGATGCAGTCCAAGCGGCAGACGCTTCAAAAACAGAGCGACCAGGCCCAGGCCAAAATGCAGGAGGCGGTGGCCGCCATGGCTGAGATTGAGGCGCAGCTCAAAGGCATGTGCAAGGAGGCCGGGTGCCGGATCAGCGACGAGCTGCCCGAGGCGGAGTGGCGGTCGGCTCAGCGCCTGCAGCTGGAGGCCCGGCTGCGGCACGAGAACGAGCGGCTGCTCCAGCTGGGCGGCGGGGCCGCAGTTGATGAATTCGTCAGCGACGCGGGAGCGATCGACCCCGACGGCATCATTGGCGATATCGAACGACTGAAAGAGGAGATCCAGCAGCTCAGCGCCGAGAAGTCGGAGCTGGACCAGGCTATCGGCAGGGAAAACGCCGAGCTTTCCCGGATGGACGGCGGCGACCGGGCCGCGGTGATCGCCGAGGAGATGCAGGCCATCCTGGGCGGGTTGGAAAGGGATGTGGATCAGTACGCGCGCCTGAAAATCGCGACACGGGTATTGAGCTTGGCCATCGAGCGCTTCCGGGAGAAGAGCCAGGGCCCGATTTTGAAGAGAGCCTCCCATCGGTTCAGCCGAATCACCTGTGGGTCCTTCGAAGGTGTGCGGGCGGACCACGACCCCGACGGCAACCCCGTGCTCGTGGGCGTGCGGCCGGGCGGCAGGCAGATCGTGCCGGTGGAGGGCATGAGCGACGGCACGGCGGATCAGCTCTACCTGGCCCTGCGTCTGGCGGGCCTCGAACACTACCTCGACGGAAACGAGCCCATGCCGTTTATCGTCGACGACATTCTGATCAAATTCGACAACAGCCGCGCCGCGGCCGCCCTGCAGGCGCTGGCGGAGCTTTCGGCCAAGACCCAGGTGATCTTTTTCACGCACCACAGGCACCTGGTTGAACTGGCGGCGACGCATGTCGATGGGGCGGTGTTGTTCGAGCACAGGCTCGGCTGACCCGGTCGGGTTGTGCGGTTTTGCAACGTTGAAATGCGAAAGCCTATTACGCCACAACGATTCAGGAGTGCATGTCGTACTGGGGGTATTATGTCCTGCCCTACGAAATCACGTCGGACATTCTGAAAAAGGTAAGAAATTTGGGTCATGGGGTATATCGAAACAGAGTGTATCCGGTATAAGCCCACCAATGCAGCGGAGAAGGCCATGCTTACGTCCCGGTTGGCGATCTTTACGTTGCGCTTCGTGATGCTCCTTGGCTTATGGGCACCGTCTTGCCTTGCATGGGCGGCGGAATGCTCCGGCGACTTTTGCCCTCCGGAAGCCTGCGCGCCGGCGTTCGGGTTCATCGAGCCGGATGGCGTTCTCGACGTGGCCGACCGGAGCTTCACGATTCGCTGGCACGACACCGACCCGGATCAGAACGCAGTCATTTCGCTTTACTACGACACCGATTCGGCCGGAGCCGACGGTCAGCCGATCGCACAAGGCCTCCCAGAGGACCCCGACGGAATTATCGGTAATCAATTCTATTGGGATACAGGCGGCGTGCCCGAAGGCAAGTACTTCATTTACGCCGTGATCGACGACGGCCGCCATCCCGCGCTCACTGTCTACAGCCCCCATGCGGTGACCGTTCACCATGCGGTCCTTAATCCGTATCCGATACGGCCCGAGGGGCTCGATTACATTAGGGATTTCGGCTATGCCGTGGCTCTCAGCGGAAACTACGCGATTGTTGGCGCACCCGGCGAAGGCAACCCGTACGCCATCCCCGGCAGGGCGTTCGTGTTTACCCGCATCGGCAGTTATTGGGCCGAGCAGAGTGAGTTGACCATTGAAGAGCTTAGTTTTGACTGGGATAAGTTCGGGTTTGCGGTGGACATCGATGGCGACACCGCCATTGTCGGCGCCCCGAACGGCCTTATAACCGTTCAATCCGGCACGGCTTTCATCTTCAGGCGGCAGGGGTCGCGCTGGGTGAAAGAGGACCAAATCAAGCCGAACGGGTTGGCTTACAGCTACTATACAAGATTGGGGCACGCGGTTGCCATCAGCGGCGAGCGGGTGGCGGTCGGAGCCCCGAACTACAAAAACAGCGATGATAACCTGCCGCGACGCCCCAGATCGGCATTTCGACCTCCTCCGCCTGGCTCCTCCCGGCGGAGGCTGCCACTCTGTCCTGGACGAGCGAGGGCGCCGACCAGGTGACGATCGACAACGGCATCAGCGCCGTTCCGCCCACCGGCAGCATGGCCGTGAGGCCGGGACCGGCGGAGACGCTCTACCGGATCACGGCTTCGGGACCGGGGGGAGAGTCGACGGCGGAAGTCCTGCTCACCGTGCTCTCGCCCTCTGCGCTGAATGAAATCAAGCTGAGAGCGGAGAAGCCGGATCCGGTCGTCGAGGCCGGCACGGCGATGGCCGTGGATGGCGATTGGATGGCTGTCGGGGTTCCCTATGACAGCGAGGGTGCTGACGTGTCGGGGGCCGTCAGATTGTTCCGGCGGGAGGGTCGAGGCTGGAGATTCGTTCAAAAATTGAAAGCGGCTAATCCCAGGGAGTATGAGAAGTTAGGAACAAGCGTGGCGATCGATGGCGCCTTCCTGGCGGCAGGCGGCCCCGGAATCGGCCGTGGCTCCGTCATCATTTTCCGTCTGGAAGGGGACGGATGGGTGGAGCAGGCTCGGGTTGCCAGCGCCGACAGCTTCTGGAATTTAGACACTTCGCTGGCGCTAACCGGAGACTTGCTGGCGGTGGGCGCGGACCAGGCGGTATACCTTTTCCAGCGCTCTTGCGCACAGTGGGACCCGGTGGCCAAGCTGACTGCATCGGATGCAGCTCGCGGTCAGCTTTTCGGCCGGGCGGTTGCCGCCGACGGCAATACCATTGTCGTAGGCGCCCCGGGGGGCGATTACACCGAAATCCCCGGCAGCGCTTATATCTTCGGGCAGCAGGGCGAAACGTGGGTCCAGCAGGCCAGGCTCACGGCGAGCGACACGGCCATCAAAGACTTCTTCGGCCACGCTGTTGCCGTCAGCGGGAATAGCGTGATCGTCGGCGGCTACGGCAATCGCGATCGCGGCAGCTGGACGGGTGCCGCCTACGTGTTCGAGAAAAGCGGTTCGGGCTGGAGTCAAACCGCTCGGCTGGTGGCCGGCGATCGCGCCCAGTACGACCACTTCGGCTACGCGCTGGCGATCCAGGGGGGACGGGCCGTGGTCGGCTCCCCCGGCGACATGCAGCGCGGCTACATGGCCGGGGCGGTGCATGTATTCACACGCGGCGCCTCGGGCTGGAAGGAGGCCGCCAAGCTGACCGCCGGCGATGCGCACGACTCTGACAATTTCGGGCTGGCCCTCGCCCTGGACGGGGACCTCTTGGGGGTGGTTGCCGAAGGGTTCTTCCCCTGGGGTGCGGCCTACGCCTATTCCCTGGCGTTGCTGCCACCGGAGGTCGAGCTGCGTGCCGAACCCGCCTCCATCGCCCAGGGCGGCAGCAGCCTGCTCTCCTGGAATGCGCAGCAGGCCGAAACTTGCGCCATCGAACCGGGCATCGGGGCAGTCGCGGCAAGCGGGTCGCTGGCCGTCTCCCCCAACGCGACCACGACTTACCGGATAACGGCAAAGGGGCCGGGGGGTGCTGCCTCGGCCCAGATAACCGTCACCGTGCAGACCCGCCCGCCTGTCGCCGGCCTGAGTGCCGATCCGCAAATTATCTATTTCGGGGAGAGCGCGAAGCTGACTTGGACTGCGAGCCATGCCGACAGCCGTCTGCTCGAGCCGGATGTCGGTCCGGTGAGTGAAGCCGGCTCGATCCTCGTCAGCCCTTCTGAGACCACATCCTACAAGCTCACCGTCACCGGGACCGGCGGCTCGGCCGAAGCGCTTGCCGTCGTCACCGTCATAAAAACCACCGGGGTGGTCAGCGGCACCATCATCGACAGCGATACAGGCCAGCCGCTTCAGGGTGTCGCGATCACCATAACCCAAGGGTCGCAGACACGTACGGTTTACACCGATGCGGACGGCAGATTCTGGGTGACCCGCATCGGTGCCGGTGAGATTACCCTCACGTTCAGCATAGAGGGCTATCCGCCGCTCACCTTGAACCAGAGCATCGACGCCGGCCAGGTCCTCCCCTTCGTCCTGAAGCTCAAGAAGGTCCTGCTGCAAACCGACACCCGCCTGACCGGCAGGATCACGGACGCGGCAAGCGGCGCGGCGATCCCGGGTGCAAAAATCCCCATTGCCGACTCCAATAAGACCCAGGCCGTCACCGCGGATGCCGGCGGCGCCTACCGGGTCGTTGAAATCGCCTCCGGGAAGGTTCAGCTCGGGGTATCCCACCCGGACTACTTCCCCCAGACGTGGATCTACCAGCTTCCCGGAAAGGTCACCTACACGGTCAATTTTGCCCTTTCCCCCAAGTCGGGCAGGGCGACCATCGAGGGCGTCGTCATCAACGCCAAGACCGTACAGCCCGAAGCCGGAGTTGAACTCTCGATCGAGGGTACGCTTTTGTCCGCCGTGAGCGATGAGGACGGGGCCTTCACACTCGAAGACGTCCCCATGGGCGAGCAGGCGTTGAAGGTATACAAAAAAGGGTTTGTAAACCTCGTTCAGCCGATTACGGTGGACAGCGATCCCTTCCCGCTCGAGCTCGTCTATCCCCTGGTTTTTGCCAAGGCCCGCCCCGAGCAGGTCGGGAAAAACGTCACCGGCCTCGTGGCCGACGCGGTCAGCGGTCGGCCGCTTCCCGGGGCCATCCTCAAAATCCGCGCTCTCGGGTTGGCCGTCGCAGCCGACGCGGACGGCCTCTACAGCCTGTCCGGCCTGCCGCCCGGTCTTATAACGATAATAGCCATGGCCCCCGACCATGAGGCGCTCATGCTGACTCCGGTCGTCGCGGAAGGGGCCGCGGAGACCCTGGACTTCCGTTTGCCGCCGACGACCCGGGGGCGCATCACCGGAAGGGTCTTCGATGCAGCCACCGGCGAGGCCATCCGGTTCGCCCAGGTTCGCATCGGCGAGGGCAGCCAGGTCGCCGCCTCCAGCGAAGCCAGCGGCACCTATGCGCTTTTGGGGGCACCGACCGGGGGCTACCGATTGTTGGTGTTCCACCCGGAATATGGAGAACAGGAAAGCCAACCGTTCACGGTGCGGGATACTGAAACTACGGCCGGCGTCGATGTCGCCCTAAACCGCAGGCCGGTGACCGGCGATCTTGAGGGCGTCCTGACCGATGCGCAAACCCTCGGCGCGGTTGGCGGTGCAAAACTGACGATCCAGGGTGCCGCCGCCTCGGCCCTCGCCGACGAGAGCGGGCGCTACGAACTGAGGGACGCGCCCGCGGGACTGGTGACGATCGTCATCGAGGCGACCGGCTATCCGACGGCCGCCCGTACCGCGGCCGTCAACGCCCATGAAGGGTCCGCCACACGCACGGTCTCCCGGGCCGATTTCAGAATCGACGCTCACGACCCGGTGCTGCCCTGGGAGGTATCGATCCTCATCGAAGCCTCGGCAGGTGGCTTCATCGAGACGCCCGACAAGCGGTTCGTGGTCGGTTTCCCTCCCGGGGCACTGAGCGCCGACGCTTGGGTCACCTTGAGGCCGCCTGCCGACGGCCCGTTAGTGGGACCCGGCGATGAGCTTGAGGTGGACCCTGCGCTGTGGCTGCCCCAGGAGTTCGCGGCGGCCGCACCCGTCGAGATAGTAATCGAGCCGGCGGCCGGCGGTGCTCCTCAGCCCGAAATAGCGGGCCCTGTTTTGGTTTCGGGGCGCTACGCCCAGGCCGATGCCGATGCCTTCGAGCTATCGGAGGCCTCCATCTTCCCCTTCTATTGGGACGGCGTCCGATGGACCCTGTTGCAGTTCAGTCCGTTTGAGACCGCCGTGGACCTTATCAACAACGAGCCGGTGGCAGTTCTGGATTTCTCGGCCGCCATTTCCGGTGGTGCGTTATCGCCGGATGCGCGTGCACTTGAAAGTTCTTCCGGGCTGCTGCGCCGCTGCATGATGGTTTTCGCCGCAATCAAAAAGCGCCTCGGGCCGCCCACCCCGAACGTCAATGTTGTCGACAGCCCCGAACTTCTGGCGACGAAAAGAGGCTTGGAGCCGCGAAAAAAGCCGAATCCCAACGCTTTGCCCCTGGTGTATATCCACGGGTGGAACTGGAATACCATCCTGGTGAACGACGAATTGGTCGACCCCGACATCGGCTTCAATGAATTGGGTGAATTAATTGAAGCCGAGGCCCCGATGCTGGCTTTCATGCTGAACGACATCGTCGAGGCGACCAACGGGGTCTATCGGCTGATGTTCGCAACACACAACTCCAGGGTAGATATTCTGAGCAACGGAAATACCTTGGCCGGCATTCTGGACCCGCAGAAAATCTATGGCCTGCCCTCTGAAAATAATCCGGAACCGCCGGCTTTCCCCTACCTCGACACGGTGGCGTTCAGCTTGGGCGGCCTGATATCCCGCTCCTATCAGGCCAACACGGGGCACGTTCACAACATGGTGCTCATCGGTACACCCAACCACGGCACATTCGGGGTTTTGAAACTCCTCGAACTGCACCCCATGTACGGTCTATACAAAAAGATAATCGAGAGATGGTCTCCGGGTACCAAGGACCTTCTGCACTATGACGACCGGGACAATCCGGAGAAGAGCGCAAATCCGCGCCTGGCGCATCTCAACCTGAACCCCAAAGCGGCTCCGCAGAGCGATTTGACTCTGATCGCCGGAACGGACAACAGTAAATTATCAGGCTTAATACTTCCGAAACCCAACGACAGCGTCGTGCCGGTCGACAGCGTGTTCTGCCGAACCACGGACAGCAAGGACGACCCGAAGGCCTCCCTGCTGTCCGTTTGTCCGGAGGCTCACGGCCGGCCGAATCTGAAATACGAGCACACGGCCCCGTTTAATCACTACACTTTTGGTGCTGCAGAATTCAGAGTTCGGGACAACGAAGACGTCCGCGACGCCATCCTTCACGGCTTGACCGATTGGGTGGTTTCGAAGCTGCTTGATTCGAAAATAATGACGTTCACAGATACCTATTACATCAAATCTGCTGATTTCACAGTGGAGGTGGAGTACAATACTTTTAAGCCGAATGAACAGGACCTCGAGGCCGGCCGCACGGGCCGAGACATCGACCGGGTGGCATTAGTGATTTACGGGCAGGACGAGAGCGGCCGGTGGCACGTGCGGGGAGATTATGCCGGCGGGGATGGAAAGCTACTCCGGTCAGAGTCTGTTGTGGGGAACTCTATAAACGATGACCCGCCAATAACTCTCAGCACTAGTGCATTGTTTACGGAGTCGGAGAAAATTGTTCGAGTAGCATTTGTCGTCGCTCGACTGAGACCTGGGCGGACTGAGGTCCCGCTGGATCCTTCCGGGGGCTTCGGGCTGCCGAACAAATAGACAGCGCTGATTTAGAGCAGTCGTGAACGGAGTGGCTTATGAGAAAGTTCATCCGGGTGCTCGTCTCGATAGTTTGCGCACTCACAATGGCCGGTGCGGCCGAGGCCGGCTGGCGGTTCGCGACCCCCATGCCCGAAGGTCGATTCGGTCATGCCGCCACTCTGGGTTTGGACGGCAGGATCTACGTGATGGGTGGCGCCACTACCAAGCACACCAATGACGGCAGCTTCTCGAATCTGGTTTACGACCCGAAGGCGGACATCTGGGCCTATCTGGAAGCAGTGCCGGGATATATCCTGACCTGGGACATCGCTGTATGGGATCCCGGAATAAAGCGCTGGCGGGTGGAACCCAAGAAAAAAGGGGTTGAAATAACCGGGGTTACCCGTAATACGAATGTCCGCCGTGAAGGCGACGGAGTCGCCATCCTTACCTTGAAAGACGGCAGGATTCTATGGTTGGGCGGGGCAGGGATGTACCTCGGGAAGGGAGAAAATATCGCATTGCCTTACGACCCTGTTGCCGAAAAATGGCCGGAGGCTTTTGCCCAACGAGTGGATTATGTTGCATCCTACTCGTACAAGACGCTTTTCAGGAGCGGCATTCCCAACATGCTCGATCGGCGGATCGACCATGAGGCGGTGATCACCGAAGACGGGAAGATCTATGTTTTCGGCGGCCGGCAGCGGGGGGGTGGCGTGGATGCCCGCGGCAACGTAACCGGCGACAAACTCTTTGTGCTGGACACGGTGGAGTGCTACGACCCGCAGATCGGCCGCTGGGAGTACCGCTGCCCGATGCCGAACAAGCGCATGGAGTTTGCCGCGGTTCTGGGGCCAGACGGGTTGATCTACGCGTTCGGGGGCGGCTATACCCCGCACTTCGAGAAAGGCACCGCGGCCCTGGACACGGTGGATGTCTACGATCCAAAGACAGACAGCTGGTCGCAGAGGAAACCGATGCCGGAGCCGCGTAAATCCCACGCCGGGGTCCTGGGCGCGGACGGCAAGATCTACATCATGGGAGGAAGCCGGGAGCACTATGGCACCACGCTGCGCGATGTATTGATCTACGATCCGGTCAAGGACAGCTGGAAAAAAGGCCCGCCGATGAACATCCCGCGGGCGGTCCTGGCGGCCGTCTCCACCCCGGAAGGAAAGATCTACGCCATCGGCGGCAGCGACGTTGGTGCCTACAAGGTCAAGGAGGCTCTCAATAGCCTCATTCCCACGGAAAGAGGCCCTTTCTACACCGGCAAGGTGCAGAACACGGTGGAGGTGCTGAGCCTGTCCCAATAGACGGTTTTATCAAAAGGCCCTGTTGCCGGCGGCAGATCGCACTCGGTCGAGGGATCGAGGGTCGGAAGATTTCCCGGGAAGATTTTGACCGTCGATGAATAATGTCTTCAATTAAAAGGAGAAAACCATGGGAGAACTTGTTCACACATCTCGGATCAAGATTGTGCGGGAAAAAGGTCCGACCCGCAGAGCCATGATCGAAGGGTTTGACGAGCCCATCTATTACGGGGTTCACGGGGGAATCAAGAACTTCTACAAGATCGAGCCGGAGAAGGAGCACGCCGCCACCCTTGATCATATTGTGGCGGCAACTGCCGGTTGAATGATGGGCACACTGGCCACGGTGCTGGCCGGAAAAAAGATTCCGACTCCCGAAGACCGTTATTGGGCAGATGTGGAAGGGGATATCAACAATGTAAACGGTGTTCTGAAAATTACGAATATCCGGGTAACGTGTCACCTGAAAGTTCCGGCGGGGAAAGCGGCCGAGGCGCGGGAAGCCTTTTCCTCTTACTTGGTGCGATGCCCCGCGGCGCAGAGCGTGATCGGTTGTATCGACATCCACGACGAGTTGCTGGTCGAAGAGATGTCCGGATGAATGATCCCATGCCGGGATGGTACCTGTACATGGT
>Ga0315273_10011351_pt1 | contig 11392 bp, 11 predicted proteins | sample YL17G02_0_MG_FD_205753 | JGI IMG/M metagenome (GOLD analysis project Ga0315273, IMG submission 205753) | Sediment microbial communities from Yellowstone Lake, YNP, Wyoming, USA - YL17G02_0 | ecosystem: Environmental > Aquatic > Freshwater > Lake > Sediment | place: USA: Wyoming | collected...
ACCAGTGGCGTCAAAAATAATCGAAAGAACCTTGACGTATATGTCGAAATGCCAGGACTAACGGTAGCCGATATAGCCTGCCTGCACACAGAAGTGCAGGATGTCACGACCCAAAGGGGCAGCGTCGCTTGAACCGCGTTTGCCTCCTTCAACAAGTACCGCGACAGCGACGGTCCTGCCCGAACCATCCACAGCGAACCCGGCAAACCACGCGTGCTCCGGCCTTTCGGTCGAACCTGTTTTACCATAGACTTTTATTCCCTGTGCCGCGAATCCCGCGTAAGCGAATTCCGAATAAGCTGTTCCACCGGGTTCTTCCACTACGGCGTGCATGCCTTCACGAACCATACTCAGAGTTTGCGATGAAATATCGAGAGTCCGAGAATCATTTTGAGGGTCAGCATCTTGTCTGAAAAGTTTCGCAGATTTATAAATTCCGCCCCCGGCAATAGCTGTCATCGCGTTTGCCACCTGCAGAGGAGTGGCCCGTAAATTGCCTTGGCCTATGCCGAACCATCTTCTTTCGTCATTTCTGAGCGGTGGAATTTCGCCATTATTTTTTACCGGTGAGTCGCTAATCTGCCCATTCGCTTGTCTGAAGTTCCTGTCGCTGCCTGTTTCGGTTTGTACAAGAGGTTGTAAGGATTTGTGACCATAACCGAAGTTCCATAACCACTGCTGCAGCACCGTCGGAACAATTCTTTCCGCCAGACGTGAGAAGTAAACGTTGCAACTGCCTTTGAGGGCGTTTCTGGCAATATTGCCACCGTGGCCCCGCCAGACGTCGTCGTGTCCCTGAGAATGGGACGTTTTGTAAATCCAGCAGTCGGGCCAGCCGTTTGGAGCGTGTGCCGCCGGACAGCTTATGGTTTCGTTTGCGGTGATTTTGCCGCTTTCGGCAGCGGCAATTAAAATCAGAGGTTTGATAACCGAACCCGGTGGATATTGTCTGTTTATCGCGCGATTAACAAGCGGGCTGTTCGCGTCGGCGGCGAACCTGCCATAATCCAACCTGACGCGGTTTAAATCAAAAGTCGGCGTCGACACAAGCGCAAGAATATCTCCTGTCGCGACATCAATTACCACTGCTGCCGAAGGCGATTCGCATCTGGGGTTTAAATCGCAGTCCGCCAATCGCTGTTCTATCTTTTGCTGCAGTTCGATGTCGAGCGTTAATTGAACGTTTTTGCCGAACTGCGGCTGCGTGTTTTCCGTTCGCTGCCCATTGGCGTCATAAACAGCCTCACCGCGTTTGCCACGAAGGACTGCCTCACAAACGTATTCGACACCATCCTCGCGTCCGCAGAGCTCGTCGGAAAGATACCGTGAAAATCTGTCGTCCGCGAAAAGCTGCTTGTCGGTTTCTTGTGTTACCGGCCCGACCCAGCCGATAGTTTGGCAGGCAGTGGAATTATATGGATAAATTCTTTTTGACTTCGGAACAACTTCGACTCCGCCGATATCAATAAACTCGACCTGTGCGGCGAAGGTGTCATCCTCGGTTTTCAAATCGAGCAGAGGCCACATTTTATTCATTTCAGCGATATCTTCGACCTGAATGGCCAGAACGAGTCTTTGGTCGCCGTCGGGGAATTTGGCTTCAAAGTCCGCGACAGCTTCCGAAAACGGAACTTTGATTATTTGGCCGTCATATTTTTCAATCAAGGCGGAAGTCGGATTGTTCCTGGCCCATGCAAGAAACATTCGAAGATTCCAAAGCCGGTCATTTATATTTTTGATTTTGCTCTCGATTTCTTCCCGCTGGGCTCCGAACAGCGTACATTTGTCTATTATCTGCTGCAAGATGATAACGGTGTTGTTTATTTCTTCCCTCGCAATCGCCTCAGCATTATCGCCTTGAGTTTTCTGCTGTGCCCGCAGTATTTTCGCTCTGGTAACTCGCTCGTCGGCGTAACAGCAAAGTTTATAGCTTATATTCAACTGATAACAAAGCTCGTCTGCGGCAAGAATTTTTCCTTTCCTGTCAAGTATCTGTCCTCTGAGGGTATTGAGTCGGCACGATAAACCCCTCTGCAATTCCAGCTCGGCGATTTTGTCATAAACCTCCGGGTTCGGAAAAAGCTGCATTTGAACAAGCCTCAGAATGCAGACAATCAGTACGGCCAAACTTAAAGCGATAAATATTTTGATACGTTTACCGTACATCGGTTCTTTCTGAAATCATTACCGGGTCAATGGGCCTGTCTTTATGCGCATCAGCCATGCTGCCGGCAGGAGTAAAAAAGGCGCAGCGATGCTCGAATACAGGCTTGTTCCGAGAACAACGGTATATGCGTGGGTCACAGCCGAATGGTTTGCCAGAAAAGTCAGCAAATTAGAAATAGAAAAAACGAGCAAACCGCTGAAAAACACGGCAACGACCTGGTGGGATATTTTGCGGATTACAAGTACATTGTGAATATGGGCCAGCATTGTGCCGATAAGGCCGAAACTGATTGTCCTCGGCCCCATAGGCTGACCAATGGCGATAACATCGGCGGCGAAACCTATCGCGAATGAAAGTACAATCGCGTCGCGGCTGGTCGAAGAAACCGTGAAGAACACCATAAGAGCCAGCAGCAGGTCGGGCTTGATATTCAGAGAGGTTACCGCGAGAACATTTGCCAAACCTGCCTGTATAACAGCGATAAAGCAGACGAGCAAAGCTGCCCGCAGCCATTTCATAGTTGTACCCTGTTGCGTTTGCATAAATTCCGGCATGTGTTTATTTTTGCTGATTCAATACTATAACCGCGACGTCATTGAGGCTGTCAACGTCGCAGACTGGTTTAACGGTTATGTCCCACAAAAGGGGATTACTGTCATCGGTTCTGCAATTTGAAACCCTGCCGACAATCATCGGCGAATTAAGCATACCAGCGGCCTTTAAGGCAAAAACCTCATCTCCGATTCGTACCTTGTATTTTACGGGAATCAGGCGGATTCTCGCGGAACCTTTGCCGTCGCCTCGCATTACCGCGTCCATATTCAAGCGGCCTATTCGGACCGCGATTTTGGATTTGGGACTTGTAATCAGGCGTACCTGGGCCGTTTGCGCCCATACATCGGAGATGCTGCCTATGATGCTGTCCTCGGCCATTACAAACTGCCCTTTGGACAGGCTGTAATTCTGACCGCAATTTATTACGATGTCGGTGCTGGCACTTTTTATGACCTCGGCCAGAACGAATTTCGCATCCGCTGCCGCGAATTTGCGATGAAGACCCGAAAGGGACTCAACTTTCTGCTGCGCCTGGTCAAGCTGCTGGGTGACATTGGCAAGCTGGTTGAGCAGTTTGTTATATTCTCTGCGGCTGACAACATCTTTGACCGGCCGCGAAGTACGCGCTGAAAGCGTGATGCTTCTGCCCGCCTCTAAAGGCGCATGGAAAATGCGCGCGAAAGCAAGCTGGAATTTATCAGTCACGGTCTGAGGGGTAACAAGCAGAATAACCCCCCCGAGCATACACCACGTGAATAAAATCCCTTTGGAAATTCTGGTTCGCGTCCTTGCCATAAGAAAACCGGTAGTATAAAAATTACCCCGAAGCTGCCGGCCTGAATACTATTTCGCAGTCTTTGCAAAAGCATCCGAAGGACATCAGTATTCGCTGTGGTCCATCGTGTCTTTCCACAGTTCGAGATTTTCCAGATATACGCTGGTGCCGCGAGCTACGCACGTCAGGGGGTCTTCGGCGCGGGTGACCTTTAGGCCAGTAGCATTTGCCAGAACGGTATCCATACCTCGCAGCAATGACCCGCCCCCGCAAATACGGATGCCGTTGTCGATTAAATCGGCGGCCAATTCAGGTTCAGCTTTTTCCAGAGTCATCGTAACCGCGTCTATGATGGAGGCGACAGGTTCCCGAAGCGCTTCGCGAATTTCCTCGCTTGTTATAACAATTTTTCTGGGTAATCCAGAGATTGTGTCTCTGCCCGCCACCTCCATAGTCATTTCCTGTTCAAGCGGGGCTGCAGAACCTATCTGGATTTTCACCTTTTCAGCTCTCGGTTCGCCAATCAGCAGGTTGTACGTTCGCTTAAGATGATTGATAACGGCTTCATCCATATCGTCACCGCCGATGCGAATCGACTGACAAGTGGCGATATCGGCAAGACTCATTATGGCAACTTCCGTTGTGCCGCCGCCGATGTCGCAAATCATCGAGGCTGTCGGTTCGGTAATGGGAAGGCCAGCTCCGATTCCGGCGGCCATCGGCTCATCAATCAAAAAGACCTTGCGGGCGCCGGCGCGTTCGGCACTATCTATAACCGCTCGGCGCTCGACGGCGGTAATCCCGCTTGGTACAGCGATAACGACGCGGGGCCTTACAAGATTGCCCCTGCCGTGCACCTTCTTGATGAAATAGCTCAGCATTTTCTCAGTGATTTCGAAGTCGCTGATTACGCCGTCCTTTAAGGGTCTGATGGCGCTGATTGAGCCGGGGGTTTTGCCGAGCATTTCGCGCGCAACAAGACCGACAGCTTCGCCATCATTTAAGACTATATTGGTTCCTTTGCGGACGGCAACTACGGAAGGTTCATTGAGGACAATACCTTTGTCGCGGACACAAACAAGGGTCGAACAAGTACCCAGGTCTATGCCCATATCCATACTGAACCAGCCTAAAATGGTGTTCAGGAACACGTTTCGACTCCCTTCTTAATTTCGAATTCTGACAATCCCTTATACTACACCGACCTTGAAGCTGTCAATAGGCAAATTCAGCTATGGTATTTTAAAAATTGTGCCGTACTGGCCGATACACTTGATGGCGACAAAGGCGGCGGTAACCAGTACCACACAAAAGGCCAATGCCAGAACGGCCGTATAAATATTATTGGATACGGTTATTTTTTCTGAAGGTGTTTGTCCGTTAGGGCTCATATTCCAACCTCGTCAAAAATAGCGTTCGCCAAACGCCTAAATTTTACAAATTGGTTGTTACAATATCGCCGACCTGAGGCTGTTTCTGAACAAGCTCCAGAACGCCGATAGCTTCTCCAGCCTCAACATCTATAATCTGAATATCACAAATAAATTCATCACCGCGAGTAACGTGGAACTTCATGCCCTCCTTGACACCTTCATTTTTGCCAACCGATACGCTGGCCATGGAGTTTTTCAAATCAACAGCCGTTACTGTCCCCTGCACTGCAACATCCAAGCCCGTGGTCGGCGCAGGCTGTACCGGTGCCTTCTTTGGTGTCAAAGAGCTGGTTTTGGCAGTCCTGCGGCCGGGGTTAAGCATCATGTCTATTTTGTCCTGCAGTTGCACCTTTTGTTCCATCAGGCCGCGTTTTTCTTCTTCGAGCAAATCTATCACATTTTTTTTCTCGTTAAGGTTGGTCAACACCTTGTCCAGCTCGGTGCGGTTTTCAGCCTGCTCCTTTTGGACCTTGTTTAATTCCGCGAGAGTGGTTTTCAGCAGTTCCGCCTGCTTGTCGTTGGTCTGGTAGAAATCCTTTGTTACGGCTGTCAGACTGTCGACCTTCGACAGCAGCGATGTTTTCTCTCTTTCAGCATTCTCCAGTTTGATGTTCAACTCGTTCTTAGAGGTATTAAGCGAGGCGATTTCACTGTTTAATTTTTCTTCCGTCTGTTTTTGCTGGTCGGTTTTTTCATTTATTTGCTTTGTCAGCTCCTTGACCTTTTTGTTCAGGCTTTCTTTTTCGGTGGAAAGATTATCAAGTTTTTGCTTGTAGCTGTCCGCATTAGCAACATAAGTTACAACGATACCGCAAAGGAAAATCGATGCGAAAGCCAACAACACTATTAATATCTTTGTCAGCGTGCTCAAATTAAACTCCTTTCACTAATAACAACTTCAAATTACTTAAATTAAGCTGTATTATTGCCGCCACTGCACTAAGCCTTACAAATACACAATTTTACCCGTTACGTCCTAAAACGTCAAGTTATTTTTGGCTTTTCAGCTGCTTTTTGAACGAAACTCCTCAAAAAAACGCCTTAGCAGACTGGTTTAAAATCGGCTAAATTTCCCGAATACCTTATTAAAAATCAGCCAAAAAACAGCTAATTTCGCAAAGATTATTTTCTTTTGCCCGCACACTGCAGAACAGCCTGGGCAGCGGCCAAGCGAATCCTCTTTGACGGTTCCTTAAGAAACTGGGGCAAAAACCGCGTAAGAGACGGGGTGCAGATACGACCGATAGCCAAAACCGTTCGGAATCGGATTCTTTCGGCATCATCCTGGCCGACACCGGCGGTCAGGTTCTTCGTGAAAACATCCAAAACTTCGGGCTCACCGGTTTTGTTGCCAAGGGCACCCAGTTGCTCGGCGGCAGCGAGACGTACTTCCGGAACGTGGTCGTCGAGCTTTGTAATAATAGCGTCTATGGCATTTTGAGTCCCAAGCGCGCCCATAGCTTTTATTCCTATTACCCTGTCGTCGTTATAGCCGCTTTGGAGTATGGACAATATTTTCGGATATATACGCTCATCGTGAAGTGCCGCAATAGCCTCAACAGCCACGAATCTGACTTTTTCGCCTGAATCTCTATTTTGTAATGCCCAATAAAGCAGTTTCAGGTCGTCCTGGCCGCCGCATTTACCCGCCAGCCATACGGCATTGGCCCGCACAGTCTGGTCCTGGCTCGTGATGGCCTTGCGAAGGGGGTCGATGTCTCTTGAGGGATTGAGTTTTTTTAGAGCGTAGGCGGCGGCAATTCTGATATTTTCATTGGAGTCATTCAATAGTTGCTCCACGTCGCTTTTAGCAAGCGAGTACTCCATATCACCTATAGCCACAATTGCGGCAAATCTTACGAGGACGGAATTGTCCTTCAGCATACGCTGTACCTTTGGCATCATCTTTGTTTGCTTCGCTGCGGCGATGACCTCGATGGCATTAGCGCGGATTACGGGGTCTTCGTCTGCCAGACTCGCCTCTATAATTTCGACGGCCTGACCGACAAGATGCTTGACCGGAATATCGGGCGGTGAGGCAAAGGGCGTCACTGACGTATTTTGACAGCCGCAAATAAAAAATATCGCTGCGAATATCAAACAATATATAACTCGGATTTTGGGTTTAGTATTTGTGTATGTGTGCTTCATTGCGCCTTCCCTGACAAACGAACCGAATTTTACCCGGGTCTCTTTTTTAAAAACCATCCCGACAGCAGCATTATTATTATCGAAATAAAAAAGATTGCACAACAAAAATCCAGCCATTGACCATATTTACTGAAAAAAGTAACGCGTTTATCTATCGGCACCCTGTCGGCGAACCAGCCTGCCATACCCTGTCTGGCCATAGCCTCCGTAGGCAGGTCGCCGGCAAGACAGCCATTTTTCACACGCCCGAGGCTGTCTATCAGACAACTTATGCCCGTATTGACACTGCGTAAAATGGCCGTTCGATTTTCAATCGCCCGAAAGGCGCAGACCGCCGTATGCTGTGAAAGCTCCGTGCTTGGGCAGACCCTGCCGCCTGTAAACCGTACGAACCAGCCGTCATTGCTTATATTTACAAGCCAATTGATTTTTTTGTTCCCCTTATCATCAAGTACGAACTTTCTCGCTATTACCGGAACCGAGTCCTCGTAGCAAATCATAACACCGAATTTATAAAACCCGCCCGGACTATTTATATCAAAAACCGTATATTCGCCGCCGTAATCGAGTGAATAATCGAAGTCGTAAGGCGTAAGTTTCATCAAAAGTCTGTAAAGCGGTGGGAAACTTTTTTTGAAAGGTACCACCTCCCCGAAAGGCACAAGGTGGATTTTATTGTATTGCTTGTCAGACTTCGTGCTATCAGGCCGATATAAAAATGCCGAATTATATTTTTTGGCTAGTTCAATCGTTAAATCGGGTTTTATTTCCGGCACACCGCCAGTGGCGCCGGCAAGTATATACGCGTCATCTTCTTTGGCCTGTTTCCTTAACAACTGGTCGAAAACATTGTAAGGATGCGACGGGTCTAAAATTTTCAATACCCTCTCATCGAGTACGGCCTGCACCATCGTTTCGGGCCAGACGATAAGGAGGGCATCGGCTTTAGCGGCCGCGGTACTTTCTTTTAGCAGGTCATCTAATATCTGCTCGGAGGCCTCGTGCGATTCTTTTACCGATTGAGGTACGTTAGTCTGAACCGATGCAGCTACCGGCCCTTCTGTGATGAAGTTGTCTGACTGATTTATTCGCCAATTCCCATAAATGAACGTTCCCGCAAGCGCAGCAGCAACAAAAGCAGTTGCCATAAATTTAACTCCCCAATTTATTGGGGGGGCATTTTTGCGAGTATTAATTATCGCAAAAATCCAATCCGCAATTAATCCGTTGACCATCGCAATAAGAAACGATACTCCCCCTGTGCCGAAAATGTCGCAAATCTGGATAAGCGGGATGTTTGCATACTGGCTGTGAGCGAGAAAACGCCAGAAAAACCCGCCCCCCAAAATACCCTGAAGGCGCTCCGCGCCAACGACCAATAGCGGCATCGCCAGAAACAGCGGCATCCTTTTCATCACGCAGAAACGCAGGCACAAGGCAACTAACGGACAAAGCAACGCCAGATAAAGGCACAGCGCCACCCAGCCCGCAATGGTAACAGGTTCAATCCAGTACAGATTGCCGAGCCAGTAAAAAAATGAAATCACGTATGCGGCCAGAAACAGCGAAGACGGCTTACTATCCGGATTACAAACCAGAATAAAAGGCACCAATGCCACCCACGCCAGAAACGACCATCCAATCGGCGATTGTATCACCGTCAGCATCACCGCACTGGCCAGCAATGCCATCAGTATCAGAAGGACATTTTTTGGTAGTATCCCTTTCAACCAGCCAAGTCCCTTAAAGTCATCGCTACAGCCTGCATGCTGTACTCCCCTTTATTGTTCATCCGAACGGCAAACTGATTTGCAAATAACGCGAGAAGATTCTCGTTTGCTATTATTTCCTTAGCCGGAATTTCAATATCAGATAAAAGCCGTTGCAGTTCGTTAATTTCTTCAAAAGTGAAAAAGTTGTTGGATTTGTATTTTTTAAATTTGGCCAATCGCCTTTTGGTCTTCTCGACATAACTTTTGGAGATATCGATACCAACGTAGTCTCTGCCCAATTGTAACGCCGCTGCTGCGGTAGTCCCTGAGCCGCAGAACGGGTCGAGGACACAATCACCGCGATTGGAGCTTGCAGCTATAATCCTCATCAGCAAATCTTCCGGCATCTGGCAGGGGTGCCAGCCGGCGCGCTCCTTGAATGTCCCGCACACCCGGGAATACTCCGTCCAGACGTCATCCGGTATTTTCCCTGCCGGGTTCGCGCGACTATCGTTATAAATTAACTGCCGGTCCGATGGAACTCGAATCGCATAGTCATTGAAAGTAAAGTTTTTTGAATCGTTGACAAAATAAAATATATGCGTATGCGAGCGGGCAAATTTATTTTTCGTCTGCTGGCCGAAGGTGTAATGCCAGATTATCCAGTTGCGCATAAAAAGCCCGATTTCTTCAGCTATAAGTTTGATGTTCGCTGCGTAGTCATCCCCGATTGCTATATAAAATGAACCGTGAGGCTTTAAAACTTCTTTGCATACCGTCATCCATTCTTTCGTCCACTTGATGTAGTGGTCGCTTTCTTTTTCGTCGTGATATTTATCGTATTTGTAACCAATATTAAAAGGGGGGTCGGCAAAAATTAAATCAGCAAACGGCTCGTTTGTTGTTTTGAGCAGTTCTATGCAGTCGCCGCATATTATCTTGTTGAGGAATTTCTGCATAGCGACATTTTATAAGGTAGCGTCGCTTCTGCAAGAGATAATTGCAAAGCAGGGGGATTAATCGCGTTTGATTGTGAACTGCTCGGTAAAGACCTTGCCGAAAATGTAATCGTTAAACGTGACTTTCACGGTCAGGTCGCCTTTGGTGCCCGCGATTTTGTCGCCCACATCGAAGGGCAGTCTGTAATTTATGGTAATCAGCGTCGCGACCCACATTTTTTTAAGCTCGGTCGGTTCTATATGCCACTGTGCAAGCAACGGTTTTTCAGGCTTATTCAGGTCCCAAAGCTGAACATCGACGGAACCAGCCGCCTTGATTACGTCCCCGTCATCGTCAATCGGCTGGATATAAACAATCAGACGTTCCTTCTTGCCCGCTTCATTTTCATAAAAGCCGGTGTAGCGTGTAATTTTCAGAGACTGCAGATTATAAATGCTTTCAAGCTTTAAGCCTGATTTTTGTTCCGAAAGAACTGCCATCTGCTTTTTCAATTGTTCAACCTGGGTCTGTGACTTTTTTAACTTGTCCTCGCACTGCCTGTTTTGATGTTTTAATTCAACTACTTCCGAAGCAATCGCGACTCGAAGATTCGAGGGTTTACAGCCGGCGGCAAAAGATAGCGCCGCACAAATAAGAATGGCGATAGTGATTCGCATAATTCCACCTTTCCTGGCAGATTTTTTTAATCCTCACTTTCGGCTTGCTGACGTTTTTCCTGCCTGACAATTTCAGGCGCCTTCTGCAATATTCTGTCAACAAGTCCGTAGTTGATGGCTTCCTGTGCCTCAAGCCAGAGATTTCTGTCACAGTCCTTCTCTATCTTTTCAGCCTTTTGCCCTGTATGGCGTGCCAAAATCTCATACAACCTGCTTCGAAGACGAAGTATCTCTTTGGCCTCGATTTCAAGCTCCGTCGCCGGCCCTTCGAGAACGCCTGCAATCATAGGCTGATGCAAAAGCACCCTGCTGTTGGCAAGCAGGAATCTTTTCCCCGGTGTCCCACCTGCAAGCAGAACTGCCGCCATACTCGCAGCCTGGCCCACACAGTATGTCGCAACTTCGCATCGCAAAAATTGCATCGTGTCGTAAATCGCCAATCCTGCCGTTATCGACCCGCCGGGAGAATTGATATAAAAATGAATGTCGCTTTTGCTGTCTTCATTGCTTAGAAAAAGCATCTGGGCGATGACGAGGTTCGCGCTCGTTTCATCGACCTGGCCGCCTAAAAAAACAATCCGGTCCTTCAGCAGTCTCGAATATATATCGTAAGCCCGCTCGGTTCGGCCGCTTTTCTCAATCACTATCGGTACTAACTGATTAACCGCCATTTAAGTATCCCTCGCATTTATTGAGTCTTAATTTTAAGAAATTAATTACCGCTGCTTTTCTTTTCTTCCTTCTTCTCTTCCTTCTTCTCTTCCTTCTTCTCTTCTTCGTGCAGGACCTCATCGATAAGGCCGTACTCTTTGGCCTCCTCAGCAGTCATATACCTGTCTCTTTCAGTCTCAGCAGCGATTTTTTCAACGGTTTGTCCGGTATGTGTCGCCAGAAGCTGATTTATCATCGCCTTGGCTTTTAATATTTCTTCGGCCTGGATTTTGATGTCCGCCGCCTGCCCTGTAACTCCGCCCCACGGCTGG
>Ga0315273_10011352_pt1 | contig 11390 bp, 13 predicted proteins | sample YL17G02_0_MG_FD_205753 | JGI IMG/M metagenome (GOLD analysis project Ga0315273, IMG submission 205753) | Sediment microbial communities from Yellowstone Lake, YNP, Wyoming, USA - YL17G02_0 | ecosystem: Environmental > Aquatic > Freshwater > Lake > Sediment | place: USA: Wyoming | collected...
AAGCAGCTGCCCGTGATCCGGCGCTATGCGACCGAAGCCGCGGCACCGTCCCGAACCTGAATCCTGGAGTCCACCGATGAAGATGCACCATTGCCTGATTTCCGCCGTAATGCTGATGGCTTCGCTGACCGCCGGCGCGGCCGCCCCTGATCCCGCCTTCGACTCAGAGCTGCTGTCAATCCAGCAGGCGTGGGCGAAGGTCAACTACGAAACGCCTGCGGGAGACGCGCGCAAGGAGGCCTTCGACGCGCTCGAGAAGCGTGCCGAGGCTTTCACGAAGCAGCATCCGGGCCGTGCGGAGGCGTTGATCTGGGAAGGAATCATCGAGAGCAGCTATGCTGGCGCGAAGGGCGGGCTTGGTGCCCTCGGGCTCGCCAAGGAGGCGCGCTCGAACCTCGAGGCCGCCTTGAAGATCGACCCGACGGCGCTCAACGGCTCTGCGTACACGAGCCTGGGTACGCTCTATTACCGCGTGCCCGGCTTCCCGATCGGCTTCGGCGACCACGACAAGGCGCGAAAGCTGCTTCAGGAAGCTCTGAAGATCAATCCGAACGGCATCGACCCGAACTATTTCTACGCCGACTTCCTCGCCAAGGAAGGCGAGTACGCCGCCGCGCTGCCGTACCTGGAGAAGGCGGCGAAGGCGCCGGCACGCCCCGGACGCGAGGTGGCCGACAAGGGACGTCGTGCGGAGATCGATGCGCTCATGGCGATGGCGAAGGCAAAGGCTGCGTGAAGTTCCGGTCCGGCGGTCCGTCCGGCACTCGCCAGCCGAGTCGCAGGACCACGGATTCAAAGTCTTCGCCGGGCGTGGCCTCGAAGCGCAGGCCTCGCCCGTCGCGGGGGTGAGCGAATTCGAGCCGTACACAGGCGAGCAACAGCCGCTGCACGCCGAAGAGTTCCGCGAACAGGCGATTGTGCCGACCCTTGCCGTACGTCGAGTCGCCGATGATCGGATGCGAAACGTGCGCGAGGTGACGACGCAGCTGGTGGCGGCGGCCGGTGTCGGGCTGCAGTTCCACGAGCGAGTAACGCGATGTCGGATAGCGATCGACGCGGTGCGGCAGCTCGACAGTCTCGAGCCGGCGAAACGATGTGCGTGATGCCTTCGGGCCAGAGTCCACCGACGGCGCGTACTCATCCTGCACGGCCGCGAGCGGGTGATCGATCTCGCCAGCCTCCGCAGGCCGTCCGCGCACGATCGCGAGGTAAGTCTTCACGACGTGGCGGGAGGCGAACGCCGTTGCAAGCGACCGGGCAGTCTCGCGGTCGAGCGCGAAGGCGAGTACGCCGGACGTGCCCTTGTCGAGACGGTGCACCGGATAGACCCTGCGCCCCAGCTGGTCGCGGAGCATCTGCACCGCGAACCGGGTTTCGTGCCGGTCGATCGGTGAGCGGTGCACCAGCAGCCCGGACGGCTTGTTGATGACGACGATCGCGTCGTCCGCATACAGGACCGGCAGCGTAGAACTCGGCATACTTCCAGGGTCTGGGGGCGGACTGCGCCCGCGGAATGGCGAGGGTAACCCAATGGCAGGTTCGCAGCGGCTCGGCGAGTGGATCAGGTCCGGTGAGACCCGCACGCTCGCGTGCCATCGCATCTTCGTTCGCACGGCAGCGGCGTCCGGCCTGCCTGCGCTGCTGCTGATCCACGGATATCCGACCGCGAGCTATGACTGGCACCGGGTCTGGGCGCGTCTCGCGGCTCGGTACTCGCTCTACGCCTGCGACATGCTGGGCTTCGGCATGTCGGACAAGCCGCGCTCGTCCGACTACTCGATCGCGCTGCAGGCCGACATCTGTCAGGCACTGCTGGATGCCTGCGGCATCGAGTCGGCGCACGTGCTCGCGCACGACTACGGCGTCACGGTCGCCCAGGAGCTGCTCGCGCGGGAGCGCGAGGGCAGGGCGCGGCTGCAGAGCATGTGCTTCCTGAACGGTGGGCTGTTTCCCGAGACGCACCGGGCGCGGCCGGTCCAGAAACTGCTCGCGACGCCAATCGTCGGCACGCTGCTCGCGCGCACGATGAGCTACCGGAAGTTCGAGAGCACGATGCTTTCGATTTCCGGAAGACAGCCGCCGTCGCGCGAGGAGCTGGAGGACCTGTGGGTGCTCGTCGAACGGGACGGCGGCAGGCAGGCGCTTGCGCGGCTGATCAACTACATGGAGCAGCGGCGATTGAATCGCGAGCGCTGGGTCGGCGCGCTGGTCGAGTCGCGCGTGCCGCGGCGCCTGATCTGTGGCGCGGTGGATCCGGTGTCCGGAGCGCATCTCGCCGACCGCTATCGCGAGCTGGTTCCGGACCCCGATGTCGTGCTGCTCGACGGCGTGGGCCACTACCCGCAGCTCGAGAACCCGGACCGGGTGCTGGATGCGTACTTCGCATTCCGCGCGCGGGTCAGCTGAGGACGAACACGTTCGCGAGCCCAGGATAGCCGCAGCCTCGGACCCGTTGCGCTCGCCTTCGGGGGGCACGGGCCGGTAGACTCGCGGCAACGTCACTGGGGGGTGCGTCATGACACTTCACGCGGTTTGCCGCACGAGCGACATCAAGCGGGGCCAGATGAAGGCCTTCACGGTCGAGGGCGAGAAGATCGTCGTCTACAACCTCGCCGACGGTTTCTTCGCCACCCAGGCGAGCTGCACGCACGTCTTCGCGCCGCTCGCGAAAGGCAAGATCATCGAGGGACGGATGGTGCAGTGCCCGTTCCATCGCGCGCGCTTCGACATTCGCACGGGCGAGGTCATCGACTGGGCCAACTTCCCGCCGGGCATCCAGGTACTCAACGTCGTGCGCGGCGAGAAGGCGCTCAAGACCTACAAGGTCAGCGTCAAGGACGGTGAAGTGCGGGTGAAGCTCGGCTGACCTCGCTGACTGTTGCTCGCTTGCGAAGTCGCACGCTGGCCGCGCTGCGGCGGTGCAGCCGAACGCGAGGTAAGAGCCGACCGCAGTCGTGCGCTCCGTCTGCGACCTCTCTTCCGCGGGCCGTCCGCGGCAAGGACGCCGCGGCCGGAGCCCCCATGGATGGGTTCACGGCGTCCCGCGGAAGAGAGGTCGCAGACGGAGCGCACGACGGAAGCCTGTTCGTTGGCTACGCGATCGCGCAGGCCCACGCCGCGGCGACAACGATGAGCACGGCGGCTCCCGCAACAAGCTGGGTGACGTGGCCGCGCGGCACCCGCCACGCTGCGTGCAGTACACCGACGAGCGCCCCCATCACGAACCCGGTCAGGTGCGCGAGCACATCCGTGTTCTCGCCCCCGACGCCGGTGAACGCCAGCAGGAACACACCGGCTATGAGTGGCGCCCAGCGGTAGGCGCGGCCACCCGTTTCACCGGACCTGCGACGCCATGCATAGGCAGCGAGCAGCCCGAGCGTGGCGAAGACCGCAGTGGATGCCCCGACCGACGAGTGCACTTGAGGCTGCACCCAGGCGTTGAGCAGGTTCGCGCTCGCAGCGGCGAGCAGCACCGATGCCCACGCGATGCCCGGCCCGAGCAGCTGGCCGGCCAGCAGGCCGAATACCGTGCCGAACCCGAGGTTCGCGAGCATGTGCCCGACGTCGAGGTGAAGCGTCAGCGCTGTCACGGCCCGCCAGGTCTCGCCGGCGCGCACGGGGATCGAACGCAGCGCCCCCGCATCGAGCCAGTCCGCATTGAACGCGCCGTTACCGGCGAGGAATCCAACCACGAGCACGACGCAGGCATATCCCAGTGAACCGATCCACGCACCGCGATGCAACGGCTCTTGCGGGACGGGTCGGGCCCGTGGCGGGTTCTCGCGCTCGTAGCGCTTGAGCTGTGCCCGTGCGTCCATTTCCTGTTCCGCCGCGACGAAAAGCGCCCAGTCGCGCCCGTTAGACACCGTTTGCGACGCGATACCCATTGCGTGCAGCACGAGCGCGCGCTCCTCGCACGAGGGGCGCCAGAAGGAGCGATAGACCTCGACGATTTCCAAGCCTGGAGCCCCGGTCAGTCCGCGAAACTGCGGCGGGTAAGTGACGTGATTGTCGAAGGTGAGGGCGAACCAGTCGCGTTCAAGGGCTGCCGGCGGGCTGGGCCGAGCGCAATCGTGCCAGGATCGGTTCGAGCCGGGCCTCGTTCTCCACCACGTGCCGGTACCCGATCTCGATCGCTTCTGCGGCGCGGTGAAAGTCCATCAACTGGAAACGCTGGAGGTCGGGTCGCAGCACGAGGTCCGCCGGGTCGATCACGAGGCGGCTGCGCGTGATGCTGTCCTGCATGATGTTGACCGCGCTCGACATCGATTCGAGCAGGCTCGGCTGGCTCCGCCGGAGCACCTCCGGATCTCCGTGCACGACCGAACGGCTGAGATCGACCGCAATGACGAGGTCGGCACCCAGCGCCCGGCAGACGGAAACCGGCAGCGGGTTCACGACGCCGCCGTCGATGAGCCACCGATCGAGGTACCAGCTGGGCGTGAACAGTCCCGGGACGCCACTCGAGGCGCGCACTGCGGCCATCACCGGGCCTTCCCGGATCCACACCTCTTCGCCGGTGTTGAGATCGGTCGCCACCGCGGCAAAGCCCAACTCCAGCTGTTCGATCAGCGGATCGCCGACGCTGATTGCAATCGCGTCCATGAGCCGGTTGCCGGTCATGACGCCGCCGCCGCGCAGGTGCGGGTCCACAAGTCGCCATACCTCGCGCTGCGTGAGTGCGCGGACCCATTTCTCGAGCGCGTCGAGCCGCCCTCCCGCGTGCGATGCCGCGACAAGAGCGCCGACCGACGCGCCGACCAGGACGTCCGGCCGGAGGCCGCGCTCTTCGAGTGCGCGTATGACGCCGATGTGGGCCCAGCCGCGTGCCGAGCCGCTGCCGAGCGCAAGGCCCAGCCGCACCCGTGTCACGGCCGAAGTGCGCGGTAGAGGAACGGCAGGCTCACGTCCATGCGGTAGTCCACGTCCGAGTGAGTGTCGTCGAATTCCTCGTAACGATGCTCGATGCCGGCTTCCGCCATGCGACGCGAGAGCTGCCGCGTGCCGAAGTGGATCTGGTACTGGTCGCGCCACCCGCAGTCGATGTAGATGCCCTTGAGCCGTCGCAGGTTCCGCGCATGACGCTTCACCAGCAGTGCCGGGTCGTGCGCGAGCCAGCGCTGCCAGCGCTGCTCCAGCAGCTCGCCTGTGTCGAGATGGAAGGGCAGCCGGAAGCCGAGCGGTGCGGCCGGGTCCGGGTCGTAGGTGGCGGCCATGCACACGTTCATGATGGCGTGGGTTTCCCCATGAGTGAGCTTCGGCCTGCTCCAGACAGACTCGAGGAAACGACGCACGCGCCCATCATCGCGGCCCTCCTGCAGCGCACGCTCGGCAACGGTATCGCGCGGCGCCGATACCGGCCCGGCCTTGCGTGCGGGCCTGCGATACTTGGCGAGCTCGTTCAGCGTGTTCGGCCAGTCCGCCCGGTACAGGAAATCGAAGTACGCATCGCCCGAATGGTTGGCGATCGCGCCCCAGTGTGACGTGTACTGCATGCCGTGGATCATGGCGCCGTAGCCGCCCGACGACTTGCCGAAGCAGCCCCGGTGCTCGCGTCTCGCAAGCGTGCGGAACTCCCGGTCTACGAACGGAATAATCTCGTCCACCAGGTAGTCGGCGTAGCGGCCGATGGCGGACGAGTTCAGGTACTGGTTGCCGCCCAGCGCGGTGAAGCAGTCGGGGAACACCAGGATCACCGGTCCCATCTTTCCTTCGTGCACGAGGCGGGCCGCTCGCTCTGCCAGGCTCTCGCTGAACGGCTTCCAGTTAAGGTGCGAGAGACCCGAGCCGGTGAAGCCGACGAGGTCGTAGAGCACCGGGAAGCGCCGGCCCGGTCCGCTGCTGCGATCGTCGTACTCCCGCGGCAGCCAGACACCGAGCTTGCGGACATGAGGGTCGCCCAACGGGTTGTCCGCGAGAATCCGCGAACGGTGCTCGAGCATGACGACGGTGCCGGCGTTGCGCAAAGGGCGCTTACGGGCCATGCCAGCTATTTCCTGTCGCGGATGTCGATGAACGTCAGGAACTCCGACCGTGTGCGGGCGTCGCTCCGGAACGAGCCGAGCATCTTGCTCGTGATCATCGACACGCCGCGCTTGTGGATGCCGCGGGTGGTCATGCACTCGTGCACCGCCTCGATCACGACGCCGACGCCGCGTGGCTGCAGCACTTCGTTGATGCAGCGGGCGATCTCGGCCGTCATCTTCTCCTGCACCTGGAAGCGGCGCGCGAACACGTCGACGACGCGCGCGAGCTTAGAGATGCCGACCACCTTGGTCGTCGGCAGATAGCCCACGTGGGCCCGGCCGATGATCGGTGCCATGTGGTGCTCGCAGTGCGACTCGAACTCGATGTCGCGCAGCACGACCATCTCGTCGTAGCCGGCTATCTCCTCGAAGGTGCGGCGCAGGTATTCGCGCGGGTCGACGGCGTATCCCGAATACCAGTCCTTGTAGGCCTCGACGACCCGCTTGGGCGTGTCGCGGAGGCCTTCCCGCGCCGGATCCTCGCCCGCCCAACGAAGCAGGGTCCGGATTGCGTCCTCGGCCGCATTCTTGGTGACGGTCTTGCGCCTGCTCGCCATGGGATCTACCTCAGAGGGTCGTGGGAAACGGGTTCATTCGCGCGGTGGCGGCGCCCGCGTCAGCGGCGGGCCCGGCCGCGCCAGTAGACCAGCAGCGCGTAACCCGCGGCCATGCCGCCGAGGTGCGCGAAATGCGCCACGCCGGCTCCAGACCCCGTGACGCCCAGGTACAGCTCGAGCGCGCCATATAGCGTGACGAACAGCCACGCGGGCATCGGGATCGGCGGGAACAGCAGCATGATCTTGCGCTGTGGGTACGCCATGCCGAAGGCGAGCAGCAGGCCGAAGACGCCGCCCGAGGCGCCCACCGTCGGCAGCGGTGGCTGGTTCATGTTGCCCATCACCACCAGCTGTGCGACCGCGGCGCCCACGACGCAGACCAGGTAGTACTCGAGATAATGCGCACGGCCCAGCAGCCGTTCGACCTCGCCGCCGAACATGTAAAGCGCGAGCATGTTGAACATCAGGTGGGTCAGGCTGCCGTGCAGGAAGCCGTAGGTCAGCAGTTGCCAGATCTCGAAGGACGGCGCCCCGGGATACTGGGCCGACGCCGTGGGCCAGAGCGCGAAGGTGCCGACCAGCAGGTCGCCGGTCAGGGCCTGTATGAAATACACCACGACGTTTGCAATCAGCAGCGCGCGGGTGACGGGTGGGATGCGATTCATGGCCGCGCCATCGTAGCCGAATCCGATCCGTCCCGGGTTGCGATACGATCGCCACATGCTCAATCACGTGCTGTTCTTCGTCCTCGGTCTCGTGGCGTTCGTCGCCGGCGCCGAGGCGCTGGTGCGCGGGGCGTCGAAGATCGCCCTGTCGCTGGGCGTGTCGTCGCTGGTGGTCGGTCTCACGATCGTCGCCTTCGGGACCAGTGCGCCGGAGGTTGCGGTCTCGGTCGGCGCAGTGCTCAACGGCACGACGGACATCGCCATCGGCAACGTCGTCGGCAGCAACATCTTCAACGTTCTGTTCATCCTGGGTGCGAGCGCGCCGATGCCGGGCTGCTGCTCGCGCTGCTGATCGGTTATACGGTTTTCCTGATCCGGCAGTCCCGCGCCGAGACGAAGGAGATCCGCGACGAATACGACTCGGGTGTAAGGCGGCCGGCTGGCTGGGACAGCCACTGGGCGGTGCAGGTGCTCCTCATCGCCGTCGGCCTCGGGCTGCTCGTGCTCGGCTCGAACTGGCTGGTCGATGGGTCGGTAGCGTTCGCACGCGCGCTCGGCGTCAGCGACCTCGTCATTGGCCTCACGATCATCGCGGTGGCGATCGCATGCCTGCCTGTCTTCGTCGCGGGGCGGGAGATCGGCCGCGGCAAGGGCCTGCTGTTCCTGGCGTACTACGTTGCGTACGTCGCGTACCTGGTGCTCGACGCGCGTGGCCACGACCTGTTGCCGAAGTTCTCGGCGATCATGCTCGGATTCGTGCTGCCGATCACGATCGTCACCCTGGTGGCGATGCTGATCCGGAACCAATCGAATAATCCGCCGGCCGACGCGGGTTGAGCCACAGGTCGAGCAGCCACTCCGCCCATTCGCCGCAGGCATCTGCAGCCGGGTGGAAACCGTCGGGTGCGAACCCGCCGGCGGGCAGCGATTCCGGAAAGTCGAAGCACAGCGCGTTCTCCCCTGGCAGTGTTTCGCGTGCCGCCGCCTGCAGGCGCAGTGCCCGCTCGCCCAGCAGTGCACCGAGCGGCCAGGGCAGCGCGGGAAACATCGCGAGTGGCGGGATGCCGACGAAGAGGATCGTCGCTGCGGGCGAGCGATTACGCAGCGTGGCCACGAGGGCCGCGACATTGCCGGCAAACTTCTTCACCGCAACGGCGCGCGTCACATCGTTGACGCCGACGGAAAGCAGGTAGACATCGGCACCCGGCGTTCGCCGCGTGATGTTTCGCGCGACCTCGGCAGATGTGGCGCCGTTGAAGCCGACGGCCCTCCACTCGACCGGGCGCCGCGTGCGCTCGTGCAGCCTGCGCGCGAACCGGCCGACCAGCGCCTGTCGCTGCTCGTCCACGCCGACACCCGCAATGATGGAGTCACCCACGCCCGTTACGCGGATGGGGCTCGATCCCTCGCCGAATCGCCCGCGTTGACCGCGGGCCGGCGACAGCCGGGGCGTGGTTCGGCGGACCCAGAGGCCCTGCGCGAGCGCAACGGGAAGCAGCAGGCGTGTCGGCACGATCACCAGGCGACGCCGTAGTCCTCGCCGTGGTTGCTCGACCCGCCCCAGATCGTGCCGTGCGCGTGATCGAGCAGGATCGCGTTGATCGGTCCCGAGGTCCGCGATTCGAACTCGAGCTTGTAGCCGCGCTGCACGAGTTCCTTGCGCACCCACTGCGGCACCTGGTCGCTCAGCAGCATGCGACCCGACTGTGATTCGTGCTTGTCGAACGACGATCGCATCTGGAAGCTGTTGAAGTTCGCTGCCTCGCTCGCCTCCTGCGGCGTCATGCCGAACTCCAGCACGTTCAGGAAGAACTGCAGCAGGTTCTGGTCCTGCGTGTCGCCGCCCTGCACCGCGAACGCGAGCCATGGCTTGCCGTCCCGGAATGCCATGCTCGGCGTCAGCGTGACGCGGGGCCGCTTGCCGGGCTCGAGCACGTTGAACGGGTTCTGGGCCGGATCCAGCACGAACGACTGCATGCGCTGCGTGAGACCGACGCCGGTGCGGCCGGCGATCGTGGCGGGAATCCAGCCGCCGCTCGGTGTAACCGACACGAGCCAGCCCTCGGCGTCCGCGGATACGACGCTGGTGGTGCCGGAGCGGAAACCGGCGGCGAACTCCTCGAACTGCTGCGCCGTGAGTTCGTTCGCGGTTGTCGCGCCTGCGCTCGCCCCTCGCTGTTTCTCGAGCAGTTCGCGGTGCGGATTCTTCTCGCCCTGAAACGGATAGGGGTCCCCCGGGCCGGCGTCAGGGTCGTTGCGGTCGGGACGGATCGTCGCGGCGCGGGCCTTCGCGTATTCCTTCGACAGCAGTCCACGCTTCGGCTCGGCGGGCGGAAAGTAGGGGTCGCCGTAGTAGAAGTCGCGATCCGCGAAGGCGAGGTTCATCGCCTGGTATACGGTGTGGATATAGTTCGCGCTGTTGTAGCCCATCGCGCGCAGGTCGAAATTCTCGAGGATGTTGAGCGACTGCAGCAGCGCCGGCCCCTGCGTCCACGTGTCGAGCTTGTAGACCTCGACGCCGCGATAGTTCGTGTGCAGCGGCTCCTCGACGAGCGGCCGCCACCTGGCGAGGTCGTCGAGCGTGATGAGCCCGCCTTGCTCTTGCACACCACGCACGAACTCCTGCGCGACGTCTCCCTTGTAGAAGCGGTCGTACGCAGCCTGGATTGCGTCCTTGCGGGACTTGCCGGCGGCGAGCGCGTGCTTCTCCGCGTCGACCAGCTTGCGCAGGGTCGACGCGAGGTCAGGCTGGCGGAAGATCTCGCCTGCCCGAGGTGCTTCGCGTCCCTCGCCGGCGCGCGGCAGCATCACCTGCTTCGAGTGCGGCCACTCCTTCAGTTTCTCCTTCCACCTTTCGATCTGGTCCGCAGTCTCGGCGTCGATCGCGTAGCCGTCCGCGAGTTCGATCGCGGGAGCCAGCACCTCGCCGAGCGAAAGCCTGCCGTACTCGGCCAGCATCAGCATCAGGCCGCCTGGCGTGCCCGGCGTCAGCGCGGCGAGCGGACCGTAGGCAGGCGGATACTCGTAGCCCTTCGACCGGAAGAACTCGGGCGTGGCACCGGAGGGTGCGATGCCGAGGCCGTTGATGGCGATCACCTTTTTCGACCGCGGGTCGTAGACGAGTGCCTGCGTCTCGCCGCCCCAGGACAGCGTGTCCCACATGGTGGAGGTCGCCGCGATCATTGCGCAGGCCGCATCCACCGCATTTCCGCCTTTCTGGAAGACCATGGCCCCGGCCGTGGCGGCAAGCGGCTTGCCGGTGATCGCCATCCAGTGGCTGCCGTACAGCGGGGGCTTCTGGGTCTTTGAGATCGAGCGGTTCGCGATGGGCGAGACGGACTGGCCGAGCGCTTCCGGTGCTTGTGTCATGAGCGTGACTGCCGCGGTGAGGATTGCGGTGGCGAAGCTGTTTCTGTTCATGCGTGCCTGCGGGCCGGTGTGGGTGGCCGACCCGCCGCAGTATAAGGCGGTCCCGCTCGGACGCGCCTTGCGGGCGAGCGCCTGCCGGCCGATCAAGTTATCCTGCGCGCCTCGCTTTCCACTGGAATCCCGCCATGACCCGACGCCTTGCCTGCTCCGTTGCCGCCATGCTGGTCCTCGCCGCTGGCGCCGCAAGCGCCCAGATCACCGAGGCCCAGCTCGACCAGGCCGCAAAAGCGATTGCACCGCAGGTCATCAACTGGCGCCGCGATTTCCACCAGAACCCGGAACTGGGGAATCGCGAGACCCGGACGGCAGCGGCCGTCGCCGCGCACCTTAAGTCGCTCGGGCTCGAGGTGAGGACCGGCATCGCGCATACCGGCGTGGTCGGCGTGCTCAGGGGCGGCAAGCCTGGGCCCGTGATCGCACTTCGCGCCGACATGGACGCGCTGCCCGTGAAGGAACAGGTGGACGTGCCGTTCAAGTCCGCCGTGACGGCCGAGTATCGCGGCGAGAAGGTCGGCGTGATGCACGCGTGCGGCCATGACTCGCACACTGCGATCCTGATGGGCACTGCCCAGGCGCTCGCGGCGATGCGCAAGGAACTGCCCGGTACCGTGATGTTCATCTTCCAGCCCGCCGAGGAAGGCGCGCCGGAAGGCGAGAAGGGCGGCGCCCCTCTGATGCTCGAGGAAGGCGTCTTCGACATCGTGAAGCCGGAG
>Ga0315273_10011353_pt1 | contig 11389 bp, 6 predicted proteins | sample YL17G02_0_MG_FD_205753 | JGI IMG/M metagenome (GOLD analysis project Ga0315273, IMG submission 205753) | Sediment microbial communities from Yellowstone Lake, YNP, Wyoming, USA - YL17G02_0 | ecosystem: Environmental > Aquatic > Freshwater > Lake > Sediment | place: USA: Wyoming | collected...
CGTCCTGCAGACGTCGATGCCGATGCGGCCTCGAGACTTGGCCTCCGGCAGGCCTTCGTTAATCGCGTTCCAGGTCTTTCCGCCGTCGGTCGACTTGTGGATGCCGCTCCCGCCGTAGTCCGGGACATTGCGCGGGTCGTTCCACTTCAGCCGGACGCGCTGCCACGTTGACGCATACAGCGTGTTCGGGTCGGCCGGATCCATCACCAGGTCGATGGCGCCGGTCCTGTCGTTTACGAACAGGATCTTCTCCCAGGTCTTGCCGCCATCAGCCGTCTTGTAGACACCGCGCTCGGCGTTACTTGTCCACTCGTGACCGGAGGCCGCGACGTACACGACATCCGGATTCGTGGGGTGAATCACGATGCGGGGAATCGTGTAGGTGTCGGTGAGGCCCATGTGCTGCCAGGACTTCCCGGCGTCGATGGACTTGTAGACGCCCGCACCGGCCTGCGAACTGCGGAAGATGTTCGCCTCGCCCGTGCCCATCCAGACGATGTTCGGGTTCGACGGCGCGATCGTGACGTCGCCGATGGTGGTCGAGGGGCCCTGTTCGAACACCGGCTGCCAGGTTGTCGCCTCGTTCTCGGTCTTCCACAAGCCGCCCGTCGCAGTGGCGACATACACCGTGTAGTTCTTCCCGCGGGGCGCGACCACGGCGATATCGGTCGAGCGGCCGCTCACGTTCTTCGGGCCGAGGAACTGCCACTTCAGATCTTTGAAGGGCGAGGCCGGCTTCATGGCCTGGTGCAGGTCGAAGCCCTTCAATCGAAGCGCGGGGTCGGTGGAGGTCACGCGCTGCGGCTGAGAAGCCGCCGCCACACTTTTCGCGGGTGTCTTCGGCGCCTGCGCGCCAAGCCAGGCAGGCAGCGCAACGACCATGATCGCCAGGATGGCGAGAGCGACGAATGAAATCCGGAACCGGGACGGGAACCTGCGAGCGGGCATGTTGCTTTCTCCTCGATGGTGCGGTGCGCCGTTCATGCGCGCAATCGCGCAGCGCCGAACAGGCCGGGGATTGCGTTGCTGATCAGGCATCAGCAGGGGCCGGGGACCGACCTATCCTATCGCGTTCCGGATTGTCCGGCGCGGGATTGACCGAATCCGCCGCGTCAGAACACGTCCAGGTCGCGGCCGGACACCACCTTCCCGCCGTAGCCCTGCTTCACCTCCGCGACCAGCGCTTCTTCGGACACGCCCCACCGCAGTTGATGCGTCAGGACCAGGAGACCCGGCCGAGCCCGGGTCGCGAGATCGGCAAGTTCCAAAGACGAGGTGTGGTAGGCCCGGTGATAACGCTGCCACTCGGGCGGGCGCGTCGCGAAACCGGTTGCCGAGTACACCTCGTGCACGAGGATGTCGCACCCGGCGCATGCCGTCACCACCGACTCGCTCGGGGCGCAGTCGCCGGAGATCACGATCGTCTTATCCGGCGTGACGAATCGGTACCCGTAGGCCTGCTTCCACGCACCGTGCCTTACCGCGAACGCGGTCACCGTGACGCGAGCGTCGCGGAACACCTGCCCTGGTTCGACCTCGTGTGCGCGCACGACGTACCCGGCCGGCTTCGCCGGCTCGATGTCGTTCAGGCGGAGCTTCACGTCCTGCTCCCACGCCCTCATGACGTTCGCCGTCATGGCGCGCAGGCCTTTCGGGCCGTACACGTCGAGGGGCGCATCGCGCTCGAGCACGGCGGGCGTGAAGATCAAGTCGGGATAGCCGGCCGTGTGGTCCGAGTGCAGGTGCGTGGCGAACGCGGTTCGCAGCAACTTCACGTCGAGTCCCTTGACGCCGTTCTTGAACGCCGCGGCCGCTCTCCGTACGACACCGGGCCCGAAGTCCACGAGATACGGCGCGCCGTCTACGACGATGGCGAGGGCCGGGCCGGAACGATCAGGTTCCGCGTTCGGCGTGCCCGTGCCGAGGAGCACCAGTTGGGTGCGCGTGGCGGCAGGCGGCGCGGCTTGAGGCTCAGCCTGCTGAGTTGAGGCTGACACCAGATGCACGACGGCCGAGATCGACGCCACCAACACGAGGGCTCCGCAGCGCATGCGGGCCATCATAGCCGGGAACTGGCGCCCCGGCGCGCCTTCGTCAACAGTCCGTGGTGCACGTGCGTCGTCGCACCGAGACCTGAAGCAGCCGGTGCATCCGGCTGCGAGGCCGCGCTGATAGTGAATCGCGGTGTTCGCTATCGCCGAGGCGTTTGACTTCGGCGCCGAGGACGCGCAGAATCCGGGCCATGAACAGCCATGCCTTGCGGGTGTTGTCGGTAGCGGTGCTGACGATCGCGGTGGCCGCCTGCGGAAGCGGAAAGGACGCGGCGTCCTCTGCCGCCAACCCGGCCACTCCTGCCGCGCCCGATCACCTGGTGGGCCTTCACGCGAGCGACCTGACGAAGGGCTTTCGCGAGCGCGGGCTCGCGTGTAAAGCGCCGGTCCTCGAAAGAGACACTCAGCACTGGGTGTGCGAGTCGTCCACGCCGCTCGTGCAGTATCGCGCCGAGTTCTACGCCAAAACACCCGGCCGCGTCGAGTACATACGCGTGGTCGTGACGCAGTCCGGCACGGCGAAGCTGGAGGTGGCGGCGCCGCTGCTCGCGTTCGTCGCCAACCAGCGGTATGAGGGCGCCGACCCCGCGAAGGCCAGGGCCTGGGTCGAACAGGCCGTCGCCTCACCAGGACAAACCGTGTTCGGCCTCGCGAAGTTCAAGGTATCGGGTGACTTGTCCCGCCTCGTCTTCGAGATCAAGGCCGCCGGGTCGGAGTGGTGATTACTTCTCCGGGAACAGCGTCACCTGCACGTAGTTCGCCGTGTCGAGATACCTGCGGGCCGCCTCCTGAATCATCGCGGCGCTGACGGTCTTGTAGTAATCAGGGAGGCCGAAGAATTCGCTGAGGTCCTGGGGCACCTGGTACCGGAGATAAATCTGACTCAGCAGATAGCCGTTCTCTTTCGAGTTTGTTTCGAACTCCCGCAGCAGCGCCTCCCTCACGTCGCTCACCTGCTTCTCGGTTGGTCCGGCGGCCTTCAGCGCGTCAATCTCCCGGAACACGGCTTTGACGAGCTCGGCGTTCCTGTCCGGCGCGCAGCCGAAGTTGATGCCAACGCTGTACCGCTCCTCCGGGATCTTCGAATAGTTCGGGCTTACGCTCACGCTGTACGTGCCGCTCAGTTCCTCCCGCAGCGATTCCCTCAGCTTCGTCTCCAGCACAAGGCCCATCGTCCGAATCGCGACCCGCTGCGCCCGGCCGAACTGAAACGGCCCGGTGAACACGATGGCGGCCCGGCTCTGTGGCTCGATACCTTTTCTGACCGACTTCTCGACGACGCCCTTGACCGGCGTCATGCCGACGTTCTTCCAGGTTTCGTTCCGGCGGAGTGCGGGGAGTGACCCCAGGTACTGCTCGACCAGCGGTTTCATCAGCGGCAGGTCAAAGCTGCCGACGAACACGAAGGTGAAGTCGCTGGCGTCGGAGAAGCGGTCCTTGTAGAACGCGAACGACGTGTCGAGGTTCATCTCCGCGACGCGTTCCGCCGTCATCGGGCGGGCCCGGAAGTGGTCCTGGTACAGCGCCGACTGCAGCGCCTGATTGAACGCGAAGGCCGGGCTCGCCGACTGGTTGGCCAGCACGGTCTTCATCTGGGTCGTCAGGATGTCGAAGATCGTCCGATCCGCACGCGGCTGGGTGACGGTGAGGTAGATCAGCTGGAACAGCGTCTCCAGGTCTTTCGGAGACGCGCTGCCTGCGAGGCCTTCCTCGGTGTCGCTGATGGACGGCCGAACCGAGGCGACCTTGCCGGAAAGGACCTTGCGGAGCTCGATGGTGCTGAACTGGCCGACCCCGCTCGCCCCGATCACCTGGGCGGAGGTCGCGGCGGCGACGTAGTCCGCGTCGCTGGCGAGCGAGGTGCCGCCAGCGCTCGTCGCGCGGAACACCACCTCGTCCTGCTTGAACGTGGTCGGCTTCAGCACCACCTTCACGCCGTTGGACAGGTCCCACTCGGTGATGCCGAAGGGGGCTTTCTCCGTGGTCTTGACGATCTGCCCCGGCTTCGGCGTCGTCTCCATCAGCGAGAGGCCGGCGACCGTGTCGACGTAGGCCGTCAGCTCTTTCGACGCCGCCTCCTGAATCACCGCGGCCAGCTTCGGCCCGTCCGGCACCGCGAGGCCGTCCTTCTTCGGTGCGCTGACGACCACCACGCGGTTCCGGCCGGACGTGCTCGTCCACTCCTTGCCGAGGGCGTTGATCTCGGCCAGCGTGATCTCCGGGACGAACCGCTGGTGGAGCGCGAACTCGTAGGCAATGCCGGGAAACGGCTCGTCCTGCGTGTAGTTCCGGACGTACTCCCCGGCAAACCCCGCGGACTCCTGCTTGTCCTTCTCCGCGAGCATCTGCTCCTGGGCCCTCAGCATGTCGCGTTTCTGGCGGTCCAGCTCCGTCGGCGTGAAGCCGAAGCGCGCCGCCCGCGCGGCCTCCGCGAACAGGCCGTCCAGGCCACGCTCGATCCCGTCCTCTTTGACCACGGCGTTGAGCGTTGCAGCTTCCTTCGAGCGGACGAACAGGCCGCGTCCTCCGCCGCCCGCCAGGAACGGCGGGTTCGGCTTCTGCGTCAGCTCGGAAAACCGGCGGTTCAGCATGCCGTTGTAGAGTTGCTCGACGATCTGCTGCCGGTACGCGCCCACCGTGCTCTGATCGCGCCGCGGCATCATGTCGTACACCGCCGCGCTCGTCATCGTGGCCTCCTTGTCCGTGGCGATCGCGTAGAGCGTGTCGGGGTGGTCGGGCACGGTGTACGTGGGCCTCGGACGCGGCGACTTTGCCGCCGGGATCGACGCGAACCGCTCCTTGAGCAGGATCTCGACGGCGGCCTTGTCGAAGTCGCCCACCGCGATGACCGCCATCAGGTCGGGCCGGTACCAATCCGCGTAGAACTGCTTCAACCGGTCGTGTTTGAAGGTTTCGATCGACGTGGTGGTGCCGATGGGAAGGCGCTCGGCATAACGCGAGCCTTTGAGCAGGATCGGGAACTGCTCGTCCTGCATCCGCGCGGTGGCGCCGCGACGAAGGCGCCATTCCTCGATGATGACCCCGCGTTCCTTGTCGATTTCCTTCGGATCGAACGACAGGTTGTGCGCCCAGTCCTCGAGGATCAGGAAGGACTTCTGCAGTACCTCAGGCTTGTCCGTCGGCACCTGCAGCATGTAGACCGTTTCGTCGAAACTCGTGAAGGCATTGAGGCTGGGGCCGAATCGCATCCCAATCGATTCCATGAACGACACGATTTCCTGTTTCGCGAAGTGCGTCGTGCCGTTGAAGGCCATGTGCTCGACCATGTGCGCCAGGCCCAGTTGGTCCGGATCCTCGAGGACCGACCCCGCGTTCACCACGAGGCGCAGTTCCGCGCGGTTCTCGGGCTTCCTGTTCACCCGGATGTAGTAGCGGAGACCGTTCGGGAACGTCCCGATGGTGACCTGCGGGTCTGCCGGAAGCGTCTGCGTGAGCGCCGCCGCGGCGGCCGACCCGGCAACGCGGGCCGCCGGGACGGTGGTCTGCTGCTGCGCCGCTCCGGACACGGCGAGGGCGGGCAGCAGGAGCAGAACGGAGAGTGCGAACGGGAAGCGCTGATGAGCCTTCATGGTGGGGATCTCCAACGGGGAAGATAGCCGCGATGTTCCTCCGGCGCAAGTACAGAAGACGAACGAGAGGACGAGCTCGTACAGTCTGCGTGGCGCAGGACGTCAGTCCTGCGAATACAGGCGTACAGGCTGGTTCCGCACGATGTGAATCCGGCCCTGCAACCGCCGTGGTATCGTGTCGGCGTCGCCATCATGAAGCGAGCGTGGCCGTCGATCGGAATCGTGCTGCTCTGCCTGGTCGCCGCCGTGGCGTTCGAGCGGCGATCCCAGCACGAGATGTACGACTTCGAGGTGTACCGCGTGGCCGGCACGCGCGTGGTGGCCGGAGAGTCCCTGTACCGCGCGGAGGACGGGCACTGGCAGTTCAAGTACCTGCCGGCGTTCGCCTTCGTGATCGCGCCGCTCTCGGAACTGCCGGCCGTCGGGGCCAAGGGTGTCTGGTTCTTCCTGTCGGTGGCGCTCCTGGTCGTCCTCCTCCATCGGTCCCTGGTTCTGCTGCCTGACCGGCGGCGGGCGGCTGGGTTCCTGGTCGGCCTGACCATCCTGGCGATGGGCAAGTTCTACGTCCGCGAAATCGGACTTGGGCAAAGCAACCTCTTGCTCGCCGCCTTGGTGCTCGCCGCGGTGGCCCAGTGGCGCGCGGGTCGTGACGGCGGCGCCGGCGCCCTGCTTGCGGCCGCGACCATCGTCAAGCCGTACGCCATCCTGTTCCTGCCCTACCTGATCGTGCGGCGCCGGTGGCGAGGCACCGCGAGCTTTCTGGTGGTGATCCTGATCGCACTGGTGATTCCGGCGCTGCGCTACGGCTGGGCCGGCAATCTCGCGCAGTTGCACGGCTGGTGGACAGTCGTGACCACATCGACCGCGCCGAACCTGGCCGGGCAGGACAATATCTCGCTTGCCGGCATGTACGCCGCCTGGCTGGGCGTCGGCCCTGTCGCCGGGTGGCTGAGTGCCGGGACGGCTCTGCTGCTGGCGCTCGCGTGTTCGCGCGCCATCGTCCAGGGATCGGGGATGTCGAACCCCGACTACCTCGACGCGGCGCTGCTCTTGTTCGTCATTCCCCTGCTCTCGCCTCAGGGCTGGGACTACGTGCTGCTGGTGTCCACGCCCGCCGTCATGCTCCTGCTGGACCGTCTCGATGAGTTCGATCGGCGGGCCCGATGGCTCCTGCTGGGATGCCTGGCCCTGGCTGGTTTGACGCTCTGGGATGTGTTCGGCCGCGAGAACTACTTCGCGTTCATGATGTCGAGAGTGCTCACGGTTTGCGCGTTGTTCGAGGTGTGGCTCGTGCTCCGCCTGCGGGCGCGCAACGCCGCGTAGGAACCCGTCCGAGTCTTCAGTGGACGGGCTCCTAGACGGATCGTGCTCGAGTTCCTGGCCACAGTGCCCGGGACGACAACACACGTGTAAGCAGCCGGAACCGCTGCAGGTAATCAGTCCCGGCTCCTGCGCTGCCGCCGCCCTTCCCGCCACGCCCGGCTCGGCGTATCCTCGTATGCGATGTCCGAAGATGCTCTCATCATCCGCCGTGCGGAGCAACGAGACCTCGAGGCTGTCGGCCGACTCGGAGCGCTGCTGCTTCGGGCCCACCACGACTTCGACCGCCTCCGCTTCATGGCGCCGCGCGCGAACACCGAGGAAGGCTACGCATGGTTTCTCGGCACGCAACTGGACCGCGAGAACGTCGTCGTGCTGGTCGCCGAGCGCGCCGGCCGCACCGTCGGCTACGTGTACGCGGGCGTCGAGCCGCAGTCGTGGAAAGAGCTGCGCGAGGAGGCCGGGTTCATTCACGACGTCTACGTGGACGAGGAGGCGCGAGGGGGAGGAGTGGCGAACGCGCTTGTCGATGCGGCCGCGCGTTGGCTGGCCGGCCGTGGAGTGCCGCGCATCGTGCTGTGGACGGCGTCGCAGAATGAAGCCGCGCAGCGCCTGTTTGCCAGGCTCGGCTTCCGCCACACGATGAGCGAGATGACGCGAGAAGTCTAAGAGCCTCGGATCATGCGGATGCCGTAGACGGCCGCCACCTCGCTGCCGCCGGCGCCCTGGAGCCGCACGGTCACCTTCTGCTTGCCCTGGATGAGCCCCGCGGGAACCCGGTACTCCACGTCGATGAAGCCGGTCTTCTTCTCCGGGCTGCGCCGCTCGATCACCTGCTCGCCCACCTTCACGCCGTCCACGAGAATCTCGAAGGTGCGGCGCTGCCGTTCGTCGCGGTTGTAGGTGACGATCAGGACCATCGGTTGGGCCGGGTCCACCGGGAGGTCGAATGAGAACCAACTCGTGCCGCGTCGGCCATAGCGGCCTTCGAACTGGACCGGCGTCGAGTTCTCGCCCTGCTGGTTGAAGTCGCGCTCGGTCTGCATCTGCCCCGGCTGGGCGAAGGCGACCGTGGCCGCTTCGAGCGTGCGTTGAGACTCCTGCGCGGCACGTATCGCCGTCGACCGCGCCTGCCACTGGTCGGGCGTCAGCAGATCCCAGTACGCGCCGTAGACCCGACGATGGAGCCGGTAGAACGGCACGAACTCCACGTCGCGGTCGCGCCCGATGCCCATCGTCGCGAAGGTGCCGGGTTTCCCGGCGACCGGTGTCAGCCACGTCGACACTGATCGTTTCGGCGTCACGAGAACCGGTACCGTCGGAGGCGCGGGTGAAGGCGTCTGGAGCGCCGCGCCGTCGCCGCGTCCGGCGCGCGGCGGCACAGGGCCAAGGTCGCCGGCCAGCACCAGCGGGCCCCACATGATCGCCACGCGGCTCTGGTTGTCGGGCAGCGGTTCCAGCCGGAGCGCCTTCGGCAGCACGAGTTCCACCCGGTCGCCGGTGCGCCAGGTTCGCGCAACCTCGACGTACGTGCCTGGCGCCGACACATGCTGCACCACCGAGCCGTTGACCTTCAGGCTGAAGCCGTCGCCGGCCCAGAAGGGTCGCCGCACGGCGAGAGTGAAGGCCCGCGGCGGATCGACGGTGAACGCGAGCGACGCCACATCGCCTTCGGGGAACGTCGTGGTCATGGCGAGCCGCACGCCCGCGGACTTCCAGTTCGCCGTTGACGGCGCGTACAGATTGACCCACAGCCGGTCGCCCGACTCGAAGTAGAGGCCGTCGCCGTGGATGGCGTGGGTTTCCATGCCCGATCCGACGCAGCATGTGAAACTGCGCGTCATGTTCTGGTACTCGCGCGTCACGCCCTGTCCGACCGGCACCATGTAGCACGTCGCGCCGTCCTCGGGGTCCATCGAACCGAGGATATGGTTGAAGAGTGCCCGCTCATGGAAGTCGGCGTACCGGATGTCAGGCTGCGTCGCAAAGAGCACCCGCGCCATCTTGATCATGTTGTAGACGTTGCACGTCTCGCCGGTGCGCCCCTCGATCATGTCGTCCAGCTTGTCGGGCGGCCCGAAGTACTCGTTGCGGCCGTGGCCTCCGGTGGCGAAGCTGTGATGCAGGGCCACCTCGTCCCAGAAGAACATGGCCGCGGTGCCGTCCGCCTCGTTGCCGGTATAGAGGTAGCGCACGAGGGAACCGAGCAGCTTGGGCACCTGGGTGTTGCCGTGCTTGCCGGCGAGGATGTCCTCGCGCCGGGCCAGCGGATCGATGATGGCGCGGTGCGAGAATCGATCGGAGAGCGCGAGCCATCGCGTGTCGCCGGTGTCGGCATAGAGGTCGGCCATCACTTCGTTCATCCCGCCGAACTCGGTGGCCAGCATCTGTTGGATCTGCGCGCCGTCGAGGCCCGCAAGAATGCCCTCCGCCCACGCGGCGTACTTGATCTCCACCTCGAGGGCGGTGCGGTTGCCCGTGTAGCGGTAGGCGTCCCTGAGCCCGGCGTAGATCTTGTGCAGCACGTACCACGGCGACCAGAGGCCGTTCAGGTCGAAGCCGCCGGAACGGATGGTGCCCTTCGCCAGCGCCTGGAAGAGCGCCTTGGCGTCCACGCCGTCCTTGTCTGCCTGGGCGCCGATGTAGCCGTCTCCCTGCCTGTCCTGAACGGCATTCAGCTCCGCCACAAGGTAGTCCGCGCGTTCTTTGTAACGCGGGTCACCGGTGGCCGCCCACATCAGGCTGACTCCCGAGAGATAGTGGCCGGCGATGTGGCCCGTGAGCTGGCGGCCGGGGCCGTCCCAGCCGCCGTATCCTTCCGCCTTCGGATCGAGCCCCGCGCTCTTGCGCAGGAACGCCATCATGCGATCCGGCTCGAGCGCGAGCAGGTACGCGCCATTCAGATCCTGCGCGTGCTTCAGCGGACCGCCCGTCAGCCGGACGTCGCTCAGCGGGAGCGCGCGGGCCTTCTGGGCAGTCACCATCTTCGCCGGCGTGCCCGGCTGCGCCAGCACGCGCCAACTGGCGAGTGCTCCCAGGGCAACAACGATAGAGAGGCAGCGCTTCATCACCATCTCCGATGGCGTCGGAACTGATTACGTCCCGACCCCTACTGCAATCGTGCGACGACCGACGCGATCACCGACAGGATGGTGTCGCCGTAGGCGTCGAGTTTTGCGGGACCGATGCCTGGCAGGCGATGCAGTTCCTCGAGCGAACGCGGCAATGACGAGGCAATCGCGTCCAGCGTCCGGTCGTGGAGGATCACGAACGGCGCCACGCCCCTTCGACGCGCCTGCTCGATCCGCCACGCCCGCAACGCGTCACTCACGCCGGCAGCTGAAACGGCGCTGTGAACTGAGCGATCGTGACCCGGCTCGATTGGCAGACGAGACGCACGGGCTCGAAGCGCCGGCCCGCCCGCGCGCGCGCCGACAGGCGTGCGGTCTCGTGGCGCACGCCGCCCGGCCTTCGGCAGCGACACCACGGGCGGAGTCATCCTCACGTCATCGGCTTGACCGGCCACCACGTCACGGCCGAGGGGCGTGAGGCTCAGCGTTCGGTACTGGTCGTCCGACACGCGAATCAGCCCGGCGCCGCACGCGGCGTCAATCCACTGCTCGACCGTGCGCGGCCGTTCTCCCCGGAGCAGCCCGCTCGTGGACAACCGCGCCAGCGACTCGGGCATGTCTTCCACGGCGCCGACCAGCATCGCGACGATCTTGCGGCGGCCGTACCGCTCCCCCGCCCTCGCGATGCCCGACAGGATGATCCGTACGAGCTCCAGCGCGGCGGCGTCGAGCGGGGTGCGGCGGTCGCAGTTGCCGCACGCCCCGCAGGGCTCGTGAGCCGCGGGGTCGCCGAAGTACCTGAGGATCGTCGCACGCAAGCAGCCGGTGGCGTCGGCGTAGGCCACCATGCGACGCAGTTTCTTGTGCTCGAGATCCCTCCGGCGGGCGATATCTGCGGGATCGACGGTGACGGTCTGCCGGCCCGGCTGCTCCTCCCGCCCGCGGTCGATCAGGAACTCCCGCGTCTTCACGTCGGCATAGTTCCACAGCAGTGTCGCCGTCGCGTGCCGCCCATCCCGGCCGGCTCGGCCAATCTCCTGGTAGTACGCCTCGACGGACCCCGTGATGTCGACGTGGATCACCGCCTCAACGTCCGGCCGGTCGATGCCCATGCCAAACGCATTCGTCGCACACACGACCCGCATGGCGCCGGACGCGAAGGCGTCCTGCACACGCGTGCGTTCGTCATCATCCAGGCCCGCATGGTAGGCGGCGGCCTCGACCCCGGCCTCCTGCAGGACGGCGGCGGCGGCTTCGGCTTTCTTCCGTGTCGACGCGTACACCAGCGCCCGCCGGGCGCCGACGAGTCCGGCCAGGAGTTGTTGCTTCTCGGTTTCACCGGAAACGGGGCGCACGC
>Ga0315273_10011355_pt1 | contig 11389 bp, 8 predicted proteins | sample YL17G02_0_MG_FD_205753 | JGI IMG/M metagenome (GOLD analysis project Ga0315273, IMG submission 205753) | Sediment microbial communities from Yellowstone Lake, YNP, Wyoming, USA - YL17G02_0 | ecosystem: Environmental > Aquatic > Freshwater > Lake > Sediment | place: USA: Wyoming | collected...
CGGTGCCTTGCGAAAAAAACTCGGGATTTCGGATTCCGCGGCCATCTCGTTGTTCGTTGGGCGTCTTCATAAAATGAAAGGATTGAATCACACTATCACGGAGTTTTCTTCTGTCGCGCGCGCTCGTAAAGACACGCATCTTATTGTGGTAGGGGTGGATGAAGATGGAAGCGGTTTGCGCGCACAGGAGCAAGTAAAACAATTGGACTTGCATGAGCGCGTACACTTCCTCGGCGCGTTGTATGGGAATGATTTGTTGCAAGCTTATGCAGATTCAGATTTATTTGTTCTTCTTTCCCATAGAGAAAATTTTGGTATGGTAGTCGTAGAAGCAATGGCAAGTGGCTTGCCTGTTCTTCTTTCAGCTGAAGTGGGATTGTCGAGTGATATTGCAAAATATCGCGCGGGAATTGTTGTGGATATGAAAAACAGATCTGCTGCGCAAAATTGGCTGGAGTTGTTGAACGATAAAAATAAACGCGAAGAACTTCGTCATAATGGGATGAACCTCGCTCGCGAAAAGTTTTCATCCGACAAAATTGCGGAACAAATGGAGCAATCGTTTAGCGAGATCGTCCAGCGGTATAAATTCTTGTAACATGCGCCTGCTTTTAGTCACCCCTTATTACGCGCCAGACATCGGACCAAGTTCACCGCTTGTCACCACGCTAGCTGAAACACTCTCCGCAAATTTCGCGGTTGAAGTGACAGTCGTATGTGCCGCGCCGCATTTCCCCGATGGCATTGTGCGCGATGGATTTCATCATTTTCCCTGGAAATGGAGCAAAGAAAATAATGTGAAAATTTGCCGCGTCTGGATTCCCAATGGAGACCGTTCGTGCCTTTTTCACCGTATGACTGTTTTTGTGGTTTATCAACTTTTATCCACGCTCGCGACGCTGCGCCAAAAATATGATATGGTTCTCATTACCAACCCCGCCATTGAAACAGGTTTCTTGTTTTTTGTCTTTGCATGGTTGAAACGTAAGCCATCCATTTTCTGTGTTTGGGATGTGTATCCCGAAATCGGCGTGCAACTTGGCGTTTTTAGGAATGCGCTTGTTATTCGTGCGGTAAAGTGGCTGGAGGATTTTTGCCTCGAACATGCCTCGGCAGTTCAAGTTTTGGCGACGGGTTTTCTTTCAAATTTACAGGAACGGGTTTCGGATTCGGGAAAGGTTGTGTATATCCATCCATGGTTGACAATGAACGATCTGCATGGTTTGTCAAAACAAAATTCATTCGCCCGTGCGCATGGGTTTGATCGAAAATTCATCGTCATGTATGCGGGCAATCTTGGTCTGTCACAGGGCCTGGAAAAATTTATCTGGTGTGCGAAGGAGCTTTCGAGTCAACAACGCATTCATTTTGTTTTTATTGGCGATGGCATGGCCGCACCTGAACTGCGCGCGCTTGCGCAAAGTCTTGAACTTTCCAACGTGACTTTTTTACCTTTTCAGCCGCGCGAATGTTTGGCGGAAGTATTATCGTCCGCAGATATATCTTTGGTCAGTCTGCAGGCAGGCCTGATAGCGAGTTCGCTTCCGTCGAAAACGTTTTCCATCATGGCATGTGAGCGGCCTGTATTCGCAATGGTTGATGAAGATAGCGAACTCTGGCATATGATTCAATCTGCACGCGCAGGCTGGTGTGTATCTTCTTCTGCATCTCCAAAACAAATCGCAGACCTGATTGAATCCATTTGCGATGAAAGTGCTACATTAAAAGAATATGGTGCAAATGCAGGGCGTTACGTGCGCGAACATTTTTCCTTGCAGGAAGCGACCCGTATGTTTTACATGTTAATGGAGCAAATAACGTGATGAATTCTTTTGAGCATACTCATTGCCCCGTCTGTGACAGTAATGATTTTACTGTATGGGCGAAAAGCAAAACGCCCGCGCGCTATGTCCGTTGCCGTTCCTGCGGGACTTTATACGCGAATCCTCGTTCGCCGCGCAGTGTGCGTTACGCGTGGATTAATGACGCTTTCGCCATGTCGAAGGAATGGATGGATGCGTTGGATGCACGCCGTCCCGCATTGTCGCGAGAAGCGGCTCTTATCGGGCGTTATCTTTCCCGTGGACACATTCTCGATATTGGTTGCAGCGCGGGCGTGTTCTTTGAATACTTCCCGCGTGAAAAATGGAAATACTCCGGTGTGGAATTATCTCCAACCACTGCCGAGTTTGCCCGCCAGACTTATCACGCAGACGTGCGTGTGGGAACATTACGTGAGGCAGATTTTCCGGATAAGTATTTTGATTTGGTCACATTAATTGATACGATTTGTTATCTGGATGACCCATATCAGGATTTGTGCGAAGTGCGTCGTATACTGCGGGAAGATGGGTTACTTGCCATTGAACTCCCGGGACTGGCATATATTTCACATCGCATACGTGGTTTGTTGCCTTTTTTTCTAAATGGGCATTGGACTCACGTTGATGCTTCCTCTAGTTATATTTTTTGGCCGTCACCGCACAGTCTCACTTTGTTGTTGAAGCGGTGCGGCTTTGATGTCATGGATTGGCGCGTAATTCCAAGTCCGGCGCAAAATTCAATCACGGAATTTATATCCCGTTCATATTTCAAAATGATGGCGTTTCTTGCCGGGCGATATCATCCTTTTCTAACCTGGTCGCCGAAATATATTTACATTGCACGGTTTGCTCCTCGAACGGTTGAATAGAAAATGAACACTAACTCTACATCATCGGTTGTCTTTCAAAAGGCTCTGGCGGTTCATGCCCCCCAGATCGCGCGCTTGCACTATACACATATTTTCCCTGATTCGCAAAAGACACAGGAGAGGCAGGTGGTTGAGATCCCTCTTTTGGCGGCGTATTATCGTGAATTGACCCGACGAAGAGATTGCGCGGTGTATATTGCCATCCATAATGACCAAGTGATTGGTTATTGTTCTTTGGTTTCCAACCAACTCAAAGTCATGTTGATGGTTGTCGTCAAGAACCTGTGCTTGTTCCTGCGGTCCGCCGGCTCTTTGCGATTTACAAACTATTATCAATATGTTCGGCGCAAGTTGTTTGATGAAGGATTTGGGCAAAAATGGCAGGATATACAAGTTCGCGCTGGCGTGGAGGTCCGTTCTATTGCGGTGGATGAAGCGTACCGCGGTGCAGATGTTGGTCTTCGCCTGCTTGTCGCATGTCTGCAGGAAGCCCGCGCGATAAAATGGATTTCACTTATTGCATGGGTTGCGGAAAATAATAAGGCTTCCTGCCGGCTGTTTGAACGAGCGGGTTTTCATGTAGTTGGCGAAAAGATGGAAGATACGCATGTGTTTCGCTTGTATCAGATTCAACTCGAAGATACAGCGATATGAATCCTGAGATTTTTGCTGAATGGATTCATCGTCAGGGACGTGATGTTTTCCGTACCGAGTCCAGTTACTGGTACAACCAAGGGCCGCGTACATATCAGGCGTTCCCGTATCATCGGATTATCCAACCAATTGAAGATGAGCTGTACGCGTTATTAAAAGATCAGCGCGCAATTGGACTGCGTTATTCCACTTCCATAGACTCAAATGAAGGCGCGCGCAGCTATCATGTTGTGTTGGAGCAAAAAGACTATACGATGGCTGGAATGCCAAAGAAAAGTCGGCATGATGTAGAGAAGGGATTGAAGAATTTTCACTTTGTTCCCATCAAGTTTGAGCAATTAGCACAGGATAATGGCTGGAAGTTGCGTTTTGAGACGCTTGTACGACAGGGACGTACGGGCGCGGAAACAATGGATTGGTGGAGGAAACTCTGTCTAAGCGCTGTTGGATTGCCGGGTTTCGAGGCGTGGGGCGCGGTCTCGGAAGGCAACCAACTTGCGGCGAGTCTGATCGCTTTTACGTGTGATGATTGTGTCAGTATTTTATATCATCAAAGCTGTACGGAACATTTATCCAATGGCGTAAATAATGCACTGGCTTATACATTCACTCAAAAATGCCTGCAAAACGGAAAGTGGATTTTTTATGGTCTGCATTCCCTTGATGCTCCGCCCAGTGTAGATGGATTCAAGTTTCGCATGGGGTATACTGCCAAACCGGTCAGGCAAAGGGTGGTTTTCAATCCCTGGCTGCGCCCATTGTTTAACTCTGCCAGCCATGCAGTTTTACGGGCAGGTTTACGTTTACGTCCGGGCAATTCTACATTAGCCAAAGCAGAGGGTATGTTACGATTTTACTTGCAGGGTCGTTTGCCATTATCGCAACAACCTTTGCCGGTAAGCGATAACCATTCGAAATGATCCCGAAACCTTTGCCGTGAGTGAGTTGACTGGTATTATCAAGAAGAATATGACCGCACAAACGATCAAAACCATTGCATCGGAAACTGACGAACCCGCGTCCCGTTCGGGCCTGCGCGCCTGGTTCAACAGGCTGGGCAAGCGCGGCTTCGACCTGGCCCTGTCTACCCTGGGCTTGCTGATCCTATCCCCGGTGTTTCTTTTGATAGCCATCATCATCAAACGCGGGTCGCCGGGGCCTGTATTTTATGGCGGCAGGCGCGCCGGCAGGAATAAAAAGCCCTTTTATATTTGGAAATTCCGCACGATGGTGGAGAAACCAGAAAGCCATGCGGGAGCGCGCGTGACCGCGCAGGATGATGACCGCATCACCCCGTTGGGACGTTACCTGCGCGATACGAAGATCAACGAGTTGCCGCAGTTGTGGAATGTGTTGGTGGGTGAGATGAGTTTGGTGGGTCCGCGCCCCGAAGATTATGACATCGCCATGGGTTGGCCTGAGGATGCAAAGGATGAAATCCTATCCGTGCGCCCTGGCATCACCAGCCCGGCCAGCATTATCTATCGCGCGGAAGAGAAACTGTTAAAGGGCACGGATTTTATGGATACGTATTATCACCACATCCTGCCCGATAAGATGCGGCTTGACCGAATCTACGTGCGGCACCATACCATGCTGGGCGATATCGATATCATCTTCTGGACCCTGGCCGCCTTGCTCCCGCGCATTGCCTCGGGCCGCATCGCTGAGGGACATTTATTTGGCGGCCCCATCTCACGCTTTGTACGCTTTAACATTTCGTGGTTCGTGGTGGATTTTCTCCTGGCATTTACCTCGGTAGCGGTTGTAGGCGTGATCTGGCGTGCAACGGGACCGATCAATTTAGGCCTGCCGCGTGCGCTTTTATTTGCCGTGGAGACCGCGCTGGTCTTTGGCGTCAGCAATTCGCTTCTAGGCTTGAACAGCGTGGTCTGGTCGCGGGCGGTGCCTGAGGACATATTCGGCATCATCCTTTCTTCGGGCATTGTCATCACGTTAATCGGCATCTTTCATTATTTCATTGTGCCTACGCCCGAACTGCCCGGTCCCATGCTGCTCTTCATCGGCATGGCGAGCACAATCGGGTTTATCCTGGCGCGCTATCGCTGGAGGCTGCTGGCAGATTTCTCCGCGTTCTGGACTTCGCGCCGCAGCGCCTTTTTGATCGGTGAACGCGTGCTGATCGTCGGCGCGGGACAGGGCAATGAGTTTGCAAACTGGTTATTGCGCCGCGATGTCTTCCGCCGCGCGTTTGCGGTGATCGGTATCGTGGATGATGATCCGCGTAAACAGGGCATGCGTTACGATGGCGCATGGGTGGTCGGCACAACAGCCGATATTCCTTTCCTTGTAGAGAAACATGATGTCGGCTTGATCATGCTCGCCATTTCCAGCGCGAACGAGGAATACAAACGTGTGATGGATATTTGCGTCAACCTGGATGTGCGTTTGGTGCTGGTCTCGGATATGCTGCGCGCCCTGCAATTCTGGCTGACGAAATCCGCCAGGCCCGATGGTCCATTTGAATTAATGGTGAAACAAAGTGATGGATCCATTCTGGAAAAGTAAACCGGTCCTGGTCACCGGCGCGGGCGGCTTCATTGGAAGTCACCTCGTGGAGCGTTTGCACGCAGAAGAGGCGCGGGTACGCGCACTTGTGCGCTACAACTCACGCGGCGACATTGGCTTGCTCAGTCACCTGCCCGATGAGGCGCGCAAAGAAATCGAGATCATCGGCGGGGATATTCGCGACTCATCCGCAATTTTGAAGGCGGCAGAAAATGTTGAGGTCGTCTTCCATCTCGGCGCGTTGATCTCCATTCCCTATTCTTATCTTCATCCGCGTGAAGTGGCGGAGAGCAATTTTATCGGCACGTTGAACGTGTTGATGGCGTGCCAGCAAAACAAAGTGGCGCGCATGATACATACTTCAACGAGTGAAGTGTATGGCACTGCGCGTTACGCGCCGATCGATGAGGCGCATCCTTTGCAGGGACAGTCTCCATATTCCGCCAGCAAGATCGGTGCGGATAAATTGGCGGAGAGTTTTTACTGCGCATACAACCTGCCTGTTGTCACGGTGCGTCCGTTCAATACGTATGGGCCGCGTCAATCTGCGCGCGCAATCATCCCCACCATCATTACGCAGGTGCTGGGCAGCAACACTTTGAAACTAGGCAACCTTGAATCCACGCGTGATTTCACCTATGTGGATGACACGGTGGATGGCTTCATCAAGGCCGCGCAAACGGCTGGGGTGGAGGGTCAAACTTTTAACCTGGGAACAGGCACCGAGATACGCGTGGGGGAACTCGCAGAGAAGATCATGCAGCTTGCGGGCAGGCAGGTTGAAATTCAGGTGGAGGCGCTGAGGATGAGGCCTGATAAATCGGAAGTCATGCGTCTCATTTCGGATAACTCGTTCGCACGCAAAGCCCTCGATTGGACTCCACGCGTCTCTCTGGACGTGGGGCTGGGCCGCGTGATCGAATGGCTTCGTCCGCGCCTCGACATGTACAAGGTTGGCAAATATGAATTCTAAAGGAGATGTAACTTGAAAGCTGTGATCCTGGCTGGAGGCAAGGGCGCGCGGCTGGCGCCTTACACAAAAATATTACCCAAGCCGCTGATGCCGGTCGGTGATATGCCGATCCTTGAAGTGTTATTGCGGCAGCTCCAGCACGCAGGCATAAAGGATATAGTAATTACGGTGGGGAACCTTGCGGCATTGATAAAGACGTATTTTTTTGATGGCCGTGAATTTGGTTTGAAAATTACCTATAGTTATGAAGATATGCCGCTTGGCACGGCGGGCCCGCTTGCGCTTGTGCCGGGCCTGAATGAAAATTTTTTTGTGATGAACGGTGATGTGTTGACCACCCTGGATTTTAAGACCTTGTTGAAATTCCATAAATCGCAAAAAGCAATCGCCACGATCGCTGCACATCACAAAAAGGTAAAGATAGACCTGGGCGTATTACAGCATGCCCCAAAAAGTTTTGAATTGACAGGCTATATCGAGAAGCCGTCTTATGAATATATTGTCAGCATGGGAATTTACGTGTTCAGGCCTGATGTGCTTCGTTATATCCCGAAGAATCGCTATCTTGATTTTCCCGACCTGGTGCTGAAGATGATCGCGGCGGGCGAGAAGGTTGTGCATTACCCGTATGATGGATACTGGAAAGACCTGGGCCGCGCCGATGATTACGATCAGGCAACGCAGGATTTCACCAGGATGCGTGCCGAGTTCTTGCGCGAGTAGCATCAGATCGGGTACCTAAATTTGCCTAAAATAAACGAGGAGGCATCGCGTAAAAAACCCTTGTTGCAATTCGTAAGTCGGATTGGTCGCGAAGCATCCTGAAAAGGGCAATCCGACTTACGTGTGGCGGCTCACCACGCCAATTCCCAATGAAGCTTTTTTAAAGGTTTATCAGTGAGAATCCGCGTAATTCTGTCCTCGTTAGGAGCATCTTGTACAAACGCCTTAACCACGGAGACACAGAGCCACGGAGTTTTTGCCTTATTATTCTCGGTGTCTTCGTGTCTTAGTGGTTCAAATAGTGTTCAACATCCACTGACCAGCACAGAATCCGCGTAATCCGTGCCTTCCGTGTACGAAGAAGGCTTTAAGAAACAGTCACTAAGGAGTCGATCGTATGGCATGGCGTGTCCCTTTGGCAGATATTGATTTCGGCGTGGAAGAGGAGGCTGCCGTTCTGCGCGTGGTGCGGAGCCGCTGGTTGAGCATGGGCGAGGAGACGCAAGGTTTCGAGCAGGAGTTTGCGGCGTTCATCGGCGCGAAGCACGCGCTGGCCGTGACCAATGCAACCGCCGCCTTACACCTGGCTTGTATCGCGGCTGGCATAAATTTGGGGGATGAAGTGATCGTCCCTTCACTGACGTTTGTTGCCACCGCCAATGCCGTGCGTTATGCAGGCGGAGTTCCCGTATTCGCGGATATCGAAAGCGAAGATTGGTTAACCATCTCACCCGCTTCGATTGAAAGATGTATTACCGATAAAACAAAGGCTGTTTTGGTCATGCATTACGCGGGTTATGCCTGCGATATGCCTGCCATCATGGACATCGCCAGGGCGCACAACCTCCCCGTGATCGAAGATTCCGCGCATGCCATTGGCTCTGAATTGAGCGGACGCAAATTAGGCACATGGGGACAAATCGGTTGTTTTAGTTTCTTCGCAAATAAGAACATGACCACCGGTGAGGGCGGCATGTTGACAACGGATGACGATGCACTTGCCGAACATTTGAAGGTGCTGCGTTCGCATGGCATGACCTCATTAAGCTGGGATCGTCACAAGGGCCATGCCTGGACGTATGACGTGGTGGATCTGGGATTCAATTATCGCATCGACGAGATCCGCTCGGCAATTGGGCGTGAACAATTGAAAAAAGTGGGCGGGTTCAATCAACGCCGTGGAGAGTTGACGCGCCTGTATCGCGAATTATTGAGTGAACTCGCGCCCGGTATGCATGTGCCTTTTACCCGGGAGCGCGGCACATCCTGTTACCACATCATGCCTGTTCTGCTTCCTGAAGGCACAGACCGCTTTCAATTTATGGAAGGCATGAAAGCCGAGGGTGTGCAAACCAGTATTCACTATCCGCCCATCCATCGTTTCAAGAACTATGCTGGACAGACGCAATTCCTGAAAGTGGATTTGGGCATGACAGAAAACGTGGGCAGGCGCGAGGTCACTTTGCCGCTTTACCCAGCCATGAAAGATGGGGATGTGGAAATTGTTGTAAATGCAATACAAAATCAAATCGCCAAAATGAAGTGAGGTAGACTCCATTCTGTAGAAAGGACAGATATGGAATTAAAAGATTATCTCTCTTTGGTCCGCCGCTGGGCGTGGATTTTGGCCACAGGCTTTGTGCTGGGTGCGATGGGCGGCATGTTTGGCAGTTTCTTCCAGACGCCGGTCTACAAGGCTTCCACGCGATTGCTGGTCATGCGCGCGCCACAGGAAAAGAGCACCGATTACACCTATCTCAGCGATCAGCAATTGGTGCAGACTTATATTCAATTATTGACCACGCGCCCCGTGCTGGAAGGCGCATCGGCTATTTTGGGCTTTGTGGTGGACATCAAACAGATCACTGTTCAGCAGACCCGCGATACGCAAGCCATTCAATTAACGGTGGAAGATCAGAATCCGCAACGCGCTTCAGATATTGCGAATATTCTCGTGCAGGTGTTGATCAATCAAAATGAGGTCATTCAGGCGGGGCGTTATGCATTGACCGAACAAAGCATTCAGGCGCAAATTACACAGATCGAAAACCAGATTTCCGCGATGGGCACCGAGATCGATGCCGTCTCCGCGGAAACAGTGATTCAACAGCAGAAGCAGGTGGAGGCGCAGATCGCCACCCTGCAAGCGGAAGTGACACAGCTCCAAAACGATATTCGGCTGCTGGCGGCTCCCACTACGAACGAACAACAGCTTTTGCTTTCTGAGAAAGAAGCGCGTCTGAATCAGATCCAGCCCGTGCTTGCGCTTTATCAACAAATTTATTCCGATCTCGTTGTGTTGGGCAAACCCGCCAATTCGGGGGATGACACGACACGGCTGGCGCAATTACAGACCACACTACAGTTGTATCAGCAGATTTATATCAATTTGTTGAATAACCTTGAAACCATCCGTTTGGCGCGTTTACAGAATACCCCCAATGTAGTACAGATCGAAGCCGCCATCGTGCCCGCGCGGCCTGTGCGCCCGCGTCCCGTGATAAATACGGGGTTGGGCGCTGTGGTGGGATTACTGTTTGCGGGCGGCATCGCATTCCTGATCGAGTATCTGGATGACACCATTCGCACGCCTGAAGATATCGAGCGCATTTTGAAACTGCCCGTGGTCGGCTACATTGGCGATATCAACATTGGACAGAACGAAGTCGTGGATTTGCATGTGTTGAAACATCCGCGCTCGCCTGTTTCAGAGGCGTTCCGTTCGTTACGCACGAATTTGGAGTTCACAAATGTGGACCGGGCGCTGAATAAGATCCTTGTTACCAGTTCGGGACCGAGCGAAGGTAAGACGATGATTGCCGTGAATCTGGCGGCGATCATTGCACAGGGCGGCAAGCGCGTCCTGTTGATCGATGCGGATATGCGGCGCCCGCGTATCCATTCGGTCTTTGGCGTTTCAAATCGTGTGGGATTAAGCACACTGTTTCGCGGCAATATGACCGTGCGCTCGGTGATGCGCGCAGTGGATGGTATGGAGAACGTCTTTATCATCACAAGTGGAAGCCTGCCGCCTAACCCGATGGAATTGCTTGCTTCCGCCAGGATGGATCACATTTTGCAGGAAGCCAGCCGTGAGGTGGATATGATCGTTGTGGACAGCCCGCCCTCGCTTGTCGCGGATTATCAGGTGCTTGCCACGAAATTGGACGGCGTGTTAATGGTTGTCCAACCCGGGTATACGCACGCTGACGCCGCGTCTGCCATGCTGGAGCAATTGGGGCGGGTCAATGCGCGTACGCTTGGCATTGTTTTGAATAAAATTCCTCGCAATAGTTATTACTATGGCGGGTATCATCAATATTACCATCCCAATAAACACGGCGCATATTATCAGCAGGAAGAGGGCGACCAGCCGCAACTGCAGGCGGGGAATCAAACCGTAAGGTTGTTGACGCAAACAGAAGCACAACCTATGGAATTTTATGTACCGCAGGACGATGATTTGGAAAAATTCTTCAACGATTTGCAGGCTCGCGAGCGCGTGGATGTGTATTCGCCGCCGAAGGATATCCCCGCAACCCGTAATGTCATCACCAAGCCAAGACGGGGTAATCAGGCTCCCCAACCCGTTGAGCCGCCCGGATATATAAGTTCAAAACATGAGCCACAGGATCTCCAGCCTGTTGAAATGCCCGAATACAGTAATTCAAAACTCAAACTGGAGGATTTCCAACCCGTTGAGCCGCCCGGATATATAAGTTCAAAACATGAGCCACAGGATCTCCAGCCTGTTGAAACGCCCGAATACAGTAATTCAAAACTCAAACTGGAGGATTTCCAACCCGTTGAATTTTCTG
>Ga0315273_10011356_pt1 | contig 11388 bp, 7 predicted proteins | sample YL17G02_0_MG_FD_205753 | JGI IMG/M metagenome (GOLD analysis project Ga0315273, IMG submission 205753) | Sediment microbial communities from Yellowstone Lake, YNP, Wyoming, USA - YL17G02_0 | ecosystem: Environmental > Aquatic > Freshwater > Lake > Sediment | place: USA: Wyoming | collected...
CCGAGCAGATCTTCAAGGACCAGGAACGTCTGCGCGAAAACCTGAAGGCCCTGGGCAACCGGACGGAAGAGAAGGCCCTCGTGGGCCGCTACACGCGCCAGCTCGACGAACAGGAAACGCGCCTCGACGTGATCAAACGCGAGATCGCCGAGCGTGAAGCGAAGCGCGCAAAACTCCAGGCCGAGCTCGACGCGCTCGTCCAGGGACTATCGTTCGGGGGGAAATAGCGGTTCGTGGGGACATGGCCTTGGGCCACCCGGCAGCTGAAGCTGCCGGGCTACGAGCGTAGGCGACAGGTGGAGGCCGGGTCTTCAGACCCGGCGCACGCGCTACTTCCCGTGGGCGGTGAGGTAATCCGCCGCCCACTTCTTCAGTGTTTCCAGGGTGAGGCCGACCGCCTCGGCCTCGGCCAGGGCCTTGTCTCGGGGCCACCCATCCACCATCACCCGCTTGACCGCCCACATAGCCGCGGCGCGTGGGCCGGCCGTGCAATGGAAGAACATCGGCCGGAGCGACGGGTCTTTCGCAGCCGCGAGAAAGGCGTCAACCGCCGGCTGAGGATTCGGATCGGTTCGCTTGAACGGGATGTGGATGTACTTGAGGCCAGCCTGTTCGACGGCGGCCTTCTCCGCCTCGACATTCGCGCCTTCCTCGTCTGCCGCGCGGAAGTTGACGACAGACACATAGCCGCGTTTCTTCAGCTCCGCCGCCGCCTCCGGTTTCGTGGCGCCGCCGCAGGCGAAGGCGTCGTCGATCCTCGCGAAGTTCGTCACACCCAGGAACGGCTCGACCCTGGCGGCCTTCGGTACCGGCGCCGGCGGCGTTTCGCCCCAGATGTACTTTCCGAACCACTCCAGGTTGTGCTCCATCGCCGCGCGATGCGCCTTGGGCTTCGTCAACCCGTGCCCGAAGCCCTTGTAAACGATGAGCTTCGCGGGGACGCCCTGGTCCTGCAGGCCCTGGAGCAACTCGTAGGCATTCGGGATGGGCACTCGCTTGTCGAGTTCGCCGTGCTGGATCAGGGTGGGCGCCGAGGCCTTCTTGATGTAGGTCATCGGCGACGTGTCGGCGTAGATCTTCGGGTCGTCCCACGGCGTGGCCTTGAGGTACTGGCGCGTGAACGGGTGGATGTCGGTGTTCACGTAGTACGTCATCCAGTTCGAGATGCCCGCGCCCACCGACACCGCCTTGAACCGCGCGCTGTCGTGCGTCGTCAGGAACGCCGAGATGTAACCGCCCTGGCTCCAGCCCATCGTGCCGACCCTGTCGTTGTCGGCCATTCCCTGCGCCACGAGGTAGTCGATGCCCGAGATCACGTCCCACGCGTCGCCGATGCCCAGGTTGCGCACGTTCAGCGAGCGGAACTTCTCGCCGTACCCCGCGCTGCCGCGATAGTTAGGCTCGAGCACCAGCGCGCCCTTGTTCAGCCAGATGTCAATCGGGTACGTCGTCGTCGAACTGAACGGCGTCGGCCGCGAGACGCCCGTGGGCCCGCCATGGATCACGATGAGCAGGGGATAGCGCTTTCCGGCCTGGAAGTTCGCGGGCTTGTGCAGCACGCCTTCGATGGATGCGCCATCGACGCTCTTCCAGGTGACGACCTCGTGCGTCGGTTGCGGCCAGGACGCTGTCGGCGCGGCCATGTCCGTCAGCTTCTTCGGCACCATCGTGGCGAGCGGCGCGACGAAGACCTCCGGAAACTGCTTCGGGCCGGTGCCCATGAACGCGACGGTCGCGAGGTCTGAGGAAAAGGTGACGCCGGACATGATCCACTCGGCGCCCGGCGTGAGCTTCGTCACCTTCTGTGTTGCCGGGTCGAGACGATGGAGGTAGGCCCACGTGCATTGGGAGGCGCCGAAGTAGATGCCGTCCTTCAGCCAGACCAGCGGACTTGGGCTCTCGTCGAAGGCTGTCGTCAAGTCCTGGATCGCCCCGCCGGCTGTCGGGATGACGGCGATATGGCTGTTCGTGTAGTAGTAGAACGGTTGAGCCATAGCCGACGAGAACGCGATCTTCGTGCCGTCTGGCGACCAGATCGGCCGGTTGTCCGGGCCTGCCTGTGTGACCAGCGGACGGATTGTCGCGCCGGCGACGGTGACAATCGAGATGTCCGCGGTGCCGCCATTTGAAGGATCCGGGTTGGTCGTGTGGTCGAAGGCGATCTCCCTGCCGTCCGGAGACCAGTCGAAGCTCCCGACCGTGAACGCGCCCTTCGTCAGGCGCTTCACCTTCTTCGACTCGACGTCGATCACCCAGAGATGCGTCAGGCGCTGGTCTTCGTCGACGATTTCGAACTCGCCGTACTTCTTGTCGCGGTCCTTCCACGCCTCGGGTTTCGGGTCGGCAACCGTGAAGGCGATCTGCTTACCGTCCGGAGACCAGGCGAAATTGCCGCCGACGCCTTCGTCTTCGCGCGTCAGCTGCTCGGCCTCGCCGAACGTCGTGCTGATGAGCCAGATCTGCTGCTTGTCCGATCGATCTGACGTAAACGCCAGACGCTTGCCGTCCGGCGACCAGTCCGGCGAACCGCTCGACTTCTTCCCGTTCGTCAACTGGCGCGTTGTGCCGGCCGCGACGTCAGCCAGCCAGATCTCGGTCTCGTAGGCGTTCTCGTCCCAGTTCGGCTCGCGCACCGTGTAGGCGACGAGCTTGCCGTCGGGCGAAATCGCGGGCGACCCGGCCCGCTTCAGCCCGATCAACTGGTCGACCGTGGGCCCCGTCTGCGCGCCAGCCGACGATCCGGCGAGCAGCACCATCAGCGTCGCCATGACACAGGCACAAGCTGTACGTTTCATCGCATTCCTCGCGTTGCGTGTACGAATCCAACGGGTCTTCAGACCCCGGGTCGCCGGAGTCGCGCCAGGCACATGGTTGACTGTTCCAGCTGTACTAGTGTATATAGTACACCATCGTGCTGCCGTTCACCCTCACCCTCCGCCCGGGCCTGTCCGTTCACGAGCAGGTGGTCTTTGCCGTGAAGCGGGCCGTCGTCTCGGGCCGCCTGCGGCCGGGCGACGAATTCCCCTCGGTCCGGGTGCTGAGCCGCGAGCTGCGTATCAACCCGAACACCGCGCACAAGGTGGTCGCCACGCTGACGGCCGAGGGCCTGCTCGATGTCCGCCCCGGCATCGGCACCTTCGTGGCCCCGCGCCAGACCCCGGACGCCCGCGACCGACGGGAGCTCCTGGGAACGGACGTCGAGCAGCTCGTCGTCGAAGCCAGACATCTTTCCCTGGATCTCCAGGACGTCGTCGACGCCATCGTCGAGCGGTGGAATCGGCTCGACCGGGGCTCCAGGTAGCCGGAGGCGCCATGCAGTATGCCATCGAAACGGACAGGCTGTCGCGGCGATTCGGCCGCACCGAGGCCGTCCGTGACTTCACGCTGCAGGTGCCGGCGGGAAGCGTGTTTGCCCTGGTCGGGCCGAACGGCGCCGGCAAGACGACGCTCATCAAGACCGTGATGAACCTGCTGGCGCCGACCTCCGGCCGCGCGAGCGTGCTGGGCGTGGATTCGCGGCGCATCGGGCCGCCGGTGCTGGCCCGCATCGGCTACGTGTCCGAGAACCAGGAACTGCCGGAGTGGCTGAGCGTCGGCGGGCTCATGGACTACTGTGCGCCGTTCTATCCAACCTGGGATCCGGTCTTCGCCGCTGCCCTGGCGAAGCAGCTCGATCTGCCGGTGGACCGGCCGCTCAAGCACTGTTCGCAGGGAATGAAGATGAAGGCGGCACTGCTGGTGTCGCTGGCGTACCGGCCGGAACTGCTGGTGATGGACGAGCCGTTTGCCGGTCTTGACGCCCTGGTCCGCGAGGAGTTCTCCCAGGGCATCCTTGAGGTGACAGGCGACCGGCCATGGACCGTGTTCGTCTCGTCACACGACATCGACGAGGTCGAGCGCCTGGCCGATTGGATTGGCATCATCAATCGCGGGCGCCTCGAACTCGCCGAGCCCGTGTCGTCGATGCTTTCGCGCTTCCGGCAGGTGGAGGTGATGTTCGACACCGACACACCCGTGCCCGCGCGGGTCCCGGCATCATGGCTGTTGCCTCAGGCGGCCGGGCCCGTCATCCGGTTCGTGGAAAGCGCGTTCTCCGACAGCGAATCTCCTGCGCGGATTCGCGCGGCGCTGCCGGCCGCGCGCGACATCCAGGCCACGCCGATGCCCCTGCGGCAGATCTTCATCGCGCTCGCGCGCGTGTACCGGTTGTCGGAGTAACGGGGGACGCCGCGATGACACTCGTCCGCCACCTCGTTCGGTTCAACCTGCAGTCGCTCTCGCCGGTCCTGGCCGTATGGGCGGGCGTGCTCCTGCTGCAGGCCGCCGTGTTATGGATGGGGCCGCCGGCGCCACACGCGGATTTGCCCTCGGCGATGAGGGTTGACCTGAGCCTCGACATTGCTACGATCGTGATGCGCTGGGCGATGACGGTGGTGCTTGTCGCGCTTCTGGTCCAGCGGCATCTCCTGGTCGGAACGACCGCGTTCTGGCGAACGAAACCCGTGCCGCGCGCGTCGGTTCTTGCCGGCACCCTCCTCAGTGCCGTTCTCCTGACGGTCATCGTCCCGCTCGTCTGGTTTGGCGGCGTGTTCCTGGGTATGGGGCTGCACGCGTCAGCCGCACTCCACGCGGCGCTGGCGATTGCCGGCGAACAGGCCTTCATCACGGGCCTGACCCTGGCGCTGGCGTCCGTGTCGAAGAACCTGGCGCAGATTGTCGTCTTGGGCGTGGTGACGGTGCTCCTGTACATGCTGGGCGGCGAGGCGACGTGGGCCCTTCCGCGTCGGCCTGCTCCGTTTGCGATCGTCCTGCACACAGGGGAGTGGGTCGGCATCGCGTTCTGGACCGGCACCGGGATCCTCGCCACGCTCATCTCCGTCCACCAGCACCTGACGCTGAAGACGGCGAGATCGCTCGCACTCATCGTCGCGCTGATCGCTGTCGTGGTGCTGGTGAAACGGTTCCCGCCGTGGACGGTGACGAACGCGCCGCCGGTCGGCGGCGCCAGCCGAACGCTCCAGAAGCCGAGTCTCTCGCTCGACCTGGAGTCGATTCAGGTCACATCGTACTCAGGGACACACAACGGTGCCGTCCGGCCCGAGATGAGCTACACCGCAACACTCACGGACCCCACCCCGGGCGCGATCATCCTGAAGCCGATCAACTGGATGACGGTGATCCAGTTTCCGGACGGAGTGTCCGAGCGCTCGACGTCCCCATCTCCGAGTCCGTCGTTTGTCGACGCCGGGGTCGAAACCCTCTCCGGTCAACCGTACGCAAGCGTGTCGGCCGCCATCGGTGGCGCAGTCATCGCGGAGCCTGGGGACGTGGCCGCCACGCGTTACCGCTTCACCTTTCTGAAGGTTGGCGCAGACACGTATGCCGGGCGCGCTGCCCAGCCTGCGACGCTGAACGTCTCGCTCGATCTGCTGGCGTACCGCTACGCGATCATCGCCCGCGTGCCGCTGAGCGTCAGCGGCGTGGTACGGGGTCCGCGATACAGAGTCGAGTTCGAAAGCACCGCTGCAATCCCGGATGGCGTCGGGGTGGACATCCGGGAGAACTACGTCAGGGACTGGCTGCAGGCTGCTCCGACCTTCTACCTGCTGCTCAACCAGAGACTCCGTGAGGCGGTCGTCGCCACGAACCGCAGGGAATCGTTGTTTCGAAGCACGCTGCTCGACTTCTCCAGCATGCTCGTGAACCGCACCCGACTCGAGGTAAGACTCAGCTCGGCCGGCGCGAGGCAGGTCGCGCTGGACCGCGCGTGGCTCGCGGATGCCGAGTTGCTGGTGTTGAAACCCGAGACGGTCGGACGGGTGTCCACGTCCATCCGGATCGACGGCTTCACCCTTGAGCGGCCGGCGAAGGCCCCGCAGGCGCCGTGAGAGACCAGGGGACGAGACGATGAGGTTGATTCCGCACCTGGCGTGGCACGATCTCCGCTCCCAGCGCGTGCCGCTGCTCGTGTGGGCGGGAATCCTTGCGCTGCTTCCGGCCGCGATCCTCGCCGGTCCGGCGCTGCTGCTGCGCATGCCCAGGATACCGGTATTGCTCCTGCTCCGTTTGCTGAGCACGGGGCTCCTGGCCGCACTCATCATCCAGCGCGACCCCCTCGTTGGCACGACGGCATTCTGGCTGACGCGGCCGATCTCCCGCACGACGCTGTTCGTCAGCAAGGTGGTCTCGCTGACGACTGTTCTCGTCGCGTCGCCGTGGGTGGTGGTGCTCACCATCTGGTGGTCCATGGGAGCCCCGGCGTCAGATGCCTTGCGGGCCGCGAATGCGGTCGCCGTCGAGCAGGGCGTCGTGACGCTCCTCGCCGTGATGGCTGCCTGTATCACCTCCTCGCTGACCCATTTCGTCGTGGCCCTCGTCGCCGGGTTCGCACTCGTTAGTGCGGCCGGCGGATTGGTTCTGCCGATGGCCGTCAGGCTCTGGCCGCTCCTTGTCTGGCACCCCGACGTTTTCATCGTCGCGCTCTTCGTTCTGGTACTACCGATCCTCGCGTATCAGTACTTCAGGCGCCGCGAAGCGCGGTCGGCGGCGATGGTGATGGTCGCGCTGCTGGCCGCCATCGCGACGGGTTTCGCCTGGCCGGCCGAACCCCGGATCCGGCCGTTGCGTCCCGTCGATCAGACCCTCGTCAAGCAGGAAGACGTCATCGTCTCGCTCGACCCGGAGACGGTCATCGAGCAGAGCTGGTCTGAAGAGATTGACGGCGTCGCTGTCCCGCGAACGCAACTTTCCGCCGTGATCACTGCGGAGAGCCCGTCCGACGCCCTGCTCCTGTCGGCGGCGGCCATCGATTCGCAACTGCTGTTCTTGGATCGGACGGTGTCCGAGAGGACGCCGATTCCGTCGGCGACGCTCTCGGGGCCTCGGTCGAGTACCAGGAAGAACCCCTTCGGGCTCGCCAAGCAGGCAGCCCTGCGCCCCTCGGTATTGCTGGCCCCTCCGAGTGTCTTTGGCAGTCAGTTCGGCCGGACAGACGTTGCGACCCTCCCGGCCGAACTGGCTGATCGGCACAGGGGTGAGCGGGTGATTCTGAATGGCACGGTGACGTTCCGGGCCAGCCGATACCGTGTGCGTGGGGCCATTCCGGCACGCCCCGGAGCGCGGTTCGCCTTTCCTGGCTCCGCGGTGGAGATCACGTCGGTCTCCGTCTCACCGGCTGGCGCCGCGATTGGATTCCGCGAAGCCAGCGTCACATCACTCCCGCCCGTGACCATGGACTTCCCTGAGTACTATCTCAGGAACGCGGCAAGACATGAGTCCTTCGGACTCGAGGTCGGCCGCCCGTCGTTCATGCCTCTGACGATGAGCCGGACAGTCGTCGTGATGACGGGAACGTGGCAGGTCCGCAGCAACAGCTACGCTTTTACAGACAGCCGCATCGACGCGGCCTGGCTCAAAGGGGCGGAACTCGTCCGCCTGGAACTGGAAGACCTGGGCACTTTCACACGCCCGCTACACGCCGAATTTACACTGGAAAGAGGGAAGTAGCCCGGAGGCTTCAGCCTCCGGGTGGCCGCAGGCCATCAGTGGGGTCAGACTCGACCTGTTCGCGAAGGAAGGAGAACAGGTCGAGTCTGACCCCACCCGCGCGGAATCGATCATCATCACCGCTGGGAGTGAACCCTGCATCTGGGAGGCATAGAGCCATGTCAGGCTGTTCCTGGCGTGCGAGCGCCGGCCCTGGATGACCCGAACTACAACCCGTCATTCGACGCCCTCGCGCACATCGTGGAGAAGGCGCATGCGGCCGGGCTGCAGGTACACGCGTGGATCAATGCCATGCCGATATGGCGCGACGAGGCGCCAACGAAGGACGTGCACCATGTATTCAACCTTCACGGGCCAGCTGCCACCGGCGAGAACCGCTGGCTGACCAGCGCTCGCGACGGCAGGCAGACGTTCCCCGTCGGCTACTTCCTCGATCCCGGCCACCCGCAGGCCCAGAATCCTCTCGTGTCGGTCCACCTCGACATCGTCAAGCGGTACGACGTGGATGGCGTCCACTTCGACTACATCCGCTACCCGGAAACCGACGGGCCAACACTCCCGCGCGGGTCGGACGTGGGATACAACCCCGAGAGTATCGGGCGCTTCCAGCGGGCGACGGGCCGCACCGACGACCCGGCCCCGGACGATGAAGCGTGGATCCGGTGGCGGCGGCAGCAGGTGACGCAACTCATGCGCCGCATCTCGATCGAGGCGCGCGCGATCACACCGCATCAGGGTGAGCGCTGCGGCCATCGCTTGGGGTCAGCCGCCCGTGACCCTCGCCGACTTCGAGAAGGTCTCGCCGATGCAGCGGATCTTCCAGAACTGGCAGGGCTGGCTCGCGGAAGGGCTGCTCGATCTGGCCGTGCCGATGAACTACGCGCGCGAGCACGACGAGAGGGTGCGAGGCTGGTTCAACGGCTGGATCGCGTGGGAGAAACGCTACAAGGCCGACCGGCAGATGGCCGTCGGGATCGGGGGCTACCTGAGCGCGCCCGAAGGCGTGCTCGCGCAGGTGACCCGGGTGCGGTTACATGAGGGACACGCTCGCGCCGACGGCGTCTCGTTCTTTTCGTATTTCAGCCCGTCCCTCCGGCCAATCCCGTCTGCCGCGACCGGCGCAGCGGTCACGCAGCCGGCTGCTGGCGCGGCAGCCGCCGCCCAGACGAGACCAGCAGTCGCACCTGCTGCACCGGTGCCTCCGACGCAGGCCGTCGAACCCGATCGCCTCGACTTTCTCGTGCGCGGTGTCGGAAACGTCCGTCCCGCGTTCACCGCACCCGCGCCCGTGCCGGCCATGCCGTGGATCGAGCGCCCGACACAGGGGTTCATCGCGGGGACCGTCGTCGATGCCGGGGCGCACGCTGTGGAAGCCTCCACGATCCGGATTCGCCGGACGGGCTGGTTCCGCAAGACCAGGCGCACGACGACTGATGCGAATGGCTGGTTCGGGATGACGCGGCTCTCACCGGGGACGTACCACATCCGCCTGGAGGATCGAGGCGGGAAGGCTGGGCGCGAGCGCGTCGAAGTGATCGTCAAGGCCGGTGGCGTCTCGCGGGCCAGGCTAGTCCTGAAGTAACGGTAGCACGTCAGCACCACCGTGCCGATGTTTGGGCGGTTCTGCAGGAACGCATGCGCGTCGGACCACATCGGCGATGTTCACGCCTGCGGCTTTCACGCAGATGCGGACTTTGACAGGACCTGGATCGGGAGTGGGACGTTCCCGCTTCTCCATGACGTCCGGGGCACCGTGACGGGTGATGACGATTGCGCGCATGACGACAATCTGTCGAACGTCGCATGATAGATCAGGAACTGGAGGCTGGGGGCTGGAACGAAGACCGAGATGTCCCGCCACGTCACCCCGGCGATGGCCCGGGTCCAGGGAGGGCCCCGGGGTGTATGGCCTCCGGCCACCCGGCAGCTGAAGCAGCCGGGCTACAAAACCCCGGGCTCCACGGCGAGGCTTCCGCCGGAATGACGGACAGGTGGGCAACAGGCCCCCCGGGTTCGGGATTAGACTGACAAGGACAATGCGCGATGCCCACCGCTACGTCTCACGCCGTGCGACCATTCAACGCGCAGCTCGCGTGTTCCTGACGGCTGGCGCCTGCCTTCTGGGAGCCGCGCTTATCGCTCAGGCGCCGACGCCAAGAGCGCTGCCGCCGAAGGCGTCGGTGCTTATCACCGGCGCCCGGGTTCTGGACGTGTCCGGGGGACGCTACCTTGCGCCGGCCAGCATCCTGATCGAGGACGGCTTGATCAAGAGCGTGACACCGGAGCCGCCGGCAGCACTCCCCGCCGGGGCGAAGCGTCTGCAGGCAGCGGGCAGCGTGCTGGTGCCCGGCCTGATCGACGCGCATGCGTGGGCCGCGCCCACCGCTGACCTCGACGCGGACTATTTCTACCTCATGGGCCTGGCCCACGGCGTCACGGGCTATCGCACGCTCAACGTGCGGACGGGCTGGGGCGTGGCGCAGCGCGGGCGCGCGTTGTCCGGGGCCACGCTCGCGCCGCGGCTCTGGACGAGCGGCCGTGGCATCAACCAGGGATCGAGCCCGGGCCGCTGGCTGTTTGACGCCCAGGACGGTTCCGCTGCTGCCGAGGAAGCGGCGCAGCAGGTTGCGTCGAGGGTCGACTGGATCGCGGGCTACGACGCCCTCGGTGCCGACATCTATAAGGCCATGGTCGCGGCTGTTCGGGGGTCGACCGTGCGCGTCAGCGGCCAGCCCGGCGCGGCGTCGATGTCCGACCTTGTCGCCGCAGGCGTGTCGTCGATCGAGACCCTGGCGTATCCCCTCAAGCCGTCGAACGGGTCGCCGGATGATGCATGGTTGGCTGCGAGCGCGAAGGAACTGGGGACATTGCACACGCGACTGCTGCGCGCGCGCGTGACGCTCGTGCCGATGATGGCGGCGGCCAGGGCGCGCGCGTTTCCAGATGAGGTGCCCAGGGACCCCGCGCTCGCGCTATTGCCCGAGAGCCGGCGCGCGGCGTTGACGGCAGCCCTGGCGAAGTTGCCGGCCGCCGAGGTCGTGAAGGCGCGGCGCGCCTGGACCAGCCAGGCGGCCTTCCTGACGCGCTTCGTGCGGGCGGGCGGGCGCGTGGCCGCCGGTACGGGCTTCGAGCTGCGCGGGTACCCCGTGCCGGGCGTCGGGCTGCACCGGGAACTCGCCGCGCTGGTGCGCGCCGGGCTGACCCCGGCCGAGGCGCTGCGCGCGGCGACGGTGACGGCCGCCGAACTCGTCCGCACGAAGGCCGGTTTCGCCGGCTTCGCGCCGGGGACCGAGGCCAACTTCATCGTCGTGCAGGGCGATCCGCTCAAGCGCATCGAGGACCTCGGCAACATCACGAGCGTCGTCAGGACAGGGGAGGCGCTGGATGTGAAACTGTTACTCGCCCGCGCGAAACAGGCAACAGCGCCCCGAGGCCTCCCTTCGACCGCGCTCCCCTCGACTACGCTCGGGGCAGGCAGGGCAGGAAAGCCCCCGGTCTCCATGACAGGACGCAAGCCCCCGGGCTCCATCAGCCAATGGAGGCCGGGTCTTTAGACCCGGCATGACACCGAGCACAGATGGGAACGTCGCGGACAGGACCCGCAGCCCGCCCTGCGACCAGTCCCACTCTCGGACGGCCGGATGGAACGAGTTCCCCGAGGAGATTGACCATGTACCGTTTCCGCCGCGCAGTGCCCGCCATCGTCATCTGCCTCGCTCTCGCGTTTACGGTCGCGCTGTCCGCCCAGGCGCCGCCCGATCTCGACGCCTGGGTCGCGCGCGCCATGAAGACCTTCGACGTGCCCGGCATCGGTCTCGCCGTCGTGAAGGACGGGAAAGTCGTCGTGGCGAAAGGGTACGGCGTGCGCAAGCTTGGCGCTTC